>VYLE01000069.1_pt1 | contig 95780 bp, 92 predicted proteins | sample 5114391 | NCBI WGS metagenome assembly VYLE01 (sample SAMN12291771, study PRJNA351875) | freshwater metagenome | isolation source: freshwater lake | place: USA: Michigan, Kent Lake | collected 2013-08-15 | reverse complement strand
CCGAGCTTCGCCGCGCCCATCTACGCCAACCTCTTCGATGACGAAGACGGCGAGGGCTCGAGCCTCATCTGGTCCCGCCCCAACACCCGCCGCGGCGATTGATCGCCAAAGCAATGGCCCCGGTCGAATGACCGGGGCCGACGTGCGTCTTGTTCGTTCTGGCACTCTCAAACAACACTCTGGTCGGAAGGCGGACTTTACATGGCGTAGGCGATGAACTGCCGTGCGTCACGAAGCCGAACCTTAGCGGAACCAGTGAAGGATTCTTCATTGGAGCTTCGACTACGAAGGCGACAGCCCAAAGTCTTGATAGTTCGGGTTGACCGGTTCGCGTGCTTCGGCCAGCTTGAGCACTTGAGCACTTGGGCGCGGAGACGAAGCGCGGTCTCCCGGTATTCCGGGTTCAGAGGGCTCTTCCGTTTCGGGTTCGCCGGATTGCCGAGGAACTGGCTCGACACGTCGCGCGCGGTTCCGGCCGGGTGCGGCAGCCCGATTAGAATTCGATCGCGATCGAGGGCCGGAAGATGGTCCGCCGCGAAGAGGACAGCTTTTGTCGCAGCGACGCCGAGTGGCGCGATCAGACAGTCTTCGGGTAGCCCGGCGAGCTCAGGCGCCAGTACACCCCTCAAGGTCTCCTTGAATATTGGCAGGTTAGTTACCGCGGGTGTACTGCCAGTGTAGTTCGGCGATCTCGCGGGCGAGGTCCTCGGCGCTCATTGCGGCGACGATGTCACCGTATGCTTTAGCCTTCATTGGTGCTCTTCCATCATGGAGGTGGCGGAAGCCTAAGTCGGTGGAGAACGACGAAGCCGCCACTGGCCAAGTCACATTCGGTAGGCTCAATGGGAGGGATGGGTTCTGCGCGGTCGGCTCCGGGAAGAACTGGACTCAACGAACCCATCGCGTCCTTCGGTCCCAAGGGCACCCCGGTTGCAGGCTAGGCGCCGTGCTTGAAAATCGGTGGTCGTCCTTTGTCACGATCCTCCGGGTTCAAGAAAATTTGGTATCCTGTGAGGTGGAACGCAGCATTGCCGAGGTCCTTCGCCGGTTCCAGCGTGTCCACATGGATGAATTTGCGATAGCTGGCGTGGAAGCCATCACCAGGCGCCGCGCGGAAATGAATTCCCTCGGGTCCGATCGTCAGGCATGCCTCTTGCTGCGGATCGTTTATGTCAGACAGCGAAGCGGCAGAGAAATCAGGCTGGATAATCCAATCCTTCCCGAAGGACACACACCGTTCATCCGCTTCCCATTGGAAAATCCTGTTCCAATTCGCTTCGCCCTCACGGCCGAAGTCAGGATTCAAAAGCAAGACCGTCGGCTTGCCGTTGGGCTGGTCCACCGGTTCGGAAAGCGTGATGCCAAAGATCGGCTGGTGACGGTACCTCTTTATGAGAAACAGCGTCCCTTTCGGCTCATCGCCCAGAACCGCTGATCTGACATTCAAAGTGGTTCGCATGCGTGTTCTTCCTTGAAGGCGGTCAATCCCAGCCCCGCCGAATATCGGTTCGATGACATTGGGGGCAATGCACGGCGTTGGTTGGATGGCTGTGACGTCGGGCCTCGCGCCGTTCGTCTTCGTCGAGCACTTCAGTTTCGAAACGGTGCCCGCAGTTGTTGCAACGGAAGCAAACACGCTCAGTCATAGCTGATACCCGCGTTTCCTATGAACTCGTTCCAGAGCACCTCGGCCGCTTGCTCGGGGGTCAGCCGCTCGTCAGCTTTACCGAAGACATTCATCGTCTGGATCAGAAACTGCTCGTAGTCATCCGCCGAAACGTTGAAGCCGCCGTTTGCTGTGTTCGCGCCAGCGTTTTCGCTGAACGAGTAGTAAATGTCACCCAGAGCGACCTGCGAATTTCGACAGTGTACCGTGATGTGGGCGGTGCCGTTCCGATGGCTGCCGTTCACCACTGTCGCACTGAACGAGGATGCGCCCCTATCAACGAAGCGGCTTCGCAATCCTTCGATTGAGTCGATTTCTTCGGCCGCGCGTCGGAAGTAATCCCTGATGGTGGCAAACGCAGCATCGCGGAATTCAGCTCGGTCGATTTGGTCGAACTGCCGCTTTGCGCGGTATCGGGGCAGTGAGGGGCGCATGGCAGCTGGTTCAGGGGCTGCCTTCGCTGCGACCGCTGGCTGGCCCTCAGCGTCGATGATGCGGCGAAGCTCTTGCACTACATTCAGATAGGCTGTGTTGGCGTTGGCCCACTCACTGATTGCCTTTCCATCTGTCGGCACGGCTTTCAGCTGGCGCAACTCGCCCATCGCCTTCCAGTCGCATTCTTCCACGATGATGGGCACCACGCGGGCCTTTCCGGTGGCGTGGCGTTCCAGGGCCCGTGCCATTTCACGTTCGATGCAGTAGTCGGATGCGATGAAGTCGGGACTTACCAAGAGCAGGAAAAGGTCTGCTGCCTCAAGTTCCCGTTCGATCTCGGCATTCAGGTCACTTCCTGCCAAGATGTCGCGGTCATACCACGTTTCAATGTGCCCGCCCCTCGTCAGATTCTTCAGGTGTACGTGCAGCCGCTCAAGGGCTGCCTTGTCGTGATGGGAATAGGAGATGAATGCTCGCATCTGCACAACTCAATCTGATCAATGTTGGTTAGAACTATGCCCCCGCCAGGTCTGGGGCATAACACAGCAAGACAACAACGAACTGCGCCGCAGCTCTGGTGCCCAGACCTACTCCTTCACCGGTCGAAATCAGCGCTTCTTATTCGACTGGGACAGGACCGAACCGGCAAGCGTCTTCGTCTTTTCAGAGTAGCGATCGCTCCGAAGCACTTTTGAAGCGAGGTCTTCCATTTCGGCGCCCGTTTGCCGCTTCGTATTAGACTGGGACAACGCCGAACCGGCGAGCCTCCGGGCGATCTGCGATGAGCCTGGCTTGAACAGGGTGTCCGCCGCCAGCGACGCGACCTTGTTTGAAGTTCCTTTACGATTGGTAGCCATGTTTACCTCCATGTAGTATGTGAATTGCGTTCAGTTTCTAGATGTGGGGTTTGGGCGATTTCGCCGCAAGCGCTACGAGGCCAAATTCAGAACTACAGCCTCATCTCGAACAGATCCGGGGTAGTGCCATCTCGCCGCCTGCCTAGGCCTTCGCCGAGATGCAAGCAGTGGTGTTTTATTCGTGTCAGACCTTCACCTCCCTCGAAATGCACCCACCCGCCTTTCGGCATGCCAACGCTTACGATCAGGGCACCGCATGCGGGACAAGCTCGCTTAAAGGAGGTGCCATCGCCGCTTACACGTTCACCCTGGAGCACCCAGCCGCCACAGACAGAGATGGTCCGTCCCGTCGCTAGTCGGCGGGCGTGAGCCTTCCGGAAGTGCCACCGATCTCTCATCACAACCCCGTTCTTTCCTCGACACGGCTTCCGCTAGGGGTGGAGCGCACGTAGAACCCTTGAGGAATGGCCTCCTGCACAAGCCCGACATGCGAGATCAGACCCACTGCCCGGTTGCCCTTCGTTAACGCAGATAGAACCTGGAGCACTTGGTCCAACGTGCCCGCTCCGTTCTCGGAGTCGAGGCTGCCAAAGCCTTCGTCGATGAAGATCGTGTCCATCCGTATTTTGCCTGACAGGCTCTCGACCACATCGGCAAGCCCAAGTGCCAAGGCCAGTGCGGAGATGAAGGTTTCACCACCGGAAAGGGTCGCAGTCGGGCGCACTTTGCCAGTGTTAACGTCGAAGACCTCGATCTCCAGCCCGCGCTTGCCGCGTCCACTCGATGCCTCGACGCCACGCTCCAGCCGGTAGCGTCCGCGCGTCATCGGTTCGAGCCGCATGTTCGCCGCCTCGAGCACCCGATCGAACATGGCAGCAATGGCGAAGGTTTCGAGCGTCATGTTGAGATCGTTCTTGCCATTGGCAAGATCGGCCAGCCCTCGGAGCGGCGCCGTTTCGGCCTCCAGTTCGTCTGTTCTGGCGAGCGCCGCAGCCAGCGATGCCTTGAATTTCATCAAACTCTCGATGACGGCATTCGCTTCGGCCAGCGCCGAGTTGGCGGAATTGAGGGCCTGCGTGGCGTCCGACTGCGCCTCCTTTATCGGTGCCAGGTCCGGCCGCTGTCGATCCGCGCAGGCGTCCTTGGAGTTCTGCAATGTCGTTCGCGCGGCGATCAGCCCCTCCTGGTGTCCGCTCACCATCTCGCGATCTGTTTTGAGCGTCAGAAAATGTGCCTTGCAGGCATCATACCGAGCTTCATCCAATCCGGTTTCACTCAGCCGGGCGAGGAAAGCTAGGCGTGCCGCTTTCTCGCGCCGCTCCTGTGTTTCGAGCGCCTGCCTCGCCGCCTCCTGCTTCTCCTGCGCCCTGGAGAGGGCCTCGCCTGCGGAGCGATCCACCTCGGTGGCTCGCTCAAGCGCCTCGGAGAGTTGCTTTTGTTCGCCCAGCAAAGACGCGCGCCGTTCTGCGACTGCCTTAGGCGTGCGCAGCTCTTCCGGCAGGGCATTGACCACCGCATCGCGCATGGCCCGCGCCGCCGCTAGGTCGGCCTCGGCCTTGCTTGCAGAGACCCGCGCCTCGGCCTCGGCAACCTCAGTTTCCTTCAGCTCGCGCTTGAGATCTGCCAGCCGCTCCGCCATCGTACCAAGATCGACCGCCTCGCCAAGCGCGCCAAGCTCACCATCCAGCCGCACCATTTCGGCCTCGAGTTCCGTCGGCCCGCGCCCGGGCCGCTCCTGTTCGTCCAGCACCCGCTTCTTTTCTTCTAGCCTCGTCCGGCAATTGACCAGTTCACTTTCGGCCCGAACCCGCGCCTCGGACGCTTTCTTCGCCTCGACCTGAGCACTACGGAACGCCTCGGTCAGCCCGGATTGTTCGGGCATGCCGTGAGCCGGGACGGGATGATCGAGCGCGCCGCAAACTGGACAGGGTACGCCCTCGGCTAGCTTTTCCGCCAGGATGATCGCTTGCGTGCGCGAAAGCCGCGCCTCGGCTTCAGTCAGGGCCGTCTCTGCGGCTTCTTCCGCTGCGGTCCTCGTTGCCAAGTCCTTCTCCGCGGCTTCGACCTCTCCTTCTGCCTTCGCGACCTCCCCCTGTGCCTTGGCATGCGACCTGGCTTTGGCCAGTTCTCGGCTAACCTCGGCCAGTTCGCCCGTCAGTGTACCGCGCACCACCTGGGCTTTGCGCGCAGTGTCGAGCTCCAGATCGGTCGCATCGCGCCGGGAGCGAAGTGTTTTGCACGTACCTTCGGCCTCGGCTAACAGTTTTTTCGACGTGCCATCGGTCCTCGCAGCGTCGTCGAACGCCGCCTGCAAATGCGCAGCTTGCCCGACCTGCGTCTCCGTCGCCTCCAACCGCGTCAGATCGGCCTGAACCCTCTGAAGCCGCACCGCGCCGGCCTTGGCCGTGCTTAGTGTCTTCGCCGCGTCCTGCCGCGCTTTGGTCATCCTTTCTAGATCCGCTGCCGCTTCAGCTACGCCTTTCGCCGCGTCGCGGCTGTCCCGTGCCGCATCGTGCCAAGCCGACTCGAGATCCCGCGCCTGCGAGGCATTCGTGACAGCCTCGACCCGCCTCGTCAAAGCCTCGATCTCACCCGTTTTCGCTTCGAGATCGTCAAGCGCCTGCCGCGCCCTATCGACGGCCGCAAAGGCTTTTTCGACCTGCTCGGCCTCGTTCAGAACTTTGCGCGCGGTTTCGTTCGCCGCTTCCGCGACCCGCTGACGGCCCTGTTTCGCGTCGACTTCAGATTCGGCAGCGGCAATCCCCAGTTCCAGCGCCTCGACGCTTTCAAAGCCACGTTCCACGAGCCGTGCCAAGTACAGCGAACGCTGCTCGCGCAGCGCTCGTTCTGCCTCCGAGGCTTCTTCCTTCAACCGGGCGGCGAGATCGCGATAGATCGTCACGTCGAAGAGATCGCGCAATATCTTGACCCGATCATCCGTCTTTGCGGCGAGAAACGTTTCGAACTTGCCTTGCGGCAAAAGCACGATCTGTCGGAATTGATCTGCACCGTAGCCCAGCAGCATCTCGACCTGTTGCCCTACCACAGAGACCTTCTTCTCGGCGATGACACGGCCCGACTGACCCGGCCCGAGCGCATCGATCGGGATCCCCGTGACATCGAAAAGCGAGGCTTCCGCCGCGTCTTCGGTTGTCCCTTCACCGCGTGCCTTCGGACGCTCCTGCGCCGGGCGCCGGCGGATCAGATAGGTCTTGGCGCCCAGTTCGAAGACAAACTCGATTTCGGTGGGCAGATCCGCCGCCGCATGGTCCGAGCGCAGCGAACGTGGCTCTTGGTCGGTCCTGGTTGGCGCCCCGAAAAGCGCAAAAGACATTGCAGAAAACAGCGTCGATTTTCCCGCCCCGGTCTGGCCGTAGATTCCGAACAACCCAGTTTCGATTGCTGATCGAAAATCCACAACTTCGGTCGTTGCGAAGGGACCGAATGCCTGAAGCATAAGGCGAATGGGTTTCATGTCCGGTCCTCCGCGACTGCTGCAGCGTGCAGCTTGTCGGCGACTATCGCCACTTCAGCGCCATCCGGCTCCCGGCCGCGCACTATTCTTAGGAAATCGCTGACCATTTCGATGGGCGTGACTGCTGCCCGCCCCGCTCCGAGCGACATATTTTCCGGGGACCGTGCCTGCCGGGAATAAGCCAAGTGGCATGCATTAGGATAAGTCGCTCGCAACCGTTTCATCGGATCGATCAAAGGGGTCTCATCCGTCAGGATGGCTTGAACGAAATCATCCGAGGGCGTTCCCGCCAGAAGATCTGCAAAAGCCCCAGTGAGCGAGCGCACCTGGCGGAGTGGGCGGAATGGCAGGGTGCGAATCTCGACCTCATCCGCATTCAGATCGACGATGGTCATGGATTTTTCGTCTCCCGCCTCATCAAAGCCGAAGGCGAGCGGGGCGCCGGAATAGCGAACATGGGGCGCGCCCACTTCCTGCGGCTTGTGCAGATGCCCCAGAGACACGTAGTCCGCCCCATCAAAAACCTCGGCGGGAACGGTTTCGATGCCGCCGACCCGGGTCAGCGCGCGTTCGGTCTCACCTACTGCTCCCCCTGCGACAAAGGCATGGGCCACTACAATCCACCGGGCACCTTTGGGCACATGCGCCTTCGCCGCGGCAATCTGCGCCGCGATGACATCTGAAGGTGTGCTGATGTTTTCGTCACCGAACACTTCGCGCGCTGCGTATTCATAGGAAAAAGCCAGGGCGGAAAAGGCAACCTCTCCATGCGCATCACGCAGAACCAATGGAACTTCCACGGGATCGGCAATCCCGCGCACCAGCACCCGCGACGCGGTTGAAAAGACAGACATCGCCTCGATCCGGTCCCCGGAATCATGGTTGCCTGAGATCATCACGACAGCGGCTTCGGTCTCGTCTGCTACGCGTTTTAGAAAACGGTTGAATTGCCGGATCGCCGAATTAGGGGGCGAGGCCCGATCGAAAACATCGCCCGCAATCACGAGGACTTCCACCTGCTCGGCCACAAGCGCCTCAACGATCTGGCCCAAGACAACCTCGTGATCCTCTTCAAGGCTAACCCCGAAGAACTGCCGGCCCAAATGAAGATCTGCGGTGTGAAGGATTCGCATTCGACATATCCATTTTCTATACGTATGGTTACTGTATGGACTTCACGCACTGAGTCAAGTACTCTTCGAAATATGAGCTTCGCTGACCTCAAACACGCGCAACGCGAACGGATCCTCTTCTTGGATCAATGCCTTACCTGGAGAGGTCAGGCGAACCGCAGGGACTTGATGCAGCGCTTCGATATCTCGACAGCACAGGCGGCTGTCGACTTTCGCACCTATCTTTCGCTGACGCAGACACCACCGGTGTATGACGCCACCGAGAAAACCTACTTCTCGAGCGGTTGCCACAGAGCACTGTCTGATGTCGGCCCCGAACAGGTATTTGACCTGCTTGGTGACGCGACTGGCTCCCTTGGCGCGAGTATACCGCTGCCCAATCGCGTGATGGATTCAGCCGTTGTCGCGCAGCTCTATCGCGCGATGAGACGCGAACACGATATTCAAGTCACCTACACTTCGATGAGCAGCGGCCTCTCCGAGCCGCAGTGGATCAGCCCGGTGCGCTTTCATTTCGACGGAGAGGCCATTCACCTTCGGGCTTGGAGCCATAAACATGAGGCCTATCGCGACTACCTCCCTATCCGAATGTTGAAACAAGACGATGTCGCAACGCGGGATAGATCTTCTTCACTGCCGTTCGATCTAGACTGGCACAGACTTGTACGCTTGTGGATACGTCCGCGTTCAGACCTCTCGGACGCGCAGGCGCGGGTTGTCCGATTGGAATATGGCTTTCAGGAAAGATCCCACATTATGGTCGAAACTCGGAAGGCGTTGGCGTTCTATGTCATCAGGCGATGGCGCCTCAATGAGGAAAAAGCACGGCTCGAGTTGGAAAAAACTGAAGAATTGGACGCTTGAAACCGCCTTGCAAGACAGAGGTGCAATGTGGGTCTGCTGCATCGACCTTCATTGTGAGCGGCAGTTAGTGGTTCAAATCTCTAAGAGCGTGATCTGCGAAGCCGGGCACCTCCCGGCGTTCCGCCGGGACCGGGCCCTGGTCCTTCGGACTGGAGCCTGCCGAAGCAGTCTCCCCCCATTCGGGCGACTGTCCCTGGCGCGAAGAGGGAGAGGGGTGCCGGGACGGGTCAGGTCCGGCGGGTAAGAGAGAGCGCTGATCGGGCCTGACCCTTCCCCGCTCTCTTGAGGATTTCCCGATGAACGACCTTTCCCCGGCGGCATTGGCGCAAGCGCCGGTCGCCCCGGCCTCTGCCATCCTGGCTGCGGCTGGCCTTTTACTCCCGGTGCTCGAACGCGGGCAACGCGTCGACGCCGCCATGTTGCGCACAGCGATGGAAACGGCCTTTGGCGCTTCCGATGCCTCAGGCCTCTGGGACTGGAAGACGGCCTATGAGGCCTGCGAGTCCGTGACCGTCCTGTTCCTGCGGAAATACGGCCGCGCCATCTTTCGCCAGTCCGACGCACCTTCGGCTCGACTTGCCGCCTTCTCAAAGATCACGTGCCTTCTGCCCAGTCACATGCGTCGATCCGAGGAAAGCCAAGCGCTGCAGCAGTTCTCCACGCCGATCCCGCTTGGGTTCGCTGCGCTGACCGCTGCCGCGATTGGCCCCGACGATTTGGTACTTGAGCCTTCGGCAGGCACTGGCCTTCTGGCGATCCTCGCCGAAATCTCCGGCGGCAGTCTGATCCTGAACGAACTGGCTGACACCCGTGCCGACCTCCTCTCTTCGCTCTTCCGGGCCCTTTCTGTCACCCGATTCGATGCGGCGCAGATCCGTGACCACCTTGATGATGGAGCCATCCCCTCTGTCGTCCTGATGAACCCGCCGTTTTCCGCGATGGCAAATGTCACCGGCAAGGTTCAGGACGCCGCCTTCCGACATATCGCTTCTGCGCTCTCCCGCCTTGCTCCCGGCGGGCGCTTGGTCACGATCACCGGCGCGGGCTTTGGCCCCGACACTCCTGCCTGGCGCGATGCTTTCGTTCGCCTTCAAGAAAGCGGACGCGTGGTTTTCTCGGCGGCGATCGACGGCTCGGTCTACGCACGTCATGGCACGACGTTTTCGACGCGGCTGACCGTGATCGACAAGATCCCGGCCGAAGATCCCACGTGCTTCCCGGTCTCACCCGGTATTGCACCCGACGTAGCCACCTTGCTTAGCTGGATCGCGGATCATATGCCGCCGCGCCCCGCCGTCGATTTGCCGAACCTGCCGTCACCCAATTCGCTCGCGCGCTCAGTCCGCTGCTATCTCGCTCGGGCCAATACTGCCCCCGCCATCCGCAAGTCGGCTGCATCCCCCGCTGCCGTCGAACTCGTCTATGAGACCATCGACGCGGTGCCCTCCGACGCCGCACGCCTGTCGGATGCGATCTACGAAGAATACGCGCTGCAATCGATCCGGATTCCCGGCGCCGTGCCACATCCCACCAAACTGGTCCAATCCGCCGCCATGGCCTCGGTCGCCCCGCCGCGGCCGACCTATCGGCCCATGTTGCCTGCGGGCATCTGCCAGCGGCTGTCGGATGCCCAGCTGGAGACGGTAATCTATGCCGGCGAGGCCCATTCCGACCATCTTGCCGGAAGCTGGACCGTCGACGAGACCTTCGACACGGTCGGCGCTGCTGCTGACGGAGTGGCTGGCTCGGTCCGCTTCCGTCGCGGCTTCATGCTGGGCGATGGCACGGGGGCAGGCAAGGGCCGCCAATCGGCCGGGGTCATCCTCGACAACTGGCAACGAGGTCGGCGCAAGGCAGTCTGGATTTCGAAATCCGACAAGCTGATTGAGGACGCGCAGCGCGACTGGTCGGCCCTTGGGCAAGAACGGCTCCTGGTAACGCCGCTGTCGCGTTTCGCCCAAGGCAAGCCGATCACCCTCACCGAAGGCATCCTTTTCACGACCTATGCGACGCTGCGCTCAGATGATCGCGGCGAGAAGGTCTCGCGCGTCCGCCAGATCGTGGACTGGCTCGGGCGCGATTTTGACGGGGTCATCATCTTCGATGAAAGCCACGCCATGCAAAATGCCGGAGGTGGCAAGGGCGAGCGTGGTGATGTTGAAGCCTCGCAGCAGGGCAGGGCGGGCCTGCGCCTGCAACATGCTCTGCCCGATGCCCGCGTTGTCTATGTCTCGGCCACCGGGGCGACGACGGTCCAAAACCTCGCCTATGCGCAGCGACTCGGCCTCTGGGGTGGCGAGGATTTTCCCTTCGCGACCCGCGCTGAATTCGTCGAGGCGATTGAGGCCGGCGGTGTCGCGGCCATGGAAGTGCTGGCCCGTGATCTGCGCGCCCTCGGCCTCTATACCGCGCGGTCGCTCTCCTATGACGGCGTCGAATATGAGTTGGTCGAGCATCAGCTGACCGATGAACAGCGCCGCATCTATGATGCTTACGCGGGTGCTTTCGCCGTCATCCACAACAACCTCGATGCGGCGATGAAGGCGGCGAACATCACGGGGTCAGATGGGACCCTGAACCGGCAGGCCAAATCTGCCGCGCGCTCGGCCTTTGAATCGACAAAGCAGCGCTTCTTCGGCCACCTGCTGACCTCGATGAAGACCCCAACATTGATCCGGTCCGTCACGGCCGATCTTTCGGCAGGCCATGCTGCCGTGATCCAGATCGTCTCGACCGGCGAGGCATTGATGGAACGCCGCCTCGCCGAAATCCCGACCGAGGAATGGAATGATCTGACGGTGGACGTGACGCCTAGGGAATACGTTGGCTCGTATCTTCAGCATTCCTTCCCGGTTCAACTCTATGAACCGTTCACCGATCGTGAAGGCAATCTGTCCTCACGCCCGGTGTTCCGAGATGGTCAGCCGGTCGAATGCCGCGAAGCCGTCGCCCGGCGCGACGAGATGCTGGAACACCTCGGTTCGCTGCCCTCCGTTCCGGGCGCGCTCGATCAGGTGATCCAGCATTTCGGGACGGAGATGGTGGCGGAGGTGACGGGGCGATCGCGCCGCATCATCCGCAAGGGCGAAGGTCCCGCGGCGCGGCTGGCGGTCGAGACCCGCGCACCCTCGGCCAATCTCGCCGAGACCTCTGCCTTCATGGATGACCAGAAGCGTGTGCTGATCTTTTCCGATGCCGGCGGCACCGGGCGCAGCTATCACGCCGAGCTTTCGGCCAAGAACCAAAGGCTCAGGGTCCATTACCTGCTGGAACCTGGTTGGAAAGCCGATGCCGCCATTCAGGGACTTGGGCGTACCAACCGGACCAACCAGGCGCAGCCGCCGCTGTTCCGGCCGATCTCGACCGATGTGAAGGCAGAGAAGCGTTTCCTCAGCACCATCGCCCGGCGCTTGGACACGCTGGGGGCTATCACCCGTGGCCAGCGACAGACGGGAGGGCAGGGGCTGTTCCGGCCCGAGGACAATCTCGAAAGCCTCTATGCCCGAGATGCGCTGCGCCAGCTTTACCTTCTGATCGTGCGCGGCAAGATCGAAGGCTGCTCGTTGCAACGTTTCGAGGCAGCCACGGGCCTGAAGCTGATGGACACCAATGGCATCAAGGATGATCTGCCGCCGATCACCACGTTCCTGAACCGCCTCTTGGCCCTGACCATCGATATGCAGGGCATCCTCTTCACAGCCTTCGAGCAACTGCTTGAAGCCCGGATTGACGGGGCGATGGCCTCGGGCACCTACGATCTCGGGCTGGAAACCCTGCGCGCGGAAAGCTTCCGCGTGACCGGACGTCAGGTGATTTACACCCACCCGACCACCGGCGCAGAAACCCGGCTTCTCTCCATCACGGAACGCCGTCGTAACAAGCCGCGCCTGCTGGACGAGGCTCTCGCCGAACTCGACGACCCACGCGCCGCCGTGATGATCAATACCCGCTCGGGCCGGGCGGCAGTGCAGGTGCCAACTACCAGTCTGATGCTGGATGATGGCGAGATCGAACGGCGCGTGCGGTTGATCCGGCCTACTGAAAGTCAGAACATCGCCATCCGCCTCATGGGCGGCACGCAATGGGTCGAGACTGATCGGCCCACCTTCGTCGCGGCCTGGAATGCCGAAGTGGCCGGAGTGCCGGAGTTCACCGAGAGCACGCTGCATGTGGTATCCGGTCTCCTCCTGCCGGTCTGGAAACGCCTGCCCCAGGACGAAACCCGCGTCTATCGTCTGCAGACCGATGACGGCGAGCGGATCATCGGCCGCCGGGTGTCGCCCGCCTGGGCCGCGACGGCGACCGGGGCAGGGGTGCCGAGCCTTTCGGCCGACCAGGCCTACGTTGCGCTGATCGAGGGCAAGACGATCATCGATCTGGCCGAAGGCCTGCAACTCCGCCGCACCCGCGTCATGGGGGTGAACCGGATCGAATTGGCAGGCTTCGCCGAGGGGATGCGCGAGCGGCTCAGGGCCTATGGCCTCTTTAGCGAGATCATCTCGTGGAAACTGCGCTTCTTCGTGCCGGTCGGGCCTGATGGAGCGGGAGTGCTTGCCAAGCTCCTCAGCCTCTGGCCTATCTCGCGCATTTCTGAACGTGAGTTTGCCTGATGTCCCGTATTGATGCCGCAGATTTGGCGCAGCGCCTTGGCCGACAGGCCGAGGCCGTCTGTCGAACCTATCTCTCCAACGGGCGCAGACAGGGCAACTACTGGCAGGTTGGCGATGTCCGCAACGCCGCAGGGCGCTCGATGTTCGTGCGCCTCACCGGCCCCGCTTCGGGCAAGGGTGCGGCGGGCAAGTGGCAGGATCCATCAGAGGGCACACACGGTGATCTCCTAGACGTCATCCGCGAAAGCCTTGGGCTCAGTGACTTCGCCGACGTACTCGACGAAGCCCGTCGCTTCCTTAGCCTGCCGCAACTGGAACCTGTGCCGAACACCCCAACCCCGAAACTCGCGCCTGCACCATCTGGTTCGTCCGAAGCGGCACGGCGGCTCCTCAGCATGTCAGGTCCGGTCAAAGGCTCGCTGGCAGCAACCTATTTGGCAGGACGTGGCATCACCGATCTGCGCGACACCGGCGCCCTGAAGTTCCACCCGAACTGCTACTATCGGGGGCAGGGCGAGGATCAGACCGAGACTTGGCCGGCCATGATCGCTGCCGTCACTGACCTAGAAGGCAAGGTCACCGGGGTTCACCGCACTTGGCTTGCGCGTGATGGCAGCTCAAAGGCGCCTGTTGACACGCAGCGGAAGGCGATGGGCGATTTGCTCGGCCACGCGGGCAGGTTCGGGGTGGCCAAGGATGTCATGGCAGCGGGGGAGGGCATCGAGACCGTGCTCTCCCTCCGTCAGGCCCTGCCCAAAATGCCGATGGTTGCAGCGCTGTCGGCCGGACATCTCGCAGCCCTCCTCTTTCCGGCATATCTGCGCAGGCTCTATATCGTCCGCGACAACGATCCGGCGGGGGACGGTGCAAGGGATAGCCTGGTCGCCCGGGCCCACGAGGTCGGGATCGAGGCCATCACGCTCTCGCCCAAGTTGGGGGATTTCAACGACGATCTCACCACCCGCGGTCTGGATGCACTTCGGGCGCATATCCGGGTGCAACTCGCGCCGGAGGACGTCAGTCGCTTCCTGACGCAGGATCATGTGAACCGTCGAAGCGGGTGATTCCAGAGGTCCGATCTCGTCACGGGCATACGAGGCTGCAGTTCCATCAGCGGGACCGCGCCTCGGCCTTCTAGAGGGCGAGCGGCCCACAAGCGGTCCGGTCAGGCAATGGCGGCGCCCGACTATTTTCCGCCGCCGCCAAAGGCGGCTTTGCATCGCGAGGCAAAATAGCCGGGCTTGGCCATCGAGGCCCTCGCAAAAGGCTCGGGCTGCCAGACCGGACCGTTTGTCGGCTTTTCGTCGCCATGAAGGCCGCGACGGTCGCGGTCCAGACGATGGAGCATCCCATGTACGCCCATGACGACTTCGAACCCGATCACACCTCCTCGCCGACCGACACCATGATCCAGGACCTGCAGCTTTATGGCTACCGTCCCGCAGCGGTCGAGGCCGATCCTCGGATCACGCCAGAAGACCAAGTCATCCAGACCGCCGTTGCCGATATCTTCGACGCCCTGATCTCCACCATGGCCGACACCAGCCTCGACTTCGACCTCGACGAGATCCTGTGGTCGACCGTCAACACCTTCCACCGCGCCGCCGAGCGGATCGAGACCAAGCTCGACGATAACGAGCAATCGCAGAAACGCCTTCAGCGGGAACAGGACGGCTCCGAGGTGAAATCCGTCCAGCTTGAAACCCTGATCGACATTGGGCAGGACCTGATCGACCGGCGTGAGAGCATGGAACTCTTCCGCGAAACCGCCGCCGACCTCTTCCTCAAGGCCACCGGGACCCATTGGTCACCGCGTTCGGGCTCGCGCACCAGCCATCGCCACCTGACCGCTGCGATGATCGACAGCCGCGACTTCATCGCTGCCAAGAAACGCGCAGAGACCGAGAGCCTGGTACCCCCGGGACCAAAGGTTGCCTTCTCGGGCGGGGACACCATTGACCACCGGTTGATCTGGGACCGTCTCGATCAGATCCATGCCAAGCACCCCGACATGGTGCTGTTGCACGGTGGATCGCCCAAGGGCGCCGAGCGCATCGCAGCCACCTGGGCCTCCAATCGCAAAGTGCCGCAGGTCGCCTTCAAGCCGGACTGGACCAAACACGCCAAGGCCGCACCCTTCAAGCGCAACGACCAGATGCTGGACTGCATGCCGATCGGCGTGGTGGTCTTCCCGGGCACCGGAATCCAGGACAATCTGGCTGACAAAGCCCGCAAGATGGGCATCCCGGTCTACCGCATGGCGACGGGCAGCGCGTGAGCGCTGCCTACGCCTATCAAGCTGCCGAGTGTCGACCACAGAATCCAAAGCATCAGGGCACTGGAAGCCCTTGTTTCAACTTGTGGTTTCAGGCAGGTTCAGCATCTACCTACCTGTGTTTTCTATGTTGGAGACCTTATGGACGTTACGATTATTCATCTCAGCGACCTTCATCTGAAAAACGACGCAGAGAACAGATTCAGATTAAACGTCCTTCGCGAAGATATTTCAAAGCTTCAGGCAAAAGGTCCGGTGTTTACGGCGTTCACCGGAGATCTAGTGCAGGCAGGCGGCGACGGAGCATACGAATTGCTTTTTGATGAGTTGATCGGGCCTCTTGCGGCCATGGGGCACGAGATCTTTGTGGTTCCAGGAAACCACGATGTTGATCGGTCAGTTGCAAGCGAATCCTTCTGTGACTCCGTGCTCAAGGACCGAGGGAGCTCCTATCTCTATGACGGAAAGGCTTTCCGTCTGGACCACCCTGACACCAGGTTCGATGCCCTGAAAAGCTACTCCAATCTACAAAGTCTGCTTGGCCCATACGACCGAGAGAGCTACTGGGGCTACGCGGTCACCAAGGGCGCGGTGTCGCTCGTCGGATTGAACTCCGCGTGGCTATGCTGTGGACGTGAAGCGAACAAGTCTGAGCGTGGGCTGCTCCGAATTGAACCAGCGGTCCTTGAAGACCTCATATTAAAGCTGCCGTCTGACACGCTTCGAGTCGCATTGCTGCACCACCCAATTGACTGGCTGGAAGAAACGACGCGTAGTGCAGTGCATGATCTCTTGGTCCAGAACTTTGATCTCGTTCTATTTGGACATGTGCATGCGAGCGATGCAGCGGGGTTGGTGAAGGGTCTATCAAACTGCCTATTTCATCAAGTACCGCCACTTCGCGCTGACTGGTCCAAGGGAACCAACGGGTATGCTGTTATTCGTTCTAATGCGGAACACAAGCGCTTCCAGATTGAGTATCGATCCTATTCGAAGCCGCGTCGGGAATTCGTAGCTGGCGAGGACTTTGCGCCGAATGGGATCTGTCACCCACGACCTGAAGACATCGAATATTTCAACAATTTGCCGTCAGTCTCCGGTTTGCTTCAGCGCTTTATTGGCGCAGCTCCGTTCGACTTTCTCGACTGGCATCGCAACAATGTGCGTGCTAAGTCTAAACTCACCGGATCCTTTATCGTGCCGAAAGCCAAGGCGGTTTCACTCGGCGAAGATGGTGTTTGGTACGGGCCTTCGCAGCGAATTACCGAGATACTTGATCAATCGTCCCGCAACCAGTATTTCGTAGCGCCATTGGATGCCGGATCAACGACGTCAGCATTCATCGCCTTTAGGCATTTGGCAGAGCAATTCGATGCGCAGAAGCGCATCCCTACCTACTTCGATGCCCAAAGCGAAAAGATCAACAAGGCATCTTTGCTTCGAGAGATGAACCGAACGTGCCTCGTGAAATTCACTCATTCGGAGACACAGCAACTCTCCGACAGCGGCTCAATTGTAATGATTGTTGACGGTTTGTGTTTGGGGGATGTCGGACAGTTCAATCTGTTCCGTGAAACCGCTGAACGTCATTTTCCGCAAGTACGATTTATTTACTTCCTTAGCACTGAACGGCGTGGAGTTACGACCACTGAGGAGAGTGACATCAAGTTGTCGCCCTCGACTGACGAAGTATTCGAACTTGCCCAGCTTGAAGTCGCTGACATTCGCTCGATGATTGAGGCGCGGCTCCCTGATTTGGCGCTCGAGTCACGCGAAGGTATGGTCAGCCATGTCGTCGAGTCGTTCCGGCAAATGGACGAGCCAATATTTGCCAGTAGCGTGGCCGTTGTTATTGATACACTCGTGCAGGACCCGGAATTCAAGCCGCTTAATAAGGCACGCCTAATCGAGAGGTATGTTGAATGCCTGCTGGGTAGATTTGACTTGGAAGATGTTCGAGAAGGCATCTTTAACTCTTCTGACAAGATAAGCCTCCTTAGTGTCTTTGCCAGGGACCTTCTCAGTCGAGCGGTAACGGGTATTTCTGACGCTGACTGGAAGGATTTCGCCAATAAGTATCAGGACGACTATCTCTTAGAGCTTCCTGGAGGCCTTCTTGACGAATTTATCGAGAAAGGGCTTCTGACTAGGGACGGTGGAAAGATAACCTTTCGGGGAGATCATCTGTTCTCGTTCTTCGTGGCGCGGCAGATGAAGTCGGATCAGAAGTTTGCGGCTCAACTGATAGATAGTGACGGACTCTTTAAGCATTATCGGGAAGTTACAGTATACGGGGAGCTCGAGGGCACAGCCGTTGGGGATGTCCTCGACTCGATGTATGCCCTGCTAAGCGAAATTGAGACGCAACTCCTTGAAGACTATTTCCGCGAAGGGATAGACTTGACCACGGAATGGGAGAAGACCTGCGCTGATGGCGATACAGAGGGCAACGAGGCTGCGTTAAGTGCGGCAACTACTGAATTGAATGGCCGAGCCCCAACCACCGAAGACGCGGATCGCATTGATAATGCTGAGCTTGCAAATGTGTCAAGAAGGCGCGGCATCGCCATGCGGAACACTGTTCGGGAGGCAGAGGCGAGGCTGCTTGTCGGGATGAGATTATACTCTCTTCTTCTGAAGAACGCGTTGCACATTGAGGCAAAGGATAAGCTTCGGCATCTTGAGAAGCTCTTTGATACTGCTGAGCTTTGGGTAGGCTTCATGTGCAGCTGTAGAGAAGCTATTACTCATTACCCGATTGTGATTGCAGGGGGAGTGAGGTTTATAAATTTTGACGTGTTGGTCGATCCTCAGAAGGCTGCACGAGACTTTAAGTATACGGCACCGTCGACAGTTTCTAAGTTATTGGCGGCATCGCTGCGCAACCCCCAAATGGGGGCTGCTCTACGAAAAGTATTGCCAAAGCTTGAGCCAATGAGTGCATTGTTCGCTCGCGACGCATTGCTCGAAATGCCGGACGCAAACAATCGAAAGGCGTACATCGATAGTCTGATGGACGTTGGCGACAAATCACTCCTTACATGTTCGCTGCGTACCCTGAGGTCAAAGTACCTAGCAGCGGGGAGGAAGCGCGAACAGCGGCAGTTCCTTGAAGCGATTGTGGATGAGATCGCTAAGGATAAGAGGATGGCTGGAAAGACAGATTTTGCGAAGATGCGCAAAGCTCGGATACTTCAGGACCTGCGCGATCAAGCGCACAAGACTGAAGAATGAAAAAGTTGGCCGCACGGGTGACAACGCATTCGTGCGGCCTGATGAAAATGGTGTGTAAGTGGCAACGCGTCGCGCGCGAACAATGCGATCATTGGCTCAAGCTGTGGCCTTAGTAGCCAAGTTGTTTAGCACCAAGTATATTACATAATCAAAATTATCGGAGTGAGTACCAGGCCCCCCTCCCGGCACCGTTCAGGCTGAGGTGGCCATCCGCGACAAGTGTGCGGAAGTGCTGCTTCAGCGTGTTGCGATTCTGGCCGGTCAGGCGCTCGGCGTCGCCGATTGTTAGGCGACCATGATCGCGCACGAGGTCGAGAAGTTTCGCAGAAACTTCCGGAAGGCTGCCCATCAGCAGCCGCTCACGCTCAACTTTCGAGCGCAATCGAAGCATTTGGCGCTGCAGTGCGGACAAGAAGAAGCCGAGCCAGGGTCCCCAGTCCGGAGTGTCGGACCTGATCGTCCCCTGGGTCTGCCGCAGTGCCAGGTAATAGGCCTCTTTGCTTTGCTCGATCACGCTTTCGAGGGATGAGTATGGGACATAGGCATAGCCTGAGCGCAAAAGCAGCAAGGTGGTCAGGATCCGGCTGAGACGCCCGTTGCCGTCCTGGAACGGATGGATTTCGAGAAAGACCACGACGAAGATTCCGATCAGTAGCAGCGGATGCAGATCATGGTCCTGGGTGGCGGCGTTGTACCAGTCGATCAGTTCAGCAATGCGGCCCGGCGTGTCAAAGGGGCTGGCGGTCTCAAACACCACGCCAAGCTGCTGCCCTGCCTCGTCGAAAGCTGCGATCGAGTTTGGCGCGGTCTTCCAGGCCCCCCTGTGTCGCTGGTCTTTGCTGCTGTACCGCAGGAGGTCCCGGTGCAACTGGCGGATATGGTTCTCGGTCACATCGATGTCGCGCCACGAAGCGAAGACTGTGTCCATGACCTGAGCGTAGCCAGCGACCTCCTCTTCGTCCCGGGTCGAGAAGGTCTGGATGTCGAGATTGGAGAGCAGACGCTGAACCTCCTGATCGGAGAGCCGGCTTCCCTCGATGCGTGTCGAAGAGCCGATGCTCTCGATGGTGGCGACACGGCGTAAGGCGGACAGACGCTCGGGGGCGAGACTTCCGAGTGCGCGCCATGCGCCTTTGAACTCGTCGATCTCGGCGATGATCGAGAGAAAGGTCGGAGTGATGCGGAGCGTATGGGTCTGGATCATATCCAATCTCATACCCAATAACACCCATTTTCTGCAACCCAATTCGGAACCCAATTACACCCATTAGCAGTCGGACCAACGGTCACGCATAGGATCTGGACAGCTGTGACGACAAGGTCGCGGTCGGCCAGTGGGTTCGACTCGAACGTATCAGGCCATGTCTCCGTTGCCGAATCCGGCAACGCGGGCAAGATGAGCTCGAGCTCTTCTTGTTAGGGACTCTCCCCTGCCGATGGGTTCCCAGGCATCAAAGGGAAGAGCGAGGCGCCGCTGCATCTCGCCTTCGACATGCTCATGCCTGAAGTTGAAGGCGGTACCGGTCGGGCTATCACGCTCTTCGTGTTTCATCATCACGACCCCGGCCGGAAGTTCACAGGAAAACCCTAGCCGTTCATTGTCATCGTTCCAACAGTGGACCACACAACCAACGGTCCGAAGGTCTCGGATGAACGATAGACACAAAATCTATAGCTCACGAGGGACGACCGGCAACAACCCTGGTCGGACGTGTTGTGCAGCGCCGACGGCTATTGCACTTCTTCGCCGATCACAGCGCCGCGCGTTGCCCTTTCGTTTCGCTTCTGGTCCAGTCGTGCGGTACGAAGTTGAGCTGAGGCAGCACCAAGATGAAGACTCCACATGGCGATTTGGACCGTTGGCCGGACCCGGCAAGTTCGAACGCTCGTCGCAGCGTCTTCGCGCAGGACCTTGTCGTCGAAGGCGATGCCACCTCCAGTGGACCGATCGAGGTCCAAGGCAATGTCGTTGGCTCACTGCGGGCGCCGGAGATCACCGTGGCTGGTTCAGGTCGTGTTGAAGGTTCCGTCGTCGCCCACGACCTCGTCGTGCTTGGGGCGGTTTCTGGAATGATCTCGGCGCGAAACGTTCAGCTCGCGTCGAGTGCAGTCGTGCAGGCAGATGTCACCCATGAGCAGATCGCCATCGAGGCAGGAGCCGAGCTGGAAGGCAGGCTTCAGCGCAAGGTCTGACAGATCTCACACCGCAAGGTCTGGCGGCAGCATTTGGCCGGCAGGCAAGTAGCCCCGCCGCATCTTCTCACGGAGCGTCAGAGTCGCGGATATCTCAGCATCTTCCACGGTGGTGCAGGTCTCGAAACTCGTCCGCCCGTGCGTTCCGATCCGGCCCCAGGTTCGCAAGACGCTGACGTCTCCGAACAGCGTCGCCGCGACATCGATGCAGTAGAACCGCGCCATGTTGGCCTGAGGGTCGATGCGGTGCAGATGTGCCAGAGCCAAGGCGGTCCTCCCCTGCACAGACTCCGCCTTGTTACTCTCCAAGTCCAATTGCATTTATGAATCGATCCATGCGCTCCGATTCATAAAGCTGACGGGTCATCGTGACGGATCGCCCGGTGTTTCCTCGACAACCTCGACCCAGAGGACGCCACGCAGGGTTTCTTCCGGGACCAGCCACACGGTCCTGAAACGGCCATTCACGGTGCGATGCCGTTCTGCGACGAGTTCCCGGTCTCCGCGGTCGATCCGCCACAGGCGACGATCGATGGTCGGGCTTTTGGAGCTGCTTCTAGCGACCTCTTCCATACCGGCCTCCTGTCATCCGCTGACGGCTAGTGGTCATGGACAGGGGCGCCGTCAGAACATATCTAACGACATCAGAAGTGGTGCTTTGCTGTCGCCACGCGAACCACGAAAGGCTTTCCTGTCGATGCATGTTCTGTCCCCCGTTCTGGCTGTTTCCGCGTTTGCGGCGATGTCTGTTCCCGTCCACGCGCTTGACGCCTGGACGGTCGGTGTCGAGCGTGGCCTGCCGACCTACGCGCTCACCAGCGAGGCGGGTGAGGTGCGGCTTGTCTGCGATCCGGATCGCGTCTTCGGGCCAACGCCCAACGGCGCGCTCGTGGTTCGCTTCGACAAAGACGCCGCTCCTGACATGGTCGTCGTTCTCGCGAAGTCGGGCGAACAGGCCCGTCTGTCGGTCAAGAACGGCATCGCCGCACAGGCATCGGTTGACGCAGCGGACTGGTCGAAAATGGTGGCAACCTTCCGCACGGGCGGCGAGTTCGCAATGGTCACCAGCGCTGACAGCCTGACCTTCGAGACAGCGCCGCTGCCCGATCTTGCCTGCGAGTAACCGCAGGCAGCTCATCGATTTTTGTTGCATGGGTGAGGTCTACCTGACGCGTCGCGCCTCGATGAGCTGCGACGCGATTGCGGCGAGGAAGGCACCAACGATCGTCGCCCGGGGCTCGATCAGCCATGGGTCATCAAGTGCCGCATGCATAGCCCGGATCGCGGAGCCTTGGGCGTAGACGGTCATCGGCTCGCCGACCGCCATGTCCGATGCTGCCATGGTGAAGATGCGCTTCGCCTCGTCGACATGCGGCGCAAGATCATCTTCCGCCAAGAGCCGCCGCAGTTCGGCCCGCGCTTCCTTGGCAAAGGCGCGCAACATGTAGGCTGGGGTCACGTCGCCCGCGCCCGGGATCTGCTCAAGCTGCTTCTCGGCTGCCAACGGCAGCCGAAAGAGGACAACCAGCTTCTCTTTCCGGGGCTTCGCCAACCCACTGGCAGCACATTCGGGCGGCGAAGCGGGGGACTGCGACTGACGACTCTCCCCTTCCCTCTTCCCGGCAAACTCCGGGTCGGCCAAGTGCTCCGTCGTCATGTCGGGAAGCTGGGCCTTGACGCCCTCGACATTTCCTCCCTGCTCCGGCGCCCGCCGTTCGGCAAGAATGCGCGACTGCACCTCGCGCGATGACCGCAACCGTGCGGCGGAGTTCTGCAGGCCCGGTTCTTCCGCCGCCGGGGAGGGTGCGACACGTGCAGGAAGGCGGAAACGGCTCATGCAGGGATCACCTCGTCGATCCCGGTCAGGACAAGTTCCGCAACTTCAAGCTGGCGTGTGATGGCATCCGCCACCAGCCGACCGCCGGGTCCTTTGGCGTTGGCGCGGGCCGCCGGTCCAAGGGGGCCGTGATAGCCGAGTTGTTCGAGGATCCTCGAATGCGGAACGATCACGTCGAGATGGTCGAGACGCAGGATCTCTTGCAGCACGTCCTGGTCGCGCTTTGGCAGTTGAGCCATTCCCCCTTCCCGGGTTGCGGCGTCGATGATCTTCGGCCCCGCGTCCATGACGAGGACCCGAACCGCCGGGAACCGCTCGCCCTCGGCAATCGAGGCGCGGAGGTCGTCCATCCAGAGGACGGCGCGATGGGTCATGTCCCATTCGGCGTAGACGGGGCGGGCTGGGATCAGCACCAGATCGGAGATCAGGCAGAAGTCCTCGGTGTCGGTGTGGGTGCCAGGCCGGGTGTCGATCACGACGAGATCGACGCCGCGCGCTTCCTCGGCCTCGAGGAGCGACAGAAGCCCTTCAACACTTTCCGGTGGCGAGAGGATCGCCAGGCTCTCCGGCCAGTCGGGCTTTTGCGCACTCTCCCACGTGGCCAGTTCGAAACTGTCGCGCCAACGGCCGAGTTGAGCGTTCACATCACCGTCGATCAGGGTGACGCTGCGCCCGAGGTTCAGTGCTGCAGATGCGAGAAGCATGGCGGTCGTGGTCTTGCCCGAGCCGCCCTTGGTCTGCACGATGGTAATGACTTGCATGAAATGACGCCTCCACAAACGGTACTCGATACCCTTGCACCGACGCCCGGCGCTCTTTCATGACGCTGCGGAAGGCGATGCACCGCTGGCAAGCCAAGATCAAGCGAAGCCGTTGTAAAGGCGTCACTAATCCGACCGACGTGCGGTGCGCCGTTTAGGCATAAGGTTGCAGAAACGTCAAATGACATGTGCTGGAAGTTGTAACACACCGCCGAAGCCTTCATGTTTCCTAAGGATTCCCGCAGCCGTGATGCTGCGGCGCGGCGTCCGAGCACTCCTTCGGCCTAGCCGCAATCGAGGCTATCTGCCTTCCGGCCCGTATGACGGTTTGCATGTCTGCATGCCTGCATAGGTGACAGGCCGCATGCCTGCGTTGGAACCTGTCCGCACGGCTGATCCGAAGGCAGGGTGACATCAGGCCTCCGTCTAGGGACGATCCCGAATATGACCCGCCAACCGGATGCATGCCGGACAATCTGCCTGCTTGCCTGTCGGCCTGCTTGCCAGTTCGCCTAGTGACGGGTTGACGCTACGCCGATCCAGCCTGTGGCTTCATGCCCAAAGCCATTCATCGTCGGCCATCTTCCGCAATGGGCAGGCCTTGAAGCATCTTGAGGCCCCTTCCCCGGCCCCCCTTCTCTTCCCGGGCAGCCCTTCCTTCAGACTGTCGTGCCCGTCCCAACAGCCCTCATGGAGGGACCGCACACTTCTGCAAAGCCCAAGGTTTCAAGGCGCTCGACCACTTTGGTCTCGCGTTGCACGGAGGCCTGACGGCCGGGGCGCAGGGACGCAGTCGGCGGGCAAGCCGCCGACCCCTGACGCCATATTGAGTCCTCACCGGCTGTCCGCTTTCCGCACGCGGGCTCCTCTTCGGAGGAGCGGAAACCGGCCGGTGAGGACGGTTGGCAGGAACGGTGGTGTGTGGTACATGATGCGCTATGATGGCAAAACACATGTAATGATACAATGCCACGCTCACGCCTGACCTCTACTGAGACTGCAGCCATCACGGCGCGGCTCCTCGCTGGCGAGAGCGTCGCGGCCGTGGCGAGGTCGATGGGCCGTTCCCGCCAGGCGCTGTCACGGATCAAGGGCAGCCTTGACCGGAAGGAGGTGCGGCGGCTTTCGGTGAAGCTGAACATCCGCATCACGGAAGACGAGCATGCAGCCTTTCAGGCGGTTGCCGAGGCAAGCGGTCTGACGGTTTCCGAGGCAGTCAGGCATCTGGTCAGACAGGCAAGCGATCGTCTGGCGATCCAGGCAGACGAGCTGGATGCCATCGCTTCGGCCAGGCGGGAGCTGTCGGCCGTCGGCAACAACCTCAACCAGATTGCCCGACTGGGGGCGGTCGGGCGTCTGACCTGGAATGCCCGTGATGCTGCCCTGGTGCGCAAGGTTGGAGCGCGGGTCGATGACCTTGTTGAAGAAGTCGTCCACCTTCTCTCGGCGCTTCGGGCCAAGCAGGGACTTGGTGATCAAACCTCTCCTTTCGTTGTAGCGACTGATCCCTCTGCCGAGGCATCGAAATGAACCGGTCTCCTTCCGTCGAGGATCTGGTTCTCGGTCATGTTCTCGACGACCTGCGTCGTGGGCGAGGAAGCGGCGAGGGTGCCGCGTCCCGTCTCGGCACGCGCAAAGAACGTCAGACCCGGGCGCTTCTGCGAAACGCTGGTGGACCACGCGGCTGGCAGTCGGTCGTCAAACGCATCGCTGGTGGGAGTGCTCGCACCCCGCAGGAGCTGAAGCGCCTTCTCAACTATGTGGCCCGGGAAGAGGGGGTGCAAAGCACCTGGTGCAATCTGGCGGGCTATGAACGCGACTTTGACCCTGCCCGAACGGAGCGGACAGCAGATCTCTGGTCTTCGACCTGGACAGGCGCGCCGCGACGGGGACATGCCGATCACATCGTCCTGAGCTTCCCGCGTGGGGTGGACGCCGAGCGCGCCGAGGTGATCGCCCGGGAATGGGGGCAAGCGGTGTTCGGGTCCGGTGAATGTGGGGATGTCTGGCGCTACGTCGCGGCCCTTCACAAGGACACCGACCACTTGCACGCACATTTCGTGGTCGACAAGCATGGCATCGAGGAAGGCCGGTTCCTATCGATCTGTCGGCATGCCGCACTGAACTTCGATGTGATGCGAGAGCTTCACGCCGAAATCAGTCAGTCGCATGGGCTGAACATCCTCGCCTCTTCGCGCCTTTCCCGCGGCATCATCGAGAACCCGCCGCGCCAGTCCGAGCTACGCGCATCGCGAGACGGTGGGAAGTCCACGCCCCCTCCCCCGCCGCCGCTGTCCGACGGGGAGCGGAGCCGACGGCTTGCCACATTGCAGGGCTTCGCCCGCGAATACGAGACCCTTGGCGACCTCGCCGACCTTGCCGCCGCAACCGGCACCGAGGCGAGTGCCGCTTCCTACCTTTCCCGGCTGGCCCGGGCGCTTGGCGCGTCCGCCGCCGCACTCAGACAAGGAGTTCCTTTCATGCCCGACCACTCGCTTCATGCCGAAGGCGATCCCGCCGCGCGGGTTGAGGCTGCGCGCAACGAGATGATCGCTTCGGCCACTGAGGCTTGGGAGGCAATTCGCGCCATGGAACCTTCAGCTGAGCGGGTCGATCTTGAACGGAGCTTTGCCGAACAGGCGCGCGCCTCGATGAAACTCGCGCCAGACAGCATCCTCCTGGCAGAGCATGCCCAAATTGCCGACCAGAACATCGATCCCTACCACAACCCGACCCTCGCCTCGCTTGCACGACTGGAGCATGGCCAGACCGAGGGGGTTTCCCTCGATGAGGGCCTGCGCGCAACCCTTGCACATGTTCGCGACGAGATCGGCGAACGGCTGACGGCGCTGTTCTCGATCCGGGAAGACGAGCTTCGCATAGCAGGCACGTCCGTCGAGGAAATGGTCGCCCGCTTCAGTTTGGCCGAGCGTAGCGAAGGCCAGCGGGCGAGCTGGATCACGGAGCAGCCGAACACGATGCAAAAGGTGTTCTGGATGGAAACGGAGCGCGCCCTCGGCCAGGAGGTTCGGGCAGAAGTCGCCGCTTTCAACTTTGCGCCGGAGTTGACGGAGGCCATTGCGCGCGACCAGTTGCTCACCGTCGATCGCCATATGAAACTCTCTGATGTGCCCGCGCTGGAAGCCATCGTCGACCGCCTGCACGACACCCTGAAACCCGAAGATCTCGACCGCGTCCGGTCCGGCGATCTCGCCCCGCTCAACGAGCAGGTCCGAGATCCGGCACTCAGGGCGGCCGTTGCGCATGAACTGAAAAATGAGGGCGACCTTGGCGCGACGAGCGAGGTTGGACCCTGGGCAGACCTGGCACGTGCACAGAATCGCGCCGCCGAGCTGGGGCAGCGCGACCGCGCCGTCGAACGCGACACCGGGCACGAACTCTGAGGACAGACCTATGCTTTCGAATCTCGACACCGCCTGGCGGTATCCGCTGGCGCTGCTTCTTGGTCTGCTGACCGGTCTTTATATCGGCGGCATGCTTGCCACGATCTATGTGATCACGGCCTTCCGGGAGAGCCTCGACACCCTGAGCCCCATAGGCCCTTGGTTCCTTCGATACGCCTGGGCAGATCTCGCTGCGCGGCCTTCGGTCCTGCAGGGCGCACTGATCATCACCGGCGCCGTCACAGTCGCCCTGACTCTCGTCGGATTAGCCGGGGTACATCGCGGCCGCCTCAACCAGTATGACGACGCACATTTCCAGTCGCGCCGCGAGTTGAAGCGCAACCACATGGTCGGAACCCTCGATCAGAACGGTTTCATCTTCGGCAAGCTCGGCTTCCCGAAATCCGACGCACCGTTTGTGATGGCGCCGCCCGACCGCTTCCCGCATGCGATGATGATCGCTCCCACGGGCCGCGGGAAGGGCGTCGGCTTCGTCATCCCGAACCTTCTGCACTTTTCGGGCTCCGCGATCATCCTCGACGTCAAGGGCGAGAACTTCGCGAAGACCTCGATTCATCGCAAGCACGGGCTGAAGAACGGCATCTGGTACTTCTCGCCCTTCGATGAGGACCGTGGTTCGCACCGCTTCAACCCGCTTGCCCGTATCGCCGCCCTGCCCTCCGCCGAGCGTCAGTACACCGCGCTGAACTCGATGGCCGACCTCTTTCTCATCCCGGAAGGCGAAAGCGCTCAGAGCTTCTTCAATGCAGGCAAGCGGCTCTTCATCGCCTCATGCCTCTACGCCATCGAACAGCGCCGCCCGACCTTGGGCTTTGCCGGTGAGATCATGGCCGGAGGCGGAGACAAGAAGAAGAGCTACACGGCAATCGCCGAGACCACGAACATTCCAATCGTTTCCCGCACGTTCCTCGAAATGGCCGACGTCCCGGAAAAAACCCTCGGGGCCTATGTGTCCGTCATCCAGGGATCCGGTCTCGAACTTTGGAACGACCCCGCGGTTGACAGAGTGACCTCAGCCAGCGACTTCGACTTCTCAACCTTCCGGCGCGATCCCCAAAGTCTCTACATCGTCGTCCAGCCCGAGCACCTGAAAACTCTCGCCCCCCTCGTCCGGCTTCTCTTCGCGGATGCCATCGCCTCCCTCCAGCGCCGCGAGCCGGGACCGGACGAACACCATGCTGTCACGTTCCTGATGGACGAGTTTGACCAACTCGGACGCCAGCCCCTCGTCCTCTCGTCCATCAAGACCATCCGCAGCTTCGGCGGCCGGTTCTTCATCATCTCCCAGACCATCCCCGGTCTCGATGACATCTATGGCGAAACCGGGCGTCGCTCCCTGCAGGGTGGCGCAGGCGTGCAGATCTACATGACGCCGCAGGATGACCGGACGGCCGAGGTTCTGTCGAATGCCTTGGGGCGCTCCACGATCACAGCCGTGACTGAGAGCCAGTCACGGGTGCGAGCGCTGGAAGACAGCGCGAATGTCAGCAGGCGGTCGGAAGAGCGGCCGTTGATTTCGGCGAACGAGGTGCTGCGGTTTCCGCTGGACGAAGTTCTGGTTCTGCCAGAGGGGCAGTATCCGATCCGGGCGCGGCACATCCGGTACTACGAGGATCGGCACTTTGGGCCGATTGATCGAGCGCGGAAGGGAAAGGCGTTGCCGACTACACGGGGCAGCGGAGCGGATAGCAGGCAAGTTGCTGTTGGGAAGCTGTCGGGCTTGGCCGCGTCCGCTGAGCGTGCAGATGCCGAGGTCTTCGGGGAGGCGTCACGGGTGTTTCAGGCGATTGCAAAGAGCGCAAAGAGCCAACGGAAACTGCCCGCAAGGGTCTGAGGGGTGTTTATTAACTGAACGTCACAGCCCACACTGGTGGGCGGGTCTCAGCCCTGCGCCGTTATCAAAAGCAGAGAATCTCCGCCACCCCACGCCGCCCGTCCTGCCGCGAAAGCTGCACCACCAAGTCCACGCTCCCTTCGCAGTACCTCTTCACCTCCTCGAACCCCATGCCAAGCCCGGCGGCCATGACCATTATCGCCAACCGGTCGATGGCTTTTCGCGCTGTATCGGCATGGATGGTCGTAAATGACCCGCCGTGGCCAGTGTTGATCGCTTCGAGAAAAGTGCGACTTTCCTCGCCCCGCAGCTCGCCCAAGATGATCCGGTCCGGTCGCATCCGCAGCGAGGCTTCCAGTAGCCGCGCCGGGGTGCGTTCGCCTTGCGCGCTGCGGTCCGCCTTGAGCGCCACAGCGTTCTCCTGGCGGGGGAAGAGTTCATAGGCATCCTCAATGGTCAGGATCCGCTCCCTCGGGTCCACCATCGACAAGAGGGAACGCGCGAATGTCGTTTTGCCGGTCGAAGTCCCGCCGGCGATCAAGATGTTCATGCGCTCCTCGACGCACAATCGCATGGCATCGACAACTTGCCCGGCCTCGGCCAGATTCATCGCCTCCCCTGCCCTTTCCCGACGTTTGGCGTCGAGATCGATGAGACAACCGTGTAAGAGGCGCGGCTCGATCAGCTGATCGGCGGAAAGCTTGAATGGCCGGAAGGTGATTGCCATCCCGCCTTCCACGATCGGCGGTGCCACGACCTGCGCCCGGATCGCCATATCGCCCCAGACGATCTTTCCCGAAACGGTCGGCTTCTTGTCGGAGAACTGCACGCCAACGGCAGAAGCTATTGCCTGCCCAAGGTTGTTAGACAGGATCCGATCGATGGACAGATGCGCGACCCGCTCCATGTGCGTCGCGCCCTTCCGCTCGATCCAGACCTTTCCGTCGGGGTTGATTGCCACCTCCACCAGATCGTCTCGCATAAACAGGGGTGCAATCGGTGTCAGGTAGGTGCCGAGGAAACTCGGCCGATCATCCATCACCAGATTTCCAGATCGCGGTCGACCATGACCGTGATCGCGGCCCCAGGGGCGACGGTGATGATCGGCGGCAGGCTCGTATAGGCCTCGACCGCGGAGCCCATGGCAGTACCCAGGTCCTCGCCCATGCTCTCAGCCGTGTCGGAACTGATCTCGTCAGTGTATTTCGCGGCGGCGACAGCGGGAGCGGCCCCGAGAAGGGAAATGAGCGCAGCCGACCCGAACCTGGCACCGAAGCGCGTGTTGACCTTGCCGGTAATGCCGGAGCGACCCTGGGCGTCCCCACCGAAAGCCTCCATCTGCACGGACTGCCCATCCGGAGTGACGAGCCGCGTCCAGGCGACAAGAATGCGGCCTTGGCCGATGGCCACGTCCGAGGAATAATCTCCGAAGAGGCGCGCGCCGGCGGGGATCAGGATCTGGGCCTGATCGAAGGACCAGACCGGCCGGGTCACGATCGCTGTGATCTGGCCAGGTAGGCTCGAGTCGACCGCATTCTCAAGCGTTGCTTCAATCATCGTGCCCTGCAGGACGGTGTTTGACGGATTGGCGATCACCTGGCTCACTTCCGTGGTGGTGGCTTCGCGCCCCGACTGTACGAAATCCCGACCTGTCGCATCTCGACCCTCGGCTGGGGCCTCGGGCATCCCCATACGGGCATCCCCTGCCCCACCCTTTTGACCATCGTCGAAGACGACCGAAGGTGACGCCACGCGGGCCGCAAGCTGCGCCTCGCGCTCGGCACGCTTGGCCGCCAACTCAGCCTCTCGTTGGGCTTCCGCGGCACCCGCAGTGTCGGCGCTTGCCTTCAGGACGGCGATCTCCTGATCGAACTGCCGTCGCATGTCCTCCATCAGAGCAATGTTCTGCGACTGTGCCTCTTCTAGGGCGAGCGCCAGTTCCTTGGCTGTCTGGTCCTTCTCGGCATCGGCCTTGTCGGCAAGATCACCCAACTCGCGCTGCAGCCGTTCAACCTCGGACTGGAGTGTGGCGTTCCGCGCTTCGAGGTCTTCGCGCTGTGAGGCCAGTTCCCCTTCGATGTCTGAGAACCCATCACCTGAGGGCTTAGCTTCCGGTCCCGGCTCAATCGCTCCGAAGGGCGAGCCGCCCGCCTGATCCTGGAATTCCTCGACGGCTGAGGTTTCCACATCGGGGATTGTGCGGCTGGAAGGCCAGACCGTCCAGAGCGCGGCAAGGCTGGCTCCGGCCAAGAGTGCGCCCATGCCAAGTCGCTGCTGCCGGGTCATTTTCGGCTTGGGTCGCTCGACCTTGTATTCCGGCTCGGCGCCCGTCTTCGGATCGGTCATCTCGGGATCAGCCATGTCAGAATTCCCATCCCTGAAGCTTGGCGAGCAGGGCCAGATCGGTGGTCACGCCGCCATCTACCCGCTCGATGCAAAGAACCTGCGTGCCGATCCGGATCGAATAGGCGGAGCGCAGGCCGGAGACGCGGACGATGCTGCCTCGCGTGCCGGAGTTCAGCGTCACTTCGCGGCCCGTCGCATCCACACCGAAGATCGACGGCCGGAGGCCTGGGGCGAAGGCGAAGTACGTCGCTTGCCCATCGTTCCAGATATGGACGGGTTTCAGGGACTCGTCGCCCGACCAGGCATAGCCGATGTCGCGCGACCCTGAGGCCACGGTGCTGCGGGTCGCCCGGCTCGTGCCGGTCTCGGGATAACGCAGGACCAACCGGTAGGTCGGGTTGTGGGACCGGCCCTCGCCGATCGACAGCGAGATCGTGCGCCGCCCGGTATAGATTGTCATGTTGGTCTCGGCCCCTGCAATCAGGGGTTTCACCGAGACCGTGGTCCGGTTCGAGAGCACCTCGACCTCGAAGGCTTCACTGTCGCCGAGAAGAACCGAGTCGATCCGCTCGCCTGCGCCCAGTTCGATGGCTGTATTCACGCGCAGATGCGTGTCGAGCCGGATGACATCGACGGGGTTGTAGAGGACCGACCGGACGCGCGCGTCGGCACCCATCGATGCTGGGGCGACTTCGGCGGAGGTAATAGTCGCGAAGCCGAGGGCGCAGGCGCAGGCAAGTCCCGGGAGGAGAAGAGAACGGGTCATGGATTGGTCTCCAGGGTTTCGGCGTCGACGCGGTAGGCCGAGACGGTGAAGCCGAGCGGGTTTTCCCAGACATGGGCTAGGGAGCGTTCGGTTTTCGGCTCGAAGGCGAACTCGACAGTAGCGACGAAGGGCTGTGTCACCGGGTCCTGTTTTGTCTTGCGCAGGGTTTTCAGGAAACGGATCTGGGCGACGTTCGGGGAAAGGAAGGTGATCCGGCGCACGGTCACCGTGACTTCCGCACCGGGGCCGTAGACATCCGGCGGATAGGCCGTGTTGCCTCCGCCTTTCGACCAAAGAAGCCGCAGGCTCTCTTCGGCACTCCCGGTCGAGCGGCGCTGGACACTTTCGAGCCGGGCTTGAATGCCCGCGAGGAAATAGCCTTCGCGATCTGAGACGTAAGCCACGAGGAGGCTTTGCTTCAGCGCTTCCTGGTCCTCGATCCCGGTCGGGGCGACCTGCAGGATGTTTTCGGCGTCACCCGTCTGCCGATCGACGAGGACGGTGAAGACCTGGGTTTCCCGCAAAGGCAGGACGAGGACCAGTGCGGTTGCAAGGATCAGGCTCAGCCCGCCCGCGGCACTCGCGACAATCCAGGCGCGCCGGGCCGAGAGGCGGGGCTCCAGCACGAGATCGACATCAAATCCATGCGCCTCCATGGGCGGTCCTCCACTTCTCGAATTCTGGGGCATCAGCTTTTGTCCGATGTCCGGCTGGCGAGTCGCATCGCCGTCTGCACGGCGGACCTGCCGATCTGTCCGGCGGTATTGCCGTTCAGACGTGCATCCGATGGTCGGCGGCCGCCGGCATCCAATCCAGCCGCTCCCCGCCCTGCGCCGATCCCGGACGCGATGCCGGTGCGTCCGTAACCCTTGACGCTGTCGGCGGTACGGAAGGTCGAGGCTGCGACGCTGCCAAGACCGGTCGCGGTCGACGCGAGCGACTGCGCGATCGTCGGCACCATGGCCATGAGGCCAGTTCCGAGCATCATGACGACCACGAAGCTCAGGACATCGCCGATGGTTTCGACCGAGGCGAGCGAGGCCGGGGTGAGGTCCTCCGCGATGTAGATCGTGAAGGCCGCCATGCCGGACGTCAGCATCGGATAAAGAGCAAAGCCGAGGGCAAGGTTCACCCACCGGTCAAAGAGCGGGGCGGTGACCTTGAAAAGTGTGCAGCCGATTGCGACGGGTGCGAAGATGACGAGAACGCCGATCATGATCTTCGCGGCCGAGATCACGATGATCGACACGGTTGCCATGAGGGCTGCCACAAGAAACATCAGGAGGCCCGCGAGGGCGCCGGTGATGTAGCTGCCGTTCTGGCTGATCGCCTGACCCACATCGAGGGCTTGCAGATAGAGGGCATCCAGACCCTCGTAGAGATTGCCCGACCCATCCCCAAACGCGTTCATCACGACCGCGCCGATTTCACTCGGGGCGTTGGTCAGAACGCCATAAACCGAATTGAAGTTGGTCCAGGACGACAAGAACGCCGAAGCAACCGTGATCCGAACCATGAGGCCGAGCCCGTTGCGCAGCGTCATCGGCACGGCTTGTGCCATCAGATTGATCCCGATCAGAGCCACCACCAGGACCGACCCGACCCGGAAGACCGGCACAATCTCGGCTGCCACAGCATCAAATGCCGTAGCGCCAACCGCTGTTGCGGCGGCATCGACCTGGGTCAGAATGTCGGCGATGATGGCCATGGATCACTTGGCCCGGCAGCTTTGCTCAAGCTCGCGAAACCGCGCCTCGGTTGCACGCCGATCTTCATCGCGGATACGTTCCAGCGCCGGACGGTCTGCATCGGTCAGTTCTGCCGTCGACTTGCCCAAGGCTGCCGTTACGAAGGCGTCGAAGCTGAAGCCGTCGAAGAGGCAAGCGCAGGAGCCTTCTTCAAGCCGCCGCGACATCGCTACGCGAAAATAGGCCTGCCGAGCCACTGCGCGGAACTTCCAATCGGTGATCCCCTCGGGCAGGTCGATCACCTCTTCGCAGGAAGGCCTGTCAGCGGCAGCAAAGATGCCGGTACCGCGCCTCTGCATCTCGGTCAGGAGGACCAGCGCGGTCTCCGCATCCTGCGCGCCTACCGCTTCCCGGGTTTCTTCGATCAGCTGAACGTCACTGAAAGTGGCGATGTCTTGCGCAGCAGCGAAGCTGGTAAAGCAGACCATGACAACAACCGCCGCGACGTGGTGAGAAGCCCGCCGCATCATTCGGCCCCCGAATAGTCGAAGAAGCTCTTTTCCTTGGCCTGCTCTGCGGCCCAGTTCACACCCGTCTGCCCGGCGGCCAGCCCCGCAGCTGCGTTCAACCGCCACATCTGGCCGAGCATGTAGTTGGTTTCGGCCGCCATCCGGGTGTTGAGGTCGATGCTTTCCTTCAGGCCCTCCTGATTGGCGATTTCAGCCACCAAACCGTCGATCCGCGCGAGGCTTTGGGCGGCTTCCTCGTAGGAAAGCTGCGCCACGCCCATGGCCGTGGCACTCGTCGCTGCGGTCGTCGCGATGAGCTTGTCCTGCGGATTGGCGGAGGAGGACAGCCCGGCCAGGGTTTCCGAGGTTAGGCCGGCCCCTTCCAGCGTGTCGCGCATGTATTCGGCGGCCATCTTGTCGCCCATGGTCACATCGCCATCTAGAAGGCTGTCCAGGAGCCCATCGAAATCCCCGATGGTCAGCGCATCCTGGAAATCGGAGAGATCGGTGATCTTGGCCGCCCGTGAGCGCAGGTCCTCCACCGAATTGTAAAGGCTCGCGATCTCGTTCAGGCCCGAGATTGATCCGAGGATGCCTTCGAGGTTGGTCAGCTGCTCGAGACCGGTCTCGACCTGCTTCTTCAATTCTTCGATCTGCGCGATCTGGTTTTCGGCATCGCGAAGTGCCGCCTGCAGCTGCTCGATGTTCTTGGCAAGGTTGGTGCCGTCGATGACGGGCACGCCTTGGGCCAGAAGAGGTGATGCCAGGATCGATGCACAGACGGCGAGCGCGAGGCGCGCCCTCGTTCGAAGGACGGCAGGTCTCACGGAGTGTACTCCCAGAAGGTGGTGTATTGCAGGGATTGCGCGGCGTCCGAGAGCCCACGGGCCGCCTCGACTTTGACGGCACCCGCGCGCAGCCGCAGCGTCAGGGCCGTAAGGCGCGCGCGTTCGGCGAGCATGTAGGTGTTCTGATCGACCGCTTCTTTCGGGGTCTGGGGCTTGGCCTCTTCAAGGAACCCCTTGATCCGCGCCATGGCCGCCTCGATCTGCCCCGACTGCTGGCCGGAATAGCCGATGAAGGCTGAGGACATGTTGCCCCATTCGGCACTCGCACCCTCCACCCCCGCCAACGTGCCCGTCACGTCCGCGCCGGTGATCACCGAAAGATAGGCGTCATAGTAGCCCGAGATCCGGCGGACGTAGTTCTGGGTTTCCTCGAAAGGAGGGATGCCACCGTATTTCTGGACGTTGCCGGGCCCTGCGTTGTAGGCCGCAAGCGCGAAGTCGATCCGGCCGAAGCTGTTGAGCTGGGTCGCGAGATAGCGGGCGCCACCATCGAGGTTCTGCAGCGGGTCGGTCGGATCAACGCCGAGATCGGCGGCAGTGCCCGGCATCAACTGGCAGAATCCCATGGCCCCGACCGGGCTGATCGCCGCGTTGGAAAACCCGCTTTCCTGCTTCACCAGCGACTGGAAAAGAATGCGCCAGGTCGTCGGAGTGAGCCCAACCTTCACGACGCCGGGATGCGTCTCATAGCGCGCCGCCGTCGCGATGATCATCGCCTCAACCGTCTCACCTTCCCCGAAGAGCCGCTGGCTTTCCGGGCTTGTCTCCTCAAGGGGATATACTTCGTCGGCAGGAGGGAAGGTTCCCGTCCCCATCTCGAAGCCGCTGAGGTCGGTCACGCCGGTCGTATCCGCGAGGAAACGCTCATAGGCGGCCAGCTGGTCGTCTTCGATCTCGCTGAGTTCCGTGCGCGTGGCGAGTTTCTCCCCCTGCTTCACCGCATCCTCAGCCTGTTCGACAAGACGCGAGATGAAGTTCGACAAGCGCGAGCCATCGATGATCGGCACGCCCTGGGCCAGGAGGCCCATAGGCACCGCAGTGCCGAGAAGAAGCCCGAGAAGGAGCGGTGCGCGACTCATGCGGTGTCTCAGTTCGCGCAAGTCGTGTCGGGTGCGTTCATCGTCGAGACGACGACCGTCGTGCCGTCACTTTGCTCGTGCGCTGCGAAGTATTTGCCCTCGGCCCGGAACTGACCGTGGCAGGGGGAGACGGCCCCCGTCTCGACACCGGCGCAGGCGGAGAGGATGGTGAGCCCGAGAAGGGAAGCGGGGATCAAGCGGTTGCGTCTGGTCACGTCATGTCCTTCCAGAAGTCGGGGTTGTCGCGCCAGCCATAGGGCGCGCGGTCTTCACCGGATCGGCCGCCGCCAAGCACGGCGAGCGCGGGTCCGAGGGCCGCGAGATCCATGTTCACGAAGACCGAGTCTCCGGCCGAGCGCAGGAGGGCGAGGCGCAGGCCGCCCGTGGGCGTGCAGAGGAACTCGGCCTCTTTCTCGTTCAGCCGCAGGATCCGGTAATCCTCGGGGTTTGCGCGCGGGTTCGGGTAGAGAAGCTGGGTCACTACGCTTTCCGCGATGATTTGTCCGACCTTGACCCGGGTCAGATGGGTCGGAGTCTGGGTCAGCATCATCACCACGGCATTCTTCTTCCGCATCGTGACGAGCCAATCGTGCAGGCGCTTCTCGAAGATCGGATCGTCGAGCATCTTCCAGGCTTCATCGATGACGATGAGGGTCGGACGGCGATCCTCGATCACCCGTTCGATGCGCCGGAAGAGGTAGGCCAGAAGCGCTGAGCGCTCGGTCCCGAGATCGAGGATCTCCGACATGTCGATGCCGACCACATCTTCGGACAGGCTGATCTGGGATGTGGCCCCGGGCCCGAAGAGCCAGCCATGCCGACCCCCCTGCCCCCATTCCCGGACCCTTCCCACCAGATCGCCCTCGTCGTCTGTCGAGGCGACGAGGGTTGCGAGGCCGTCGAAAGTCCTGAGCCGCGGATCGGCCGAAACGATCTGACGGACGGCGGCGTTCAGGCTGACGGTTTGGGCGGTCTCGAAGGGGCGCGACCCTGCAAGGATGTCACCAAGCCAGTCGGTGAGCCAGGCCGCCCCGCGCTCATCGGTCTCGGTCTGAAACGGATTGAAGCCTGTCGCCTCGCCGATCCGGATCGCAGAATAGCTGCCACCCAAGGCGCGCACGGCCATCTCGAGGCCCCGGTCCTTGTCGATGACGAGGATGCGGGCATGCACTCGCCGCGCCTGCGCCATCAGAAAGGCCGTGCCAAGGGTCTTGCCCGATCCGGTGCGGCCCAAGACCAGCGTGTGGCCGGCGCTCGGCTCGGCACCGCGCTCGCCCTTATCGTGGAAATTGAAGCGGTAGAGGCTCGAGGTCACCGTCGGCAGCGCCGTGATCGTCTCGCCCCAGGGCGACTGTGCCTTGGAGCGACCTTCCGTCACCCGGTGCAGCGCTGCGAGGTGGGCGAAGTTCTGGGCTGACAGAAGTGCGGTGCGCGGGCGGTAGGCCCAGTTGCCCGGGGCCTGGGCGAACCAGGCCGCGCGGGCGGCGAAACTCTCACGAACGAGGGTCGCCCCGCAATCCTGTCCGGCGCGCCAGACTTCGGAGGCGGCTTCCTCCAGCTGTTCCGGGGTCTCGGCCGTGACCATGACCGTCAGGTGATGTTTGCCGAAGACTTGTCGGCCTGAGGCGACATTGTCGGCGGCCTCATACAGTTCCTGACGCAGGGTTTCAGCGGCATCCTCAGAGGCACGCATCTGGCGTGCCGTGCGCTTGATGCGCTCTTCGATTTCGTTGTTGCGCGCGGGGGTGAAGCTGTTGGTGATGACGATGTCGTAGGGCAGTTCCAGCGCGTCGAGCATCCGCGCCCAGGTGCGGGCCGGATAGGATTTCACGCCGAAAATCGTCCCGAAACGCATCCCTTCGCTGGTTTCGATTTCCACCCGTTTGCCAGCAAAGATCATCTGCGATGACGCGACAGCCTCGGCAAGAAATTGGCCGCGCATCGGAAGCACCTTGGCCATCGGCTGCCCAAGAAGGACGCCAAGGAGACCCAGCCATTCCCCGGAGGAAACGGTCAGCCGCCGGAAGCCCAGACCCTGGCAGGCCCCGGCCAAAAGACCCATCGCTTCATTCAGGCGCTCGATCCTCTGGCCGAGGTCGCCTGTGAAGGCTGCCTTGAAGAGTGCGCCGATCAAAGGGACACGTTTTAGTACTGTGGGGCGAAGGATGAGCGAGACCACCAGCACTCGCCGCTTCAGGGTGCGGGCGCGAAGATGTCCCTGCCATCGGGCATCGACCATTGCCGCGAATTCGGCCCCGATGCCCTCACCATCGAAGGGCTTCAGCTGGGGTGCGTCCGGCAGGGTCAGCTTGGAGACATGGAACCCGAAGCCTTCGCCCAACTGGCCGATCAGCCGCGCAAGCGAAGTGGTCGCGAGTGAGAGGTCCCCTTCTTCCGTCGTGAAACTGTCCTGCCCCTCGACCACGGCAGAGGCGATCAGGTCACCCTGCCGGGTCAGGATCAGATTGTCCGCAGGTGCGGACAGCCAGGGCAAGTGCCGGGCGAAGGTCTCGGCTGCGAGATCCTCAGGCCGCAAGACAGATCGAAGCGCCGGGGTGGCCGGGAAGAGGGATTTGAGGTCAGCTGACATGGCGATCTCCGCCAAAGGCCGACTTGCCCCGTGTGCGCGGGGTGCGGGAAAAGACCACCGCAACGGTCTCGAAGAGGTTCGGGTTGCGATCCGCGACGAACCACAAGACCGGATATCCGATGACGCCGATCAGCAGAAACCGCCAGTCGTTCGCCCCAACGAAGGGGATGACCGAGCCCAGCATCAGGCTCACGAAGTAGCCGATGGGAAGGCCGAAGATCTTCGGCGGCCGGGTGAGGCCGAGAAACAGGGGCGCGTCATGCATGGGGAACATCCGAGGGAGCGGCCAAGCCGAGTGGGCGATGCCACCCGGCCTGTCGCCGATCCCGCCTTAGGGGGCCGCAAAGCCGTCGATGATGGTCGCGGCCGAGAAGACGAGGACCACACCGAAGAAGATCGCAAGGAAGAGGGGCCAGTTCAGGCGGCCGGTGAACATCATGTAGCCGGCAGCCACGACAGCAAGGATGGCGATCAGCCGTCCGATCGGGCCGGTCAGCCCGTCCACCACGACCTGCAGCATGTTCTCCAAGGGGTCGAGGTTCTGCGCGAGAGCGGGCTCCGCGAGGATTGCCGCGAAGGGCAGCGCCAGCAAAAGGGTGTGCAAAGCCAGGCGCGGCAATCGCACGCCAAAAAGATTGCGGAACATGGGGGTTACTCCGAACTGAGGGTTGCGTTGGTCAGCCGCAAAACCTTGGCCACATGGCCCTCGGTCTCGGCATAAGGGGGAATGCCGCCATAGTCGCGGACCGCTTCGGGTCCGGCATTGTAGGCGGCCAGAGCAAGATCTGCAGCGCCGAAGTCTTCAAGCTGGGCGAGGAGATAGCGGGCTGAGCCGTGCAGATTGTCTTCCGGATCATGGGGATCGACCCCGAGGAGATCGGCGGTTCCTGGCATCAGCTGACCCAAGCCGATGGCACCGACAGACGACCGCGCATCTGGATTGAAGGCAGATTCCACGGCGATGTTGGCCCGAAAGAGTGCGAGCCATTCCGTCCCGGAGAGCCCCGCCGCATTCAGCGCAGGATGGCGGAGGTAGTCGTCGCCGACGTCGAGTACGAGATCCTCGATTTCGGCTGTGCCACGCGGACCCCTGCCCTTCGGGGTTGTGCCATAGGACGCGAGCACAACGAGACCATCATCAGCTGCATCGGTCTTAGCATCATCTGTGAACTCGGCGTTGTTCGGATCGCCGCGTTTGGGAAGCTTTTTGCCAAGATCGAGAACGCTGGCCCGAACCCGCAAGTCCTCTGCCCCTGTCCCCAGATCAATGACCTCGGCCAGGGCACCTTGTGCGGCAATGAGCCAAAGCGCCAGCCCTGCGCCGAGGGTCAGATCAGGGAATGGGCTCCACCGCTGCGTCATGGGTCCAGGTCGCCTTCTCGCCCTTCTTCAAAGGAACGGGGACCGTGGTCAGACCCAACTCGACCGCGAAAGAGATCAGACCGGTGACGGTCTTGAACTCCCGTGGTTCGAGCCCGCGCGAGATCACCAGAAGGGCCGTCTGGTCGCCAAGGCGCAACTGGATGCGCCAGGTGCCTTGCCAGACATTGAGAACCTTCTTTGCGTCCTCGACACAGAGGGCTTCGACGATGCCGCCTTCGGTCAGGGCCTCCTTAAGTCCGGCCTGCAAGATCACCGGGGTCAAGTTCCTCATGGGTTGGCACCTTCCGAAGCAACACGCTTTCGGCAGAACATAGTGCATGTTGCGCTGATGAGAAACATGTCGTCGCACAACATGGCGCTCACCTAGCGGTAGAATCCTATTGCGTCAATAGCGGTGTTTTGCAATTCATGCACATGTTTTGAAACCGCGGACCGTGCATGCCCCTTCTCCGCTCCAGACACGCTTGCCTCGCCGCCGCCGCCCTGTTCACGATGCCTGTCTGCGGCGTCGCTCAAGGTGCGACGGCGTTGGACTGCTTGCCGCCGGTCCCGCCTGCACCGGTGACCGATGCTGCCACGCGCGCGGAATATCGCGTGGAGATCGGGCAGGAGTTCACGGCCTATTTCGATGAGGCGCAGACCTATCTGCGCTGTCTGGATGCCGCGCGAGCCCAGGTGTCCGAAGAGATCAACCGCGCGATCCACGACTACCAGGCTCTTGGCGAGGACCCGGACGGATGACCGCGTGAGATCAGGTCCCCCTACCCTTCCCCTCCCGGCATCTTCACAAGGAAACTCCCATGACAAGACTACGAGCTGCGGCCGCCCTGGCAGCGACCGCCATGTCACTTTCTGTTGCGGCTCCGGCACAAGCCTACCCCGTCGATTGCGCGATCCTTCTCTGCCTCGCAGGCGGCTGGCCAGCCTCGACCGAATGCGCCCATGCCCGCACCGTCTTCATTGCCCGGATCACGCCATGGCCGGTCGAGCCACCGCTGCAAATCTGGAACTGCCCGATGCGGGCGAGTTTCCGCGGCGAGGCCAAACCGATCGAGCGCCTGTTCGACATCGCCGTTCGCGGAGAGACTGCCCCGCTCATCTCTGTCCCGAAAACGCCGTGGGCACCTCAGCTCGTCCAGGATCGGGCAGATGTCGATATCTCCGATCCGGCGTTTGACTTTGTCCGCTCGATCCGCGTGTTCGAGATCACCTACCAGCAGAGACGCAACTCTGACGGCGACTGCAACAGCTGGGGCGCCGTGTACATGGGCACCTATGGCGCTCAGGGCGACTACAGCCGTCGTCGGAGCAGCATTTCTGCGGTGCCGACCGCCTCAGACCTCACCGTGCCGGCAGACTGTCGCAGCTATTGGCACCGGTCTGTTTTCGTCGAATGGCGCGACTATGAAGGGAGCTACGGACACGAAGAGGTTCATTACTGAGAACATGAACGACCGCCCTCCCACGAAACGATCGAGTGACCGGATCCCCAGAAACAGAAACGACGCCAGACCATAGGCCCGACGCCGCACTGATTTCCTCGTGGTGATGGAAATCTAGCGCGAGCTTTGGGTCCGTTCAACCGGCAAATGCCTTTGCCGGAACGAAATTTTGCACGGCTCACGGTCTGGTGTCGCCCCAAGACGGAACGACACATCATGGAACTCACGACCGGCGCCATCCTGCGCCGCATCACCGAAACACCACTCTCCACTGCGGCCCATAAGCTCGCGACGATCATCCTCGACGGCATCGCCTGGAAGGATGGCTACAACGGGCTTGAACGCGGAACGGCCGCGTTCACGCTGGCGCACCTCGCCGAAAAGATGGGGGTTTCCCGGCAGCATCTGACGGCGCTCCTGGTCGAGCTCGCGGCGTCCGGCTTGGCGCTGGCCCGGTGGAAGCCCAATGGCAAGTTTGCGCCCTGGCTGTTCCGGTTCGGGGGGCATATCGCAACTGGAACAGCGCCAGATGTCGTGTCATCTGCAGGCGACACATCACTATCTGGAGACTCTAAGAACAAAACTATCTTTGCAGGAAAGATCGAGATCGGCGCAGTAGCCAGCGTCTACCACACGCCTTGGGCAGAATTGATCAAGTCAGCGAAGGTGTCGCTTGCCTGCTGGAACGTCGATACGCAGATCATCTGGGAACGTTTCCTGACTTTCAACCAGTCGCGCGGCAATGCCCATGTCCCGGCTGGCTACTTGCTCGGCTTCATGCGGCGCTGGCGGACCAGTTCGTCAAGCCGGGCTCCAACGTTTTCATCGAAGCCGGAGCCGCTGGCCAAAGAAGATCCCAAAACGCTCGAGCTCCATCAGCAGATTCGGGCTGCTCCGAGCGCCAACCGACAGTTTCACGCATCGGATTTGTGCAGCCTGATTGGCCAAGCCGCCTACGATGCTCGTATCCTAGATGTCGTCCGACAGTTCGGCTGTCCAACGTTCACTGCAATCCTCGCCGTGCACGGACGCGCCGTTTTGGCAGGAGAAATCTCCCGATGAGATGGCTTGATGCGGAAGGGAGACCTCGGACTTGCGTGCTCCAATCATTTTTGCTGGGGTTTCTCCGACTACTTTCAGGCCAGGGATTGACCCATTGGCTTCATGACGGCACCACCGTTGGCTATGTCTTTTGCCTTCGCCAGACCGCGCCCCTTGATCAGTGCGTAGACAGCCGGAATCACGACCAACGTCAGGATGGTGGACGACACCATGCCGCCGATCATCGGCACGGCGATACGGCTCATGACCTCGGACCCTGTGCCATGTGCCCAGAGGATCGGCATCAGGCCCGCCATGATGGCCACCACGGTCATCATCTTAGGCCGCACCCGTTCTACCGCACCTACCATGATCGCGGCATCCAGATCGGCGCGGGTGAAGGCGCGGCCCGCTCGGACTACATCAGCTCGGCGTTCCGCCAGCGCATGGTCGAGATAGATCAGCATGATCACGCCGGTTTCCGCCGCCACGCCGGCCAGCGCGATGAACCCGACAGCGACTGCCACGGAGGTGTTGAACCCCATCCACCACATCAGCCAGACCCCGCCGACGAGCGCGAAAGGCAGCGATAGCATGACTATCAGGGTCTCGGTCAGGCGGCGGAAGTTCAGAAAGAGAAGCAGAAAGATTACCGCCAACGTGATCGGCACGACGATTGCCAGCCGAGCCTTGGCACGTTCGAGGTATTCGAACTGACCGCTCCAGCCCAGCGAATAGCCGGGCGGCAGGATCACTTCGCCAGCCACTGCCGCTTGTGCCTCGGCGACATAGCCGCCCAGATCGCGGCCCGCGATGTCCACGAAGATGTAGACGGCAAGCTGACCGTTCTCAGTGCGGATCGACGTCGCACCCCGTGTACGCTCGACAGCGGCGACCTCGCCCAGGGGCACAGTGCCACCATCCGGAAGTGCCACCTGCACCTCCCGCGCGATGGCCTCGGGATCCTGTCGCAGCGCCGCGGGATAGCGCAATGCCACGTTGTAGCGCTCGCGTCCCTCGACGGTCTGGGTGATCGCCTCGGCCCCAAGCGCCATGGCGATAACCTCCTGCACGTCCTGGATCGACAGGCCGTAACGCGCCAGCCGTTCCCGGTCGGGCACGATGTCGAGGTAATAGCCGCCGATGACCCGTTCGGCATAGGCGCTGGTGGTGCCGGGAACATTCCGCAACACCGCCTCGACCTGCCGCGCGACTGCCTCCATTTCTGTAAGGTCGGTGCCGAAGACTTTCACCCCCACAGGCGTGCGGATGCCGGTGGCCAGCATATCGATGCGGGCGCGGATCGGCTGGGTCCAGGCGTTCGAGACGCCGGGGAATTGCAGGGCGGCGTCCATTTCCAGCCGCAGACTTTCCATCGTGACGCCTTCGCGCCACTCATCCTTCGGCTTTAGCTGAATGATCGTCTCGAACATCTCGGTCGGGGCCGGGTCGGTTGCCGTCAGCGCACGTCCCGCCTTGCCGAAGACTGTCTCGACTTCCGGGAAGCTGCGGATGATGCGGTCCTGCATCTGCATCAACTCCGCGGCCTTGGTGACGGACAGGCCCGGCAGGGTGGTGGGCATGTACATCATCGTGCCCTCGTCCAGAGCGGGCATGAATTCGGACCCCAACTGCCGCGCGGGCCAGATTGTGGCGACCAGTGCCACCAGCGCGAGGGTGATTGTGAACACCCGCGCCCGCAGCACCCATTGGATGACGGGTCGGTAGATCGCGATCAGGGCGCGATTCACCGGGTTGCGGTGTTCCGGCACGATCCGGCCGCGCACGAAGATCACCATCAGCGCGGGCACCAGCGTCACCGACAAGAGCGCTGCTGCTGCCATGGCGAAAGTTTTGGTTGCAGCCAAGGGGCCGAATAGGCGGCCCTCTTGCCCTTCCAGCGCGAAGATCGGCAGGAAGGAGACGGTGATAATCAGCAGGCTGAAGAACAGTGCCGGTCCGACCTCTGACGCCGCTTCGATCAGCACTTCCACCCGTGGTTTGCCGGGTTCGGCTCGCTCCAGGTGCTTATGGGCGTTTTCAATCATCACGATGGCGGCGTCGATCATCGCGCCAATGGCGATAGCGATGCCGCCAAGGCTCATGATATTGGCCCCGATGCCAAGCGCGCGCATGGCGGTGAAGGCCATCAAGAGGCCCACCGGCAGCATGATGATGGCGACCAGCGACGAGCGGACATGCAGCAGGAAGACAAATGTGACCAGCGCCACGACGATGCTTTCCTCGAGAAGTGTCGTCCGCAGGGTTTCAATGGCTGACAGGATCAGGCTGGACCGGTCATACACGGTGACGATCTCCACCCCCTCGGGCAGGCTTTGCGCGATGGTGTCGATCTCGGCCTTGGCGTTGTCGATCACATCGAGTGCATTGGCACCCACACGTTGAAGCACGATGCCGCTGGCCACTTCGCCCTCGCCGTCAAGCTCTGCGATGCCCCGACGCTCATCGGGCACGATCTCGACCCACGCTACATCGCGCAAGAGGACCGGGACGCCGCCTTCGGCACGGATCGGGACCATCTCAAGATCACTGATGCCGTCCAGATAGCCGCGCCCCCGCACCATGAACTCGAATTCCGACAGCTCGACCGTGCGCCCGCCGGTGTCCATATTGCTGGCCGCAACGGCCTCTCCGATCTCGGACAGGGTGATGCCAAGCGCCCGCATCCGCACCGGATCGACGGTGATCGAATATTGCTTGACGAAGCCGCCGACGCTGGCGACTTCCGACACGCCATCGGCACCGCTGATGGCAAAACGCATCACCCAATCTTGCAAGGACCTTAGCTCGGCCAGGCTCAGGTTTTCGCCCTTCAGCGCGTATTGATAGACCCAGCCCACGCCCGTTGCATCCGGCCCGAGCGCAGGTGTTACCCCGTCCGGCAGACGCGCGGCCGCAGCATTGAGGTATTCCAGCACGCGCGAGCGGGCCCAATAGGGGTCTACGCCATCTTCGAAGATGATGTAGACGAAAGAGATGCCGAAGAACGAGAACCCCCGCACGACCCTTGATTGCGGCACGGTCAGCATGGCCGAGGTCAGGGGATAGGTGACCTGATCCTCGACCACCTGCGGCGCTTGCCCCGGGTATTCGGTCAGCACGATCACCTGCACATCCGACAGATCGGGGATGGCGTCGATCGGCAGTGTGCGCAGGGACCAAAGGCCCGCAGCCACGGTAAAGACGGTGGCAAAGAGCACAAGCAGCACGTTGCGGGCCGACCATTCGATAATGCGGGCGATCATGGGTTGGCCTCCGGGGTGGATCCGGGCGCTGCAAGGGCAGCCAAAGCCGCATTGAGGTTGCTTTCGGCGTCGATCAAGAAGGTGGCAGAGCTCACCACTACGTCGCCCGCGCCCACGCCGCTGACGATCTCGATCATGCCGCCGCCCTTGCGCCCTACGGTCACTGGTTCAGGCCGGAACCGCCCTTCGCCCAAATCAAGGATCACCACCTGTCTGTCGCCGGTGTCGATCACAGCACCCTCTGGTACCTGCACCACGGGTGCGCCGCCGAGCATGATTTCGACTTCGGCGAACATGTTGGCGCGTAGGCGCCCGTCCGGGTTCGGCAATTCAATCCGCAGCTTTCCGGTGCGGGTCATCATATCGATTTCGGGGTAAATGGTGTCGATACGGCCCGATATCGGGCCATCTGTGAGGCCCCGAAAACTCACGCGAACCACTGCTCCTACCGCAATCTCCATCAGTGCCGCTTCAGGCACTTCGGCGATGACCCAGACAGTCGAGGTGTCAGCGATGCGAAACAGCGTCTCACCCGCCTCCGACATCATGCCCTCGACTGCCATGCGCTCCAGCACCACGCCGCTGCGCGGGGCCATGATCGGAATACTCACTGTCGTCTGGCCCTCGGTCGCGATGCGGTCGATCACCTCTCCCGGCACGCCGAGGTTTTCCAATCGTTGCCGTGCGCCCTCCCTCAACCGCCCTTCCGACCGCACGTTGGTGATGAATTGCGCAATGGCGGCAGCGATTTCAGGTGAGTAGAGCGTCACGAGCGGTGCATCTTCGGCGATCGTGCTGCCCGTGGTCACATCGGCGACGGTTTCTATGAAGGCGTCGGCGCGCAGCGAGATCACGCTGATCCGGCGTTCGTCCAGTTCCACGATTCCCGGCGCGCGCAACGTGGCCGCCAGGGGTGCCAACACCGCTTCGGCCGTCCGCACCCCGGTGCGCTGCAACTTGCCAGGGCTGACAGTGACTGAGCCGTCATCACTGTCTTCACCGTCATAGACGGGGATGTAATCCATCCCCATTGAGTCCTGCTTCGGCACCGGCGAGGTGTCTGGCAGGCCCATCGGGTTGCGGTAGTAGAGGATGGTCCGCTCACCTGTTTCCGCCATCGCCATTTCTGAACTGGGCTCGGGCGCAGGGCCCAGCGAGAGATCCTCGCTGGCGAGGACAGGCAGGAAGGCCCGCCCATCTGCCGTTTGCTGCTCGGATATCGACCATTCGGGCAACCCATCCGGATGCCTCCAGTAGATCACCGGGCCGGTCGGTTCTGCTTCAGGGGCGTCACCACTCGGCAAGGCGACTGCGTCATTGCCCATCAACATGGCAAGCTGCATCTCGGCCCTGCCGATCAGGTTGGCCACGGTGATTCCCTTTTCGCCAGCGGTCAGCCCGATCCATCCGGCACTGCCTGCAACAAGGACCGCGGCAGTCAGCTTGCCAACCGCGCTCATGGCTCGGCTCGCAATTCCAGTTCAGCCTTCACGGTTTCCGGTTCACCCTGCACCTTGGCCGCCACCGAAAACCGCCATCCCCCCGCCATGGTGAGATCCGTGCTGAACAGGTAAGTGCCCGGACCTTCGGCCGGCAATGCGGTGACGGGGGAGGTCATCGTCTCCATTCCGTCGGGCGCCATGTCCATGCGTGTGGCATAGATGACCGCGCCCTCGACCGGCTGGCCGGTGCGAAGATCGGTCAGACGAAGTTCAATCGTTACCCCAGAACCGACACGATGGTCGGTCGAGACGATCTCGAAACGGTAGTCGTCTGCACCTGCCCAGAGGGCAGATGCGCCGATGAGAAGTGCCAGAACGGAGCCGCAAATGCGGCGGAACATGTTTGTCATGAGGAAGACCCTTTGATTGCAGCGACAGCGCACCCGCGAAGCCAATTGGCGCAGGTGCAAACGGCAACATCCGCGTGCTTGCGCACGCGGCAGGGTCAAATGCGGGGAGGTCGCCTCAAGCCATCCGGCGGAAGCCCGGATGGTGGATGCAGGTCAGGAAGCATCAGGACTGCAGCAGATGCCTCCTCGGTAACAGAAAGCCCTGGGGCTTGTACCAGAGCGAGCATTGTCATTCCGCCACGCGCCATCATTTCGCAGGCGACGCCGCATGCCTGGTCATCAGGGCAATCGCCTTCGCAGCAAGGATCGGCTGCTGCCGCGATCTCCGCTGCAAGTCCGGCCGATACCTCACTGACTGTGGCTCCGAACAGGGACACAGCCAAAAGCACTGCTAAAAGGGGTCGGACCATCCAGGACATCCAGAATGCATGACATGAGAAGAAAAATTCGGCAACGCACATCCGATTGAACGGAGTACCGTTGATGCTCGAGCGGCCCGGGGCGGCGTTTTCGGAAAAGGCGGTGCTGGCTTAAATGGCGAGTGTTGCGGGTGCGGTTATTGCGTCGCCTCTGTCTCCGGATGCCGATGATCGGTCGCGCAAAGCGAATGGTCGCCCAGAACTTCGATCACACGGCAATCGGCGATCTTGCCGCCTGCACATTGCACGACCATCCGTTCAAGTTCGGCCTTCAGCGCGGTCAATCGCGCAAGGCGGCTTTCAACCTCTGCCAGTTGTGCTTTTGCGATGGCATCGGCAGCAGCGCAGGACTGATCCGGTCGGTCCGACAGGCTCAGAAGGTCGCGGATCGCTTCGAGCGTGAAGCCCAGATCGCGGGCGTGCCGGATGAAGGCCAGCCGCTCCTGCGCTTTGCGGCTGTAGAGTCTCTGGTTGCCCGCGCTGCGCTCCGCTTCGGGAAGCAGGCCGATCTGCTCGTAGTAGCGGATCGTCGGTACCTTCACCCCGGCGGCCTCGCCCAACTTTCCGATAGTCAGCATCAGATTCTCCTTGAAGCTATAGTTGCTAGAGACATTAGGTTCCTGATTCGATGAAAGCAACTGCCCGCTCAGCGGCAGGAGGAATGACGATGTCGGAAGCTGCACGCGAAACATCCTGTGACTGGACGGTGACGGGCATGGACTGCGGGTCCTGCGCGACCAAGATCAAGGATGCGGTGACGCGCCTGCCGGGCGTAAGCGGCGTCGAGGTTGGCATCATGTCGGAACGCCTGCGCTTGACGCTGGATGAGGCACAAACCGGGCGGGACAAGATCGAGAAGACTGTCCGTGCGCTTGGCTATGAGATTGCGCCGCGCGCCGCCGGTGCGAAGAAGGACTTCGTTTTGCCGGGGGCTCAATCCGCACCTGAGCAGAGCGACATGCATCAAGATCATGATCACTCCGCCCACGCTCCCGCTGGCCACGATCATTCTGGTCACGACCACGGCCCTAAGGCGGCCAGCACCAAGCGCGACGATAGCGGCCACGGCAGCCCCGGCCACGTTCATGACGACCCCGTCGACCGGGGCAAGCGCTGGTATCAGACCGCCAAGGGCAAGCTGGTCATCTTTACCGCCCTGCTGCTGGGTGCCGCCTGGGTCATCGAGTATCTTGCCCCCGAGATCGGTAAGTGGGCCTTCGTTGCCGCTTGCTTGATCGGCGTGGCCCCGGTAGCGCAGCGCGCCTTTGCGGCGCTGCGGATGGGACAGCCCTTCACCATCGAAAGCCTGATGACGATTGCCGCCGTCGGCGCGCTGTTCATCAACGCAGCGGAAGAGGCGGCACTGGTGGTGTTTCTGTTCGCCGTGGGCGAGGTGCTGGAAGGCGTGGCCGCCGGCAAGGCGCGAGACGGGATCCGGGCGCTGGCCAATCTTGTGCCGAAGACGGCGCAACTCGTTGCAGGTGACAGCACGCGCGAGGTTCCAGCCGCAAGCCTGTCAGTGGGCCAGACAGTCCTTATCCGCCCCGGTGACCGGATTCCGGCCGATGGCGAGATCGTGGATGGCACTTCGGGCGTGGACGAAAGCCCGGTCACCGGGGAAAGCGTGCCCAAGACGCGCGGCCCCGGGGACGCGGTTTTTGCGGGCGCAATCAACACCGAGGCCGCCTTGCGGGTCAAGGTTACCAAAGGTCCCGAGGACAACACCATCGCCCGCATCATCCGTCTGGTTGAAGAGGCCGAAGAGGCGCGTGCCCCGACCGAACGCTTCATCGACCGGTTCAGCCGCTGGTACATGCCTGCCATCGTCGCCGTCGCGGCGCTGGTCATCGCGGTGCCACCGCTGGTCTTCGGCCAGCCCTGGGACACCTGGATTTACCGCGGCCTTGCCCTCCTGCTGATCGGCTGCCCTTGTGCGCTGGTTATCTCGGTCCCCGCCTCCATCGCTTCGGCCATGTCCACCGGGGCGCGGCGTGGCCTGTTGATGAAGGGCGGTGCCGTGATCGAAGCGGCGGCGAAGGTGGATGTTGTGACCTTCGACAAGACCGGGACGCTGACGCATGGTCGCCCGCAGGTGACGGATCTGGTGCCGTTCGGGACGACCACCGAAGCTGAACTTCTGGCCGTGGCGGCAGGCGTCGAGACCGGCTCGAGCCACCCGCTGGCGATTGCGATCCTGAACAAGGCCAAGGACGCTGGCGTTTCTGCGTTGCCCTCGCAAGACGCAAAGGCGCTGACGGGCAAGGGCGTTGTTGCAACCGTGGGCGGCGCTGCGGCCTATGTCGCCTCGCCCCGCTACGCGATGGAGCATGGCGGGCTGGATGGCCTTGGCCTTCGGCAGGCGACGATTTTTGAGGAGGACGGCAAGACCGCGGTCGCCGTGTTTCGCGAAAAGGCCCCGCTCGGTCTGATCGCCATGCGGGACGAGCCGCGTGCGGATGCGAAAGACGCGGTGCGCCAGTTGACAGCCATGGGGGTGACTGCGGTCATCCTGACCGGCGACAACCCGCGCACGGCCGCTGCGATCGCAGGAGGCCTCGGCCTGAAGTTCGAGGCCGACATGATGCCGGAGGACAAGCTTGCCTACATCCGCGAGATCGGAAGTAAAGGTGGCGTGATGATGATCGGCGACGGCATCAACGACGCCCCCGCGCTCAAACAGGCAAGCGTTGGTGTGGCGATGGGATCGGGCACTGATGTGGCGCTGGAAACGGCCGATGCGGCCATTCTTCGTGACCGGGTGACCGACATTCCCGCCACGATCCGTCTGTCGCGCGCAGCAATGGCCAACATCCGCCAGAATGTGACCATAGCGCTCGGGCTGAAAGCCGTCTTCCTCGTGACCTCGGTATTCGGTTTGACTGGCCTCTGGATCGCAATTCTCGCCGACACCGGTGCAACCGTGCTTGTGACGCTGAACGCCCTGCGTCTGCTGCGGTTCAACCCGGAACGCGAGGGCTGAGCTGATGATCTCCGGTTTTGGTTGGGCCGCGCTGGCCCTTCTTTTCGGCTATCTGGCGCTGTTCTTCTGGGGCAGCGCCATGGCAGCACAAGCGGCGGGGCGTCCGATCTGGCTGTTCGCGCGCGCCACCGGGCGCGATCGGCTGGCGGCAATCGGTTTCCGCGCGGCCTTTGCGCTGGCGTTTTTCGGGCCGCTCTTCTGGCTCGCCGTGGCCGGGTTCCACAAGGTCGACCTGCTCTGGACTGAGGGTCGCGCCGTCCTCCTTGGCCTGATCGGGGTCTTTGTCGCAGGGCTCGGCGCGATGGTGGCTTTTGCCGCGCAGATGTCGATGGGATCATCCTGGCGCGTCGGCGTGGTCGGCGGCGAAACCGGCGATCTGGTCTCCAGCGGGCTTTACCGTTTCAGCCGCAACCCAACCTTTGTGGGGCAAGCGGCACTGTTGGCAGGTGTTGCGATGGCGGTTCCCTCTCTGCCGACAGTCCTCGCCCCAGTCCTGTTTCTCTGGTCGGCCAGCACGCAAGTGCGGTCCGAAGAGGCCGCCCTGCGGATGGCAATCGGGCCGGACTATGATCGTTACGCCGCGTCGGTCCCACGCTGGATCGGCATCAAGAGCAAGGCCGTAGAATGACCAGGGTGATGCTGATTTCGCTGATTGCTGCCGCAGTGGTGGCAGACCAGTTGACCAAGGCCGCAGCGCTGTCGCTTCTGTCGCAGGGGACTGCGGTCCCGGTCCTGCCGGGCTTCAATCTTTCCCTTGGGTTCAATACCGGCGCGAGCTTTGGCATGATGGGCGGGTTCATGGCGGGTAAGCCCCTTCTGATGGCGGCGCTGACGGGCGCGCTGACCATCGCTTTCGCCGTCATGGCATTCCGGGCGAAACATGTTTTGGAAAGGGCAGGCTTTGCAATGGTTGTGGGCGGGGCGCTTGGCAACATCATCGACCGGCTTCGGCAGGGCGCCGTGACTGATTTCCTTGATTTCTATTGGCGTGACTGGCACTGGCCCACGTTCAACGTTGCGGATATCTGCATCAGCTTGGGCGCGGTCCTGATCCTTGTCGCCTCGCATCCCCTTCGCCGCCGCAAGGAGCCGGTTCTTGACCAAAGCTGATCCGCAATCCATGTCGCGCGACGATCCTACCTTGACTGCGGCCTTCCTGATCGCTCTGGCGGCAACGCTTGGTGCGCTCTTCATCGGAGAGGTGCTGGGTCAGATGCCCTGCACGCTCTGCTGGTATCAGCGTATCGCCATGTTCCCCTTGGTGCCGATCCTTGGCCTGTCGCTCTGGCGGGGGGACGGGATGGCGCGCACCTACGGCTTGCCATTGGCCCCTCGCCGGGCTCGCACTTGCGGCATGGTATTCGGGCCTGTACGCAGGGATCCTGTCCGCACCGATCGTGCCATGCACTGAAAATGGCCCCTCCTGCACCGGCGAGGCGCAGATGATCCTTGGCCTGCCGATCCCCTATCTCTCAGCGGTCGCCTTTGCGGCGATCCTTGCCTGTCTCCTCTTTCCGAAAGGACACCGCCCATGAACCGCCGCACCCTTATCCTTGGAGCCTCCGCACTTGGTGTTGCTGCTTTCGCGGGTGGCGCCTTCGTGCTGAAGCAGCGCCGCGACACCGAGGCAGAAGCGGCGGCCGCCGCCACGCCAACCGAGGATCAGGCACTGTTGATCCGTGACTACTCCCCCAGCTTCGGCCCCGCCGATGCCCCCGTCACACTGGTTGAATTCTTCGATCCCTCCTGCGAGGCCTGCCGTGCATACCACCCCGTGGTGCAGGAAATCCGGCGGCAGTTCCCGACGCAGGTCCGCGTCGTGCTGCGCTACACCGTTTTCCACGAAGGCTCGGACGAGGCTGTGCGCATCCTCGAGGCTGCGCGGATGCAAGACAAGTTCGAGCCTGTCCTCGATGCACTTCTTGAGCAGCAGCCTGGCTGGGCTGTTCATGGCTCGCCTGAGATGGATGTGGCATGGGAGATTGCCGGGGCTGCGGGCCTTGATCTCGAAAAGGCCGAGACCGACCAGTTCTTCCCGGGAATCACTGGTATCCTGAATCAGGATGCGGCCGACGTGGAAGCCTTGGCTATCCGCCAAACGCCAACCTTCTTCCTTAATGGCAAACGGCTGGAGAATTTCAACGCCGACAGCCTGATCGCAGATGTGCGGTTCGCAGTCGAGAATAGCTGACGGCACTCAGGACCGGTTGGCGAAGGCCGAAAAGAGGGTCAGCGTTCGCTCGCTGACATGGTGCTCGATGCCTTCGGCATCGAATTCCGCTGTCTCGGGATCAAGACCGAGGCTGATTAGAAAGCGTAGCACGATCTCGTGCCGCCGCCGACATTCCTTCGCGAGCGCACGGCCCGTGTCCGTCAGAAACACCGAGCGATACTTCGCGCGAGTGATCAGTCCCTCCCGCGCCAGACGGTCGAGCGTCTTGCTCACTGTCGGCACCTTCACGCCAAGCCTGGCGGCGATGTCCACCGGGCGCGCCTCGCCCCGATCGTGGATCAGTTCGGCGATCAGTTCGACATAATCCTCAGCCAGTTCGTTGCGCCGTGATTCGCGCACGCCCTGAAACGCTCCGGCGCGCAGGTCTGCGGGTCGGTCATCCGCTGAGGCTTGGGGTGCAGGAACGAACTCTGTCATTTGATTAGTCTTGCACGGGATGGATTGACAAGTAAAGGCGCGGGGCACAATGTTAGCATTGTCTAACTTTATGTGCCACGTCTTGTAGGGATCGTGGTCAAGCCGGGAGTGCCAAGAGCCATGACGACCAATGCCTGGCGGCAGGAAAGCGAGACCCCCTCCCTTTCCGAAGTCTTCCGCACCATCGCGGTCGGAAACGGTGGCACCAGCCGGTTCCGCCGGTTCCTCGCCTTCATCGGTCCCGGTTATCTGGTTGCGGTGGGCTACATGGACCCCGGCAACTGGGCGACCTCCCTGGCGGGTGGGGCTGCCTTTGGCTATACGCTGCTGTTCGTCGCGCTTTTGTCGAACATCATGGCGATCCTGCTGCAATCGCTGTGTGCCCGGCTGGCGGTCGCCTCGGGCCGCGATCTGGCGCAGGCCTGCCGCGATGCCTTCCCGAAATGGATGTCGGTCCCGCTCTGGATCTTTGCCGAACTGGCCATTATCGCCACCGACCTCGCCGAGGTGATCGGCACCGCCATCGGCCTGAACCTGCTGTTCGGTATCCCGCTCGAGATCGGCATCTTTATCACCGCCGCTGACGTGTTCATGATCCTGTGGCTGCAAAACAAAGGCTTCCGCTGGATCGAGGCGCTGATCATCTCGCTGATGGCGCTGATCGCAGCTTGTTTCGTTGTCCTGATCGCGCAGGCCGATCCGGTGTGGGGCGAAGTCATCGCAGGCTTTGCTCCCAGCCGCGAGATCATTGGCAACCCTACTATGCTTTACCTTGCGCTTGGAATCATTGGCGCCACGGTCATGCCGCACAACCTCTACCTACATTCGGGTATCGTGCAGACCCGCGCCTTTGGGTTGGACCTGCCCGCCAAGCGCGAGGCGCTGCGGTTGGCGACTTGGGACAGCACCATCGCCCTGATGTTTGCGCTGACGATCAATGCCTCGATCCTGATCCTTGCTGCCGCAGCCTTCTACACCGTCGGGCAAAACGATGTGGCCGAGATCGACAAGGCACATCTGTTGCTGGAGCCCTTACTCGGCTCGTCGATCGCGCCGGTCCTGTTCGGCGTAGCGCTTTTGTGCGCCGGTCTGAACTCCACTGTCACCGCCACAATGGCCGGACAGATCGTGATGGAAGGTTTCATCAACCTGCGCATCGCCCCTTGGGCGCGACGCCTGATCACCCGGGGCCTTGCCATCATCCCGGCGATCTTCGTGATCCTGCTCTACGGCAGCGGCGGCGTAGGCGAACTGCTGATCCTCAGCCAGGTCGTGCTGTCGTTCCAGCTTCCTTTCGCCATTGTGCCATTGGTGATGTTGACCGCCAGCCGCGCCAAGATGGGCGAACTGGTCGCCCCCCGCTGGCTGACCGGCCTTTGTTGGCTGATCGCCGCCGTGATCATCGTGCTGAACGTGAACCTATTGTCGACCGTGCTATTGGGCTGACACTCAGCCGATCGTTCCCAAAACAGGAAAGGTCTCCAGCAGCCAGAAGGCAATGTCGGTGATCCGCCCGGTCATCACAGCGATGCCCATAGCGATCATGACAAGCCCCGCCACACGGTGAAGCCAGAGACTTGCACGGCCAAGTCGCCTGATGCGTGCGGCCAGTTCATTCGTGAAAGCGGCGAGCAACAGGAACGGAACACCAAGGCCGACAGAATACACTGTCAAAAGGGCCACGCCATCTGCCCCCGAAGCCGCACTCACTGTCAAGATCGAACCTAAAACTGGCCCAATGCACGGCGTCCAGCCGAAAGCAAAAGCGAGCCCCAGCAAATAGGCTCCAAGAGGGTTTCCGCCTTTTGTATCAAATGTGAGTCGTGTGTCACGGAGCAGGATGCCCGGCCGAATAAGCCCGGTCATGACCAATCCAAACACGATAATAAGCGCGCCACCGACAATCCCAAGCTCGTACTTCCATTGCAAAAGCACGCCACCGAGAAGGCTGGCACCAGCGCCCAAGGAAATAAATACTGTTGAGAAACCCAGAACGAAATACAGGCTCAAGAGCATGCTATTAAGGCGAGTTCTCATCTGCACGACACCGCGCGAACTTTGGCCCGGTTGCCCGGCTATATAGGACACATAGGCAGGCGCCTGCGGCAGCACGCACGGAGACAGGAATGACAGAGCCCCTCCCAAAAAGGCTGCGAGGACTCCAACGCCAGAAATTTCAAACATGGGTCCTGCTCTCTTTTCGACAGATTGAACGAGATGCCATCGCCCGACATTCGACGCGATCAGCTTGAGGGTTCGCTAACACCTCAAGCAACTTGAGCAGCAAGCAAGTTCTTGCCTCCCGTTTCCATGCGGGGCAGGAATCAAGACGAGCATGGTACACATTTGAGTGAACCGCGCACGCAGTTCACCTACAAGACTTGAACCTCGATCCGTAAGCGGGTGTACCTGTGCTGTCAGAGACCGTCGCCCGGAGGACTGATCTCTAGGGCAAACACGGGACGGCTTTAGCGCTCCATCGCTGGCTTGTTTACTTCCGACGGTCTGAAATGGCGTTCAGCTCCAGCCAGGAGAATTTTATGTTAGGCAGATCGAATCTAATTCTTGTGCGACTTGGGTGCTGTTTGCTTATGGGTGCCTGTTCAGTTCCGGCCAGTCAGTCGGTCGACAAGGAAACAGGGTTTCTCAGAGAATTGCCGGAAGGGGTTGCGGCGATTGCTGCACCTTACCAGAATCTTCAGGAGGTTTTTTTAAAGCCAGAGGACGGCTGCTATTGGTACAGGCACGTCGGGCCGGTCGAGACGACAATGCTGCCACTGCGAACCGTTGCGGGGCGCCCGATCTGCACACAGGCTGCAGTCCAATCCGAAGTAACGGGCTGAGCCAACCGGCGCGATACGAACAAACGTCCACTGTCGGTCGCGCATGGCCATGTTGTCGTGTTACCACTGGAACGGGCGGCCAAGCGTAAGGATCATGCGGTCGTTACCCGATCGCCTTCTTCAGCCGGATAAAGATGGGCCGTCGCACCAGTTTGAACCTGTTCGTATAGATCATTGACGTGTGGCATTACCATTCGGACGCATCCTGAGCTTGCCCGGCTGCCGATAGACCGAGGGAGCGGGGTTCCATGAATGCGCAAATACGTATCCCTTTCACCCAGGTAGAGATAAAGTGCGCGCGACCCCAACGCATTGCCTGGACCCGGTGCCATCCCGTCAGCGAACTTGGCGTAGATCTCTGGTTCCCGCGCAATCATCGACGCGGTTGGTGTCCAGCTGGGCCACTTCGCTTTGCGCTTGATCGTGTAGGTTCCAGGTTCGTAAAGCCCGTCGCGGCCGATAGCGACACCGTAGCGCATAGCTGATCCATCTGGTTGAATATGGTACAAGTACCGGGCGATCGCATCTACATGGATGTCGCCGGGAACCAGACCAGTGCGCGCTTGGACGCGCGTCGGCAACAGGCGCGGATGTAGTCCCCAAGGGTTCGTTGTGGTAGGTTCATAGCCAAGCGGTGTCACCTCTGCGTCCCACGCGTCCCATTGGTCTTGAAGATGCGAGCCCGCCACCACTGGAGAGGAAACCAGCGCAGCGGCGCCTACCAAGAATCCGCGTCGATCAACCATCCGCTTCGCTTTCACAAGGTGAGTGCCTCCCGGACACACCAGAAGGGTTAGTCGTTAACGGCATCGCTTTCCGGTCTCGAAGTCCAGTCAAGTCATTGTTACATCCGCAACGCAGCAAGACGAAGACTGTCGCGCTTACTGCCGGGCACAAATTTCTCCCAGAACAGACCACCAACTCTGACCCGCCTTTCGATGTAACACCGCCGTGTGCTTCTCTCGATACACTTGCATCTCCTGCGGCCGAAAGGCTCTCTCTTTCTCACGCAGATCGGTGGCTCAAAACCGTACGCTCTGAGCTGGATGCAACAGGTCTTTTGCCAGACGATCCGACAGCTTCCCCCTTGATGGTCAAATCAGCAAAACTTGGGTTCCAACTTGCGCCAGTTCAGAAAGTTCGATGACATGTTCATTGTAAAGGCCAACCCTGCGGCAACTGCATAAAGGTGAGTTCCTGGACGGTGCCCAAAACGTGGTGCTGATCGGTGGGCCCGGCACCGGCAAGTCCCACGCCGCCACCGCCCTCGGTGTCCAGGCCATCGAACACAACCGTCGAAGGGTCCGCTTCTTCTCGACCATTGAACTGGTCAATGCCCTGGAACAGGAGAAGACCAAGGGCAAGGCCGGCCAGATCGCCGAGAACCTGACGAAACTGGACTTGGTCATATTGGACGAGCTGGGATACCTGCCGTTCAGCGCCTCGGGCGGCGCGCTGCTCTTCCACCTCCTGAGCAAGCTCTACGAGCGCACCAGCGTCATCATCACCACCAACCTGAGCTTCAGCGAATGGGCAACCGTCTTCGGCGATGCCAAGATGACCACCGCGCTCCTGGACCGCCTGACCCACCGCTGCCACATTCTCGAGACCGGGAACGACAGCTTCCGATTCAAGGCCAGCTCAGCCGTGGCAACCCGAAAAAGAAAGGAGACCGCCCAGCCATTGACCCAAGCCTGAACCCCGGAACATAACCCTCAGGTGGGTCAGTTCTCGACGGAAAACCCGGGTCAGTTCTGCGTGGAAATCAACATCTCCCCTTCTGTTTGCGCTGAGCTTTGGATCCAAGACTGTGCACAAAAATGACCGTTCTCAGGTCGAATAGCGGCATTTCTGCAATCCACCAAATACGCGTATTGTGGTCGGCGGATTTCCCGCCGACCCTTCGTGTGAGCCTCTAGAGCAGACCCTTGGTCACGATCCGCGTCACTGCAGTTATCACCGCAGTTCTGTGACCGTCAGTTTTCCGTTTACCCGGTCAGCAATGAACTCAATCTCTTTGCCGACTTCCAGTTGCGCCAGCATGGCCGGATCGCCAACGACGAATACCATGGTCATTGCAGGCATTTCGAGATCGACCAGCTCTTCGTGAATCAAGGTCACTTTGCCCGCCTTCTCGTCGATCTTTTTGACCGTGGCCTTGGTGAAGGTCGCGGCATAGGCAGTACCTGACAGGACGACCGTCATGATGGCGGCAGCGGCAATCGTAGTGAAGTTCTTCATTTTGTTTTCTCCAGTTTGGGGGTTAATTGACGGCAACAGGTGTGAACATTCCGGCTTCATAGTGGCCAGGAATCAGGCAGGCGAACTCAAAGTCGCCTGAATTTTCAAAGGTCCAGATGATGGTTCCCTCTTTGCCCGGTTCCAGTCGAACGGCATTCGGGTCCTCATGTTCCATCTCGGGGAACTTCTCCATCAGAGCCTTGTGCTCTGCATTTTTCGGCATTGTGTCGAGCACGAATTCATGCGGACTTTCGCCATCGTTGACGATGACAAAGCGGATCGTCTCTCCCGCTTTGATCGTCAGGTCCCTCGGCTCATAGAGGTATTCTCCGTCCTCTGTTTCATACATCCGGACGTTGATCGTCCGGGTAACTTCGGTTTCAATTCCGGGACGGCCAACTTCCATTTCGTCGTGGGAGTGTTCACCGCTTCCACCAGCGAAAGCAGCGCTTGCAGACATGAGTGCAGCGACAATTAGTGGCATAGATTTCATCAACATTTCCTTGGTCTTGTTTGCTCGAGTTTGTTTCAGGGCCTGCGCATAGCGGCAGGACTTGGTGTCAGGACAGTCTCGCCGCTGTCTCTGATGACGGGGTCCGGTACAGCGCCGGTCCATTCGTAGGCTTCGGTTCCGGGCGGATTTTCATACCAACCGGGATCCGAATAATCGTCGGGGGCAATGCCTTGCCGCACCTTGACGACAGAAAACATGCCACCCATTTCGATGGGCCCGTGGGGGCCCCAGCCGGTCATCATCGGCACGGTGTTTGCCGGAATTTCCATGGACATCTCACCCATGTCGGCCATTCCTGCCGTACCCATCGGCATGTATTCGGGTTGATGCTTGCGCATCAGTTCGGTCAGCTTGGTCTTGTCTGCGCCGATGAAAGTAGGCACGTCATGACCCATGGCATTCATCGTGTGGTGCGATTTGTGGCAATGGATAGCCCAATCGCCGAGGTGGACGGCGTCGAACTCATAGGCCCGCATCGCACCCACTGGAATGTCAATCGATACCTCAGGCCAGCGGGCTTCGGGGCGGACCCAGCCGCCATCCGTACCAGTCACCTCAAAGTCGTAGCCATGCATGTGGATCGGATGGTTGGTCATGGTGAGGTTGCCAACCCGCACGCGAACGCGGTCCCCTTGGTTTACGACCAAAGGATCGATGCCCGGGAAAACGCGACTGTTCCAGGTCCAGAGGTTAAAATCGGTCATCTGCATGACGCGCGGCATGTAGGTGCCGGGATCGATGTCATAGGCATTGAGCAGGAAGCAGAAGTCCCGGTCCACGCGCATCAAGGCTGGATCCTTTGGATGCACGATGAAAAGCCCCATCATGCCCATGGCCATTTGCACCATCTCGTCGGCATGGGGGTGATACATGAAGGTGCCGGACTTCACGAGGTCAAACTCGTAGACGTAGGTCTTACCCGGAGGGATGGCTTTGTGGCTCAAGCCGCCGACCCCATCCATCCCCGAGGGAAGGATCAAGCCATGCCAGTGGACTGTGGTATGCTCCGGCAACTTGTTTGTGACGAAAATGCGGACACGGTCCCCTTCAACAGCTTCGATGGTCGGCCCGATCGACTGGCCGTTGTATCCCCAAAGGTAGGCGATCATGCCCTCCGCGAGCTCGCGCTCGACAGGCTCGGCAACAAGGTGAAACTCCTTGATATTACCATTCATCCGGTAAGGAAGGGTCCAGCCGTTGAGTGTAACGACGGGATTGTAGTCCACCCCAGATGTGGGTTGGATCGGCTTTTGGGTTTTCGCATCCGTCGCGAGAGGGGCCTCGGGAAGACCCATGTTGCTGGTCTGTGCCCAAGCGCCGGTGGCAACCAAAGTCGCGCCGGCGCCGATAAGTTGACGTCTGTTCATTTGGTTTCTCCTCAATGACCTGCTGGTTCTTCCGCTGCGGCGGCTTCACCGCCGCCGCCTGCCGCCACTTCGCTGCCACCGCCGTAAAGGACGGCAGTCATGTTCGCGTCTGCGAGCCAGAAATCCCGTCGCGCCGAAGCGGCAAGAAGGTTGGATTGCATCCGCGCCCGGGTGTCCGCCAAAAGCTCAAAGGTGTTGGTGATCATGCCGTTGTAGGACAGCAGGGCCTCTTCTTCGATGGTCTTGCGAAGCGGCAAGAGTGTATCGCGGTAGTGCCGGGCGATTTTGTGTGTGCCGGTCCATGCGATGTGCGCCGACCTTGCCTCTGAACGAACATCGACGGCTTTCTGTGCGAGCTCGTGAGCGGCCTTCATATAGGCTACTTCGCCTTTTCTGAGCCGCGCGGCACCATTGTCAAAGATCGGAATCTCAAAGGCGATCTCAAGGTCGACACTGTCGACTTGAGCCGAATGACGTTCACCGTCCTCAAGTTCCCGCTCAATCTCGGTCCCGGCGGCAAGGGCAATGTCCGACACGATGCGTGTGCGATCTGACAGTCGATACTCAAGGGCAATTGCTTCGAGTTCGAGCATCGCCGCCGCAAGATCGACCCTGCCTGCCAGGGCCTCCGCTTCAAAGCTGTTACGGGTCGCGATTTTTGGCAGTCCCGGCAGAGCGTTTGGCACATAGAAGTTCAGGTCTGCACCAAAGAGACCAAGGACCCGCGTCAGGTCTTCTTTGGCAAGTTTTGCAGCAAGGTCAGCTTGCGCTTTTTGACCTGAAAGCTCTGCGGCAAACGCGTGTTCGCGGGCCTGATCGTCTCTGCCCAGATAGCCAGTCTTGCCAAGCTCAGCAGCAAGTTCGGATGCAGCATCAGCCGTTTCAAGTGTCTGGCCAATAAGACTTGCCGCCTCAAAGGCCGCAACAGCGTCGATCCAGGCGCGTCTCGCCTCTGTTGCAACGCGCAGTGTCTCTTGGGCAGCAGCAAGTTGGGCTTTCCTGAACCGGACGTCAGCAATGCGGTTGCGGCTTTTCTGAGTTGTCAAACCCACCAAGCTTGCGGCAATGCCGCCTTCGACGGTGCGAAAACCGTCAAGGCTCTTGCTGCCTAGACCCAGTATTCCAAAATGCAGGGATGGGTTCGGGGCAAGAGCGATTTGCCATGCGTCGGCAGCCGACAATCCCAGATCGGCATAGGCCGCCTGAAGTCCGCGATTGTTCAACAGCGCTATTTGCACCGCTGTGTCAGCCGAGATGGTTTTGCCTGCCACCAGTGCCGAAACGCGTTTGGCATTTGCCGCGACCTCTTCAGGCGTCTGCAACCAGACAGCGTTAGCGCCTGTCGCGCGTTTGGTCGTGCTGACGACCGAGCCAAAGCCAGCGGTCGGTGAGGAAAGTCGGGAGATGTCCGACGCCGGTGTGCATGCGGCGAGGAGCATCGCGCCCGACAGGACAAGCGAAAGGTTGCGTGGTGCGGTCATTGGTCACCTCCTGGTGCCTGACCATCATTGACAGCGCGCCAGTTCGCCGGATCCGTAACGGGCCTTGCCGTGTAAACCAGCTGAACGGATGGAATCGGTGTAGCTACGCTGGTCGGAGCGATCGCTGGTGCGACTGCACCTGGCTGCGGCAGTGGGACGGACTGAGCGCAAGCACCCACCGCAAGCGGCAGCAATGCCGCCGTGAGTCTGAAAAGCATGAGATTTTCTGATCCTGTATATGTTTCTTGATCCCGCAGCTTGCTGCTGGGGCTTCAGGCGAACATGGCCACGCGAGAGCGTGGGGGATCAGGAGATTGGTGGGCGGTGCAGACTTTCGGCGCTCAACGAGGCATGCAAAAGGTGGCCGCGCAAGGACGGCAAGGCACATACTAGGCGCTGGACGCATGCATCCATTGCAATTCCAACATGCACAGCAACGCAGCTGTGCTGCACACAGCTCCGCTCCTTGGCCTCAAGGTCCGCAGCAGTCTCGAATTGATCCGCCGAATGGCTGTGCGGAGACAACGGCTCCCCTTGGCCTGCATCAATACAATGCGATCCATGTGAACCGTCATGACTTGCAAAGGCAATGCCGCTCATCCCGGTCGCGAGGACCAGCATCAGGCAGACAGCCCGAGATAAGTATATGATGGCACTGTAAATCATCGCGTCTCGTAATCCAGTAGACGATCTCCGCTGTCAACCAACATTTTTGTCAGTCGCCTGAAGGAGCCTGCCTTTGCCGCTCTGCATCAGCAATAAGTCGCTAAATGCTCCCCTCAACTCTATGAAGCGCGCATTTTCTGGGCGGTTCGTCCGGCAGAGTGCCAACGCTGTGCATCCGACAAACCCCAGGAGCGTTGTTTTGAGACTACTGTCGTTCGAATCTTCGACAGTCGCAGAGGTTCGAAGGTACTCACTGTTGCTAGGGCAACAACTGCCCAAGTTGGGCTTTCGCATCTGCACTGTTCCAGTCGAAAGGCCCCTGAAGTCGTCCGATCTCCCGTGTCGATCTGTCGATCAAGAGCGTCATGGGCAAACCCACGAACCCGAATGCCAACTGCACACGCAAAGGTTCAGCCCAATGAAGGCTGAGGTTTCGGATGCCGATGTCGTCGAAAAACCCCCGACCACGTGCGATCCCAGCATCATCTATGCAGAGAGGCAGTACAAGAAAATCTGCCCCTGCAAATTGCGCCGCCAGGGCGTCCAACGACGGCATCTCTTCGCGGCAGGGCGGGCACCATGTCGCCCAGATATTCAGGAGTATCACGCGACCGGCGAAATCGACGAGGTGCCGCTTGGTTCCGGCCTCGTCCAAGATTGGAGGCGAAAGCAAAGTTTGCGGGTCATCCCGCAGTCGGAAGGGCGGTCGCGCTTCGGCTTGCCGCGCAACGAGCGGAGAGACCAAGCAAGCAAGAACGGCGCGGCGTCCGATACGAATGGGCATCGTTTCCTCCCAGTACAAAGGTCCGTGACCCGCGGGCATGTCGCGGGCCACGGCGGCTTTTAGGCCAAAACCGCGAACTCAGTCATCATGCCCGTCGAGAGATGCGGCATGTGATGGCAATGCAGCATCCACCGCGCCGCTTCACCCGCATCCACCGCGACCGTCACCATCCCCATCGGCGGCACATGAACGGTGTCACGAACAGCACCCGCGATCCGGTTCTGGCCCACGCCGACCACCTGGAAAGCGTGGCCATGCAGGTGCATGGGATGTGCCATCATTGACATGTTGTGGAACATGATCTCGACACGCTCGCCGGTTTTCGCGGTCACCGGGGAATGTTTGCCCCAGGTCTGCCCGTTGATGGTCCATACGTAGGGCATCATCGAGCCGCCCAGCATCAACATCGGCTGCGACGATGCCGCGCGCTCCGGCAGCGGGGTGACGGCGCGCAGGGCCGCTTCCTGCGTCAGATCGGCGCTGAAGGCAGGATGGTCGGCGTCGGACATGTTGGCGACCTTCGTCACCGTGGCCCCCGGGGTGGCAAGGACGAGACCCGTCCGTTCTCTTGCACCCTCGCGCAGGGCGAGGACCGGGAAGGCCCCGCCTTCGGCTGGAACATTAAGCTCGATGTCAAGCCGTTGGCCCATCGCGATTCCGAAACGGTTGCCAGGAAGGGGCTGCACCGGCTCTCCGTCCACAGCAACCAGCCGCCCGGTCAGTGCGCCGGTGTCGATCCAGAACACCGTCGCGGCGGCCGCGTTGATCACCCGAACAAGGACCTTGCTGCCCTTGTCCACCTGCACGACTTCGGGGTCGTCCAGCGTCCGGTCATTGGCAAGGTAGGCGTCAAAGTTGTAGTCGTTCAGGTCCATCGCCATGCCGTCCATGCCCGGCATGGCCATCATGTCCCCCTGACCCATTGCGCCCATGTCCATGCCGGCCATGCCGTCCTGACCCATCTGGCTGTGGTCCATCCCGGCCATGGACGCGCCGCCGGTAATCTCTGCCAGCACCTCCGCAGGCGGCTTGAACGAAAAGTCGTGCAGGAACAGCGTCACGTCCTGCCGATCGGCCGCAACATCCTCGGGCCGCCGCACGACCAGGGGGGCGGCCAGCAGCAGCATCTCATGCGCGGGGATATGGGCATGCATCCAGTGCGTGCCCGGGCGCGCGGCAAAGTCATAGGCGCGGCTTTCGCCGGGTTGCAGCGTGGCCATGGGCATGTCCGGCACGCCGTCTTGAGCGTTTGGCGGGATCTGTCCGTGCCAGTGGATGATGGTCGGCTCGGTCAGGGTATTCGTCAGATCGACGGCGAATGCCTGACCCGGGTCGAGGACCAATCCAGACCGGCCGTTGCCGTCCATCAGCCCCCAGACGGTGGCGGCCCTGCCCCGGATATCGAGCGTCCGGGTCGTCGCCGTCAGCGACATGCGGGCTGATTGTGCTCTAGCACGAGCAGGCAGAATAAGTGAGGCGGCAGCAGCCGCAGAAGCGCCCAGAAAGCCGCGGCGAGAGAGAGCGATCATGCGAATTCTCCTGTATCGCAATGTGAAAAGACTGAAGGCCCCGGCGAACCGGAGCTATAGGGTCAGATCAGTGTGCGTTTCGGAGGTGGGCCAGGTGGCGGGAGCGCAAGCGATGCAGCCAGCAGGTCATTGTTCAGGTTGATTTCAACCGAACGCGCGATGGCGACGACGCCCGGGCTTGGGGCGGGAAGAGCCGCAGCCGCAAAAAGACAATGTTGCTGGCAAAGCAGCCGTTGTGCATCGTCAATCGGGCTGCCTGCGGATGACATATGCGCGCCATGGCCAGCCATCGCCATCATCTGCTCATGGTCGGCCTGAGACTGTTGCCGACCTTCGGAGAAGGCAAGCATTGGCAGGATCGCCGCCAGAAGATAGGCGGCGAGGATCAGTGCACGCATAGGAAACAACGAGCGGGTCATGACGTCATGTGTATCAGTGTGGTCTGGTGCCGTCATCTGACAGTTTGGTGTCTGGGCAATATGGCGATGACATCGACTGCAGCAGAATTGCCGCGTTTTCCCTCGTCTTGACTTGATAGCGCAGAGTTTACTGGCAACCGAACGCGGGTCGCGAAAACTTCAATGATCTGACGGTACACACCATGAAACGATTGGTCTTCGCCCTTTTCGCAACTCTGTTGCTGTCCGCCTGCGGCGCCGAACCGATCTGGGCGCCGGATGAAGCCGTGGCCGACGCGCGCTATGAACATGTCGGCCCGACCTCGGTCACGCTCTATACCGTCCTGTCGACCCGCAGCGGCGCCGGTGCGCACGCCGGGCTTTTGATCAATGGCTCAGAGCGTGTTCTCTTTGACCCGGCGGGAACCTGGCGACATCCGAAGCTTCCAGAGCGCAACGACGTCCATTTCGGGATCACGCCGAAGATGGTCGACTTCTACATCGACTACCATGCTCGCGAAACTTACGACGTTGTCGAGCAGACAATCATGGTTTCACCAGAAGTTGCGGACCTGATCATGGCGCGTGCCAAAGCGTACGGCGCGGTGCCCAAGGCGAACTGCACAATTGCAATATCGCGCGTACTGGAAGGCGTTCCCGGCTTCGAAAGCCTGCGAATGACCTGGTTTCCGAAACGGATGATGGAAGGTTTCGCAGATCTGCCGGGCGTTCAGACCCGTCGGATTACGGACGATGACGCAGATGAGAATCACGGCGTCCTTCTGGTGCAGGCCGGGGACGCGCGTCTTCGGTAGTTTCTTGGTGATCAGGCCTATTGGGAGCCATACTGCGCTCGCCACGCCCGGCCTTTGGCAGTATTTTGCGGTGACACATAAAATGGGGCTTTTGATGATCCTTGCGCGCCGTACTCTTCTTCTTGCCGGACCGGCCATCCTTGCCATGAGCACTGTGCCTTTGCTGGCCGAAGGGGACGAACGGATCCATGTGGTGAAGGACCCCGGCTGTCCGTGTTGTAACGCCTGGATCGGCCACCTACGCGAAAGCGGCTTCAACGTCAGCTTTGAAGAGCGCAGTGTCGAAGACCTCGCGACCTATAAGCGGGAGCGCGGTATCCCGGAGAACCTGTCGTCCTGCCACACGGCGACCATCGGCGACTACACCATCGAAGGGCACGTTCCAGCAGCGGATATCCGCAGGTTGATGGCCGAACGCCCCTTGGCAGTGGGACTTTCCGTTCCGGGCATGCCATTCGGCTCACCGGGAATGGGACCAGAGACAGAGCGTCAGGCTTATGATGTCGTTATGGTCGGTCTGGACGGAAGCAGTACGGTCTTCACCAGCTATCCGGCGGCGTGAGATCCCCACCCGGTGCGCGCCGCGCGAGAGACCATAGGCTCATCTTTGCAAGCCGACCTCGGATGCTTGCCAGGCTTCCAGAAGCACATCCCGCGGCCCCGCTCCGTCAAGCGGTCTGATCGCGACATCCAACCTGCGCGCCGCGTGGTAGGCTGAGGCGGCCAAAAGACCGGGCTCCTTGCCGTAGGCGAGCCGGTAGCGTGTGACGAAACCGTCCATGCGGTCATCACCATTCCAGCCCTCCGCAAGGAGTGCTTGCACCAGAACGGTGCTCGCACGGCTGTACTTGCTCGCCGCGTCGTCGGCGGCAGGCTTCGGTCCAAGGACGATGACGACATCAGCCGGCTCGTCTGGTGAGCCAGTCAACTTCTGGACAAGTCTGGTGGCTTCGGCCGGAAGCGGAAGAACATGCACGTCAACGCCGCCCAGATGCCCGTCGGAGGTTTCGTTTGGGTGCCCGTCCCGCTCGTCGGCAGCCAACACGAATCCTCGGACAGCCTCCGCAAGGTCTTGCTCAACATTCTCACTGACGACGAGAATTGCTGCAATGAACGAATGCGCTGCCGCAATTCCAGACAGAGCGATCCATAGTACCGCCGCGAGGGCCGGGACGGCCGGGATCGTCCTGCGAACAGGGAAGGCGGTGCAACAGGAGCATTCCGAAGCGACTCGTTTCGAACCACTCATTCTGATGCCCGAACAGAAGCCACGATTTCGGAAAGCTGCGCCTTTTCAACAAAACCGGGGACCAGCTGATCGCCTACGACAAAGGATGGCGTCCCGTTGAAACCGAGCGCCTCGGCCAGACGCATCGAGGTTGCAATGTGCTCGTCGATCTCTGGCGCCTGCATGTCTGCCTTGAGTCTGTCCAAGTCCAAGCCGATTTCGCCGGCGACACGCAGCACCGTGTCGGCTTCTACCTTGCCGCGCATACCCATCAGAGCATTGTGGAGCTCAGCATATTTGCCCTGCTTCCGGGATGCGAGCGCGGCGCGTGCGGCAAAGGCAGATCCCTCGCTGAGGATTGGCCATTCGCGCATCACCAACCGGATGTTGCCGTCTTCGGCCAGAAGAGCGTCGACTTCCGGCATGGCGCGCTTGCAGTAGGGGCAGTTGTAGTCAAAGAACTCGACTACCGTGATATCGCCCTTCGGATTGCCTAGAACCGGTGCGTTAGGGTCACGTTCCAATGTGTCGCGTTCATTGGCCAATACTGCGGTTGCGGCGGCTGCCTGCGCTTCCGCCTGCCGCTCTTCGAGGGCCTGGAGCGCTTCGAGGATCAGTTCGGGGTTTTCGCGCAGGGCCTCGGCGACGAGAGCCTTGATGCGTTCATCCGAGACCTCCTGCGCGAAGGACGGCATAGCGACTTGGAAACAGAAGACACTGGCAAGCAGCAGGGATTTCATTCGCATCGGGCGGACCTTTCATTTCGTACATTTTTTGAGGGTTGATGCTTCCTCAAGTAACTCGAGAGGCAAGTCCAAACTTGGACCGACAGACTATCGTTCGGGTCAGGCATCATGGGGCGAGTGCCTCGACGGCGCTCCGCTCTGCTTGCGTGGCGCGGATGCCGTCGGGCCAAGTCGATTTGATGTAATCGAGAACAGCTTCGATATCCTCGTCCGTCAGACGGTCGCCGAAAGCCGGCATGCCGGAGGTGAAGGCAACGCCCATTTCGTCAAGGACGGCCTGCCCGCCGCGTTTGATGTAGTCGTGCAGCATGATGTCGCCGTGATGCCAGGTGTGGCCGCCCGCGTCATGCGGCGGGGCGGGATAGGTCCCGTCCTCATTGGCCGTTCGCCAGTCGGGATGTCCTTCCAGATCGGCGCCGTGGCACGACGCGCATTCCGCCTCATAGATGGCGCGACCTTGTTCGAGATCGGGGCTATTGTGGAAGAACGCGTCTGCTTGTGGCGCGGACAGCAGAAAGAATGCCGCGGGCGCAACAATCGCAGCGCCTCTGAACTTGCCAGCTCTTGGCTTGGTGGCCTTCATGTCCGGCTCACGGTGATCGGTGTCACCCCATCCGGCGGGAGAATCCGTTCGGACAGTTGAGCCAGATCCTCCCGAATTCGGGCCCGCTGAGCAGTAGGATAGGCATCTTCGGGCGGCAGGCCGCCGTGTTGGGCAAAGAGCATGATGTCGCGCGCGATCGGTGCCGCCGCCGTTGAGCCGCCGCCGCCATGCTCCACTACAACAGTCACGGCATATCGAGGCGCATCGAAGGGTGCGAAGGCCACGAACAGCCCATGGTCCCGCCTGTTCCATGGGAGTTCGTCCTGCGATCGGACACCGGCTGCGCGCTCGGCCGCTGTAATCGAAAACACCTGGCTCGTTCCGGTCTTCCCGGCCATTGCTTTGGTCACATCCGCGATCCGCGAGGCATAGGCCGTACCACGCTCGTGGTTCGACACCTCGAACATCCCTTGTCGCACGATCGCAAGCGCTTCTGCCGAAAGACCAAGTGAGGCAGGCGCAGGTTCACCCGGGCTGGCCCCACCGAGCGGGCGCACGAGACGTGGGAGGACTTCCGTTCCTGAGGCGAGGCGCGCGGTCATCGTGGCAAGCTGAATTGGCGAGGTCAACGTGAAGCCCTGGCCAATGGACGCGTTGATCGTGTCGCCAATCAACCAATCCTGACCGTAGCGCTCTTGCTTCCAGGCGCGTGAGGGATTGTTGCCGTGAACCATTCCCGACAGCGGAAGGTCGTATTTCTGGCCCAGTCCGAGACGGTCGTTCATCGCAAAGATGCCGTCGATCCCGATCCGTTGCGCGACTTCGTAGAAGTAGACGTCGCAAGACTGCCGCAACGCACCGACCATGTCGACCCGCCCATGGCCGCCGCTTTTCCAGCAATGGAATCTGCGACCAGAGATTTCCACGTATCCGTTGCAGGTTACGGTTTCTGCTGGGTCCATGACTCCGCTCTCCAGAGCCGCGAGCGCATTCGACATCTTGATCGTGGATCCCGGCGGATAGGCCCCTTGAACGGTCTTGTCGGCAAGCGGGCGAAACTCGCTGTCGCGCAGACCGCTGTAGTCCTTGCTCGAGATCCCCCGCACGAAGAGGTTCGGGTCAAATGCAGGCGCAGACGTGCAGCCAAGAAGATCACCGTTTGTCACATCCATTACGATTGCTGCCGCGCTTTGTCCTTCGAGGCGCACACGCATGAAGTTCTGCAAATGATGATCCAGTGTGATCTGCATGTCCGAGCCGGGGGTCGGCGGATCAAGTGCCAGCTCGCGCATGGTCCTGCCGCCGGCGTTGACCTCCACCCGCTGAGCTCCCGGCTCACCGCGCAACGCACGCTCGTGGATCCGCTCAAGCGCCGTCTTGCCGATCTGGTAGTCCGGCGAGCGCAAAAGCGGATCGGGTTCCCCGTCCTTGGCTGTGAGATCGCTGTCGCTGACGGGTCCCACATAGCCGACCTGATGGGCAAAGTCCGGCCCGAAGGGATAGACCCGGGACAGGACCATCTCCGGGTGGACACCCGGAAGAGCCGGGGTGTTCAAGGCGATGATTGACAACTCTTCCCAGGTGACCCTGTCCTTAACGGTCACCGGGACAAAGCCCCGAACGCGGTCAAGTTGCTCCCGAATCCGGTCGATATCCTCGCTCGTCAGACCAAGAAGCCGCTGCAGTTTCGCAAGGACGTCATCGACGTCCCGGGCCTCCTCCTTCACGAGCATGATCCGGTAGGTGTGTTCGTTGTCCGCGACGATCTTGCCCGCGCGGTCGAAGATGCGGCCCCGGTCGGGGCGCACCAGCCGCAAATTGATCCGGTTTTCCTCGGCCAGGAGGTAATATTCCTCAGCATCGCGTACACCGAGTTGCCACATCCGGAAACCAAGCACACCGACCACCGAGGTCATCACGCCGCCCAGCATCAGCGACCGACGCGTCGTTACCCGTGAGGCCCGGGCAATATCCCGTTCAGATCGGCGCATGCTTGGCCCTCTCGTACTGAGACTCCGGCATGCGTCTGCCGCCAATGGTTTTCAGGTAAGCGGCAAGTCGCAGTCCCAGGACCAAGACCACCAGTCCGACGAACCAATACTGCAGGGGGTTCGGCTCGGGCGTCGCCCGGTGAAAGCTGAGGAAGTGCATGAACAGGAAGTAGGCGACATGCGCTACAGACAGCCACCAAAGCGGCAGGACACCCATCTGCAGGAACTTCCAGCCGGAAACGCCAAGGCGGCGCATTGCGGCATCGCTTGATGTTGTTGCCAGGAGGATCGCGAGGAGCAAGGCGGCGATCCCGATTGCATTGGCCAGACCAAAGCCATGTTGAAACATGACATAGCTGAGGAGTTCGGGATGCCATTCGAAGCCGAAGAGCCGCATCAGGTCCCATTCGACCCAGCCGACAAGAATGATTCCAGCATGCGCAAGCGCCAGAAGGCAGCCGTAGATGCCCGACTCACGGCGGTAGGGCAGCACCAACACTGCGGGTCTGAGGAGCCGGGCCAGAGGCCCCAGGCCCATCGAAAGCGCAACCAGCACCAGCGAGGCGTCGGCAAGTGCCCGGTTCCAGCGGTGCATCGGACTCCACTCGCCATGGATAGCCGCAAAAATCAGAACGAGGCCAGCAGAGAGGAGGGCCATCAGCCCGTGCCGCAAAAGTACATTCCGGCTCAGCCGTCGGAACATTGGGTCATGGACCGTGACTGTCTTCATTTCACGTCACCCCGATCAAGACCCCGCAGTCCCTGCACCTCCCTGTTGCCAGTGCGGACAGCGCGAAACCGGCGCCACGTTGTCAACGCGGCGGTGCCCATGATGACGAGCCCGGCAGTCGCAAGCCACGGCCGGAGCGGATCAAACCAGGCAAGAAGCGCGGGTCCACCGAAGACCAGCATGAGCACCTTGTTGCAGGTTGGGCAGGCGATTCCGAGAAAGCTGGCAAGCCCACCCGTCCCGGAAGCGCGCAAGTTGCACTGAGGGACCCACATCGCCGCTGTCACACCTCCGAGGAAGGCCGTCAGAACGGTCGCGACGAACTCCCAAGGCCCGACTGGAGTCATCCGGACAAAAAGTGGGTTCGCCCATACGGCAGTGACCGTGCCGAGGACCACAAACAGGGTGGTGCCAACAGCCAGGCCGCGCAGGTTGCGGCGAAGGCTGTCATCATTCAGAAAAGTTGCCGGACTTGGGTTATCGCGCATCAAACTCGACCTCTGCAAACTCTTCACCAAAGCCCACACTGACGACCCAACGACCGGCCATGGGCAGCTTCACGTCGGCGCGCCAGACGCCTGCCTCGACCAGCTGAAGCGGCGGCGCTACGCCGTCCATGTGCATGTCAACCATCGCAAAGTTCACATCTGGCCGCATGCCGGCAGCTGCGCCGGCGTCGGTATCGGGCATGAACTGGATTTCAACTCGAACGTCGAGATTACCAAGCGCGTAGACCTGGACGTCCATCCGTCCGTCCGAAAGCGCCTCGGACACTTCGGCTGTCGCCGATGGATCAGCGGAGATCGTGTCGCGCGGATCGAGGGTCCAGACGGTGGTCCAGATGAAGACACCGACGAAGACGGCAACGCCCAAAGCCAGAATGACGGCAAGCGCTCTAGTTCCCATTTCCCATATCCATCTGTGAATGATCCATCCCAGCCATCGGGGTCTCGACCGGCGTCGGTGCGGGCGCAGGAATGTCGCCCGTGCCTTCGGGGTCGAGGAGATAGGTGGCAATGGCCTCGCGGTCGGCAGCGCTCAGGAAAGACGTGCCCTCAGCGACGACCTCGGCCATGCTGCCGCCGAAAGCATCACCGTTAGGCAGAATCCCGGACTGAAGCGCGTAAGCCAGGTTCGCAACGCCCCAACCTTTTGCGAGGAGAACGTCACTCAGAATTGGCGGTGCTTTGCTGCCCCCTGGAAGGCTGTCGTTCCCGGAAAAGCGGGCGCCGTCATCAAGGCCCCCTGCCAGGGTTCGGCCCGTGTGACAGGCAGCGCAATGAGCAGCCCCTTCGACCAGCACCCGCCCGCGGTTCCACGGGGAAGACGTGCCCATGAGTGCGTCCGTCTTGGGCGTCTCAAGGTAAGCCGCGCGCCAGAGCTTCAGCCCCGATCTGAAACTGAAGGGAAAGCCGACGTCGTGGGGTGGGGCTGCATCGCCAACAGCCGGGACGGTGCGGAACGCCTCCCAGAGGTCGGCAATGTCCTGATCGGTAAAACCGGCGTAGAAAGAGTAGGTGAAGACGGGGTAGTAGGGGTCGCCGTCAGGCGACACCCCTTGGCGCACCGCCTTGGCGAAATCCTGGACGGTCCAGCGCCCGATCCCGGCCTCCGGATGCGGTGTAATGTTCGGAGGCACGAAGGTGCCGAAGGGTGTGTCAAGAGGCGCACCTCCCGCAAGCGCCAATCCTTTGGCGGCCGAGTTGGTATGACAGGACACGCAGCCACTTGCGCGCGCGAGATAGGCCCCACGTTCGGCATCGCCGGAAGGGAAGCTCGCGGGCTCGACCTCCCCGATCGGCCACAGTGCCAACACTCCGGCACCTATACCTGCCACGATGGCTGGGAAGACAAAGGAAAGCCGGATCAAACCTCGCATGGTCAGTTCCGGCCCGCACGAAACTGCGCATGACAGGAAGAGCATGTCGCGCTGATCCGGTTGAAGAGGTCGTCCGCCGCCAGTGTCGTCAGATCAAGCTCCAAAACTGTCGGGTCCGATGTCCCTCGTGTCACCGCGATCTTTTCCGGAGTCGTTCCGTATCCCATCAATTCCGCGACCGTGAAGCCCTGCGCCGGTTGCGGTGTTCCGGTCATGTCCATGCCCGAGTGATCCATGTCAGCCATCTCGGTAGCTGGCGAACTCGCGGGCTCGAGGCCGTTCGGGGCAGCTTCAGCCAAGGCATCAGCATAGGCCTTCAGCTCTTCGGAGAGGGCCGCGAACTCCTGCCAATCGGCCCAGATTTCCGGCTTGGCGTAGGTGACGCCTTCAAGGCTGTTTTCAGGGAAGAGCGACAGCATCGTCCCGCCCGCATGACTTGCAATGACGCTGGCGCCTTCAGACACAATGAAGGTGTCGTAGGGCACGGTGCCCTGCATCATCGGTGCCAATTCCGCGATGGTGTCGCGCATTGCCGTCATTCCGTTCATTCGGTCCAGGACGACGCCCGTCGCCCCCGTATGTGCCAGCGCCACTGCCGCGACGGCGGAAGCGGCAAGCGCGATCGCGCCCGTCCATTGAGATTTCATCTGCCTGACTGCCCTTGGTTTTTTGTTGTTGTTCATTGGCTGCGCCCTGCCGGTCAGGCGGGTCGCACCTTGGGACGACTTCTGGAGTCAGGCTGAGAAAGGGTCGAACCTGAGCCAGTCTTTCAAACCGGCTCTTCTGGTCATCGAACAATCGTTCGGCCTGACTGTCAGGTCAGGGTTCGCGGGGGAGGAAGTGTGATGGCCGGACCGCCAAAACGGAGTTGCGACTGCTCAGCATCGGGCTGAAGCACAGCCGGAACGGCCTTGGGCTGTATCGATGCCAGAGCATCCGGCAAAACGAACGCTGTGCAAGTGACGCCGGGATGGCAGGCAGGCGTTACCGAAGATTGCTGTTCGGGGGTATAGGCAGCCTCGACGGTGGAGCTGGAATGATGCTCGTTGCCAGACGCTGCTTCAGCAGATTGTCCCAACACCAAGCCTATGACCAGAACGACAGTCAGAAGCCACATCGACGCGAAACGCAACAACCTGCGTACAAGCGGGTTTTGCGGGAGGGCCAATGGGGTTACTGTCGCTCTCATCTGTTCAGATCAGCTTGACTTTCGTTCCGACCGGCGTGCGATCGAACACTTCTTCGATGTGCTCGTTGTAAAGCCCGATACAGCCGTTCGACGAGCGGCGACCGATCTTGCGCGTATCGTGGGTACCATGAATCCGGTAGTACTGCCACGAGAGATACAGGGCGCGGGTGCCAAGCGGATTTGTTGGATCGCCTCCTGGCACAAAGGCTGGCCATTCCGGGTTGCGCTCCCGCATCGAGGGTGTCGGAGCCCAGCTCGGGTTTTCCCGCTTCTCGACGACCTCGGTATATCCCCGCCGGGTCAATTCATCCGACAGCGGAACCGAAGTGGGGTAGAGAAACATCTGACCATCGCTCGTCCAGTGCTGGAGAACCTTGGCCGTGGTGTCAGAGATGATAACCCCCACCCCAAGCGAGTCGAAGTGGTCCTGCCACTCATGGGTGCGGAACGCCGAGATGTTGTTTCGGACGGGCCCTTGGTTATCCTCGGTTGCGAAGGCTGCCCGACCCGTCAAGAAAGGCGCGGCAAGGGCTCCGGCAACGAAAAGTCGTCGACTGAATCGCATGGTCTGCTCCTCTTTTTGTAACCCTTGCCGGCTTCCAACGTGGGAAGGTCAAATCGCTTCCCGTCTCTCATTGGTCACAAAGAGGTGAAGCCGTGGCGCTTTCGCCGATTTTGTAGGGAAATTCTCTGCTCACTTCGATGTGAACACCTCTCCCATGCACCAAGAGCGCTATTCTGCGCCCATGCGTAAGTTTGCGAACATCTTGTGCGGTTTGTGCTTGCTCGTCGCCCTTCTCTGGGCGGCGCTTCCCGATCACGCATCCCATGGCGCGCATGCCGATCATACTCAAACCGCAGCCGTAGACCAGGACGCCCTTTGCAGCGACGGATCAGGCCATGCCTCCTGCCAGCTTGTCGCAACTGCCTCCTTGTCATTTTTCGAGGTGGCACCGTATGCCAAGTCTGCGCGGTTCGTGATTACGCCGGTCTCGGCTTCGAGCCGCGCCTTTGCCCCCGGACGCCCACCTCCGCGAACCTTCCTCTGAGTGAACCCTCGTCCTTCACGTTCCTCTCAGGAGTTCGCATGATTTTCCGTCGATCCTTTCTCACCGGCGCAGCCGCTGCAGCCCTCTCGATGCCAACTGTCCTTCGCGCCCATACCGAAGAACCCTTTGTCCTGGCCGACGAATTTCAACCTCGCGAGGTCCGAGTCCGAGAGCAACATACCCCCGGTCAGATCCTGGTCTTCCCGCGAAGTTTCTTTCTCTATTATGTTTTCGATTCCGAGCGGGCCGTCAGGTACGGTGTTGGCGTCGGCAAGGCCGGTCTGGCATTCAAGGGATCGGCAATCATCGAACGCAAGGCAGAATGGCCGTCATGGCGCCCGACAAACGACATGATCCGCCGGAATCCCGATCGCTATGCCCAGTTTGCCGAGGGGGTGCCAGGCGGACCTGGCAACCCTCTAGGTGCCCGCGCCCTCTACCTTTACCGCGACGGGCGCGACACCTACTACCGGATTCATGGCACGACAGAGCCCTGGTCGATTGGACAATCAGTTTCGAACGGCTGCATCAGGATGCTGAACGACCATGTGATCCAACTCTACGAGCAGGTACCCGTCGGAACACCGGTGACAGTCCTGTGACGATCCGGCGTCGTGATCTCTTTTTAGTGGGGGGCATCATAGCATTGATCTATGGACTGAGGGCCCTGCCCTGGGACCGGCTTGGCGGACGCGGGCTTTCCTATGTCGACATTGAGGGTGTGCCGCCTTTTCGTCGACTGGAGCTAGCCGCTCAGACCTCCACGGCAAACATTGCACTCGTCGGTCTCGATGGGCCACTACCTGATGCGGGAGCACGCAGGGCGCGCATGGAGACCCTGCGCACCGACCCATGCCCGGCCTTATTTGGGAACAGCGCCTCTAACTCTGAAGTTCCCATCGCCTACTTCAGCGAGTTTCGCTGCCCCTTCTGCCGTGCTCTCGAGCGAGATCTTGAAAGCCTGCTGGCCGAGGACCCAGCCACATTCCGGCTCGTGCAACACGAACTTCCGATCTTCGGGCCGCCGTCTGAACTGGCCGCAAGGGCATCCGTTGCCGCCGCACGCCAGGGCAAGCAACAGGAGCTTCGCCGTCGCTTCATGCGGACACCGATGGTTGCCGAAGAGGCCTCGGTACGGCGTGTTGCGGAGACCCTTGATCTGGATGTCGAGCAGCTCTTAATCGACATGTCCTCCGCCGGGGTTCAGGCTGAGCTCGACCGAACGCGCGCACTTGCCGATCTGTTCGGGTTCATCGGCACCCCAGGTCTGGTGATCGGACGGACCGTGCTCAGCGGTGCGGTTCCCCTTTCCCTCCTCCGACAGATTGCGGAAGGAGAGAAGGCCGAACCATTTCCGGCCTGTTGATGCGATGAACACACCAACGCATATGCTGATCGGGGCTGCTGTCTTTGCGCGGCCCGTCGTGCCGTCCACTCTGGTAGCGGCCGTGCTGGGCGGCCTCGCCCCTGATGTTCCGATGTTTGCGTTGGTGCTTTGGTCGACCCGCTTGGCTGGAATTCCCCAGCATGAAGTCTTCGGAAGCCTCTTCTACTCGGGCTCATGGCAGGCCGTCTTTGCCGTCGATCACAGCTTTCTCGTCTGGGGCCTGCTTCTTGCTCTTGGACAATGGCGACGTTACCTCATTCTGACCGCCTTTGCAGGAGCCGGCCTTTTGCATGCGGCCACCGACTTCATCACACATCATGACGATGCTCGCCGCCAATTCTGGCCCGTGTCGGACTGGGTATTCCGCAGTCCGGTCAGCTACTGGGACCCGAACTATTACGGCGGTATCATCGGCGTAGTGGAACTAGGGCTGGTTCTGTTCGCCACTGCCTTTCTCTGCTGGCGGCACCGAAAACTTTGGCAGCGCGTCGTGATCGTCATTTTGGCCGCTGTGATCGTCATACCCGTGATAGTTACAGGCGGCTTCCACGGACTTCACGGCATGGGCTGAAAGAGCGCACCGCAACATGCTCCGGGTTCTCGCTCCGTAAGGCGTGCATTGTCACTCGGGATTGATCGCGCCCCCTCTCAGCTTTTCGAAAAGGCCGCTTGGTCTTGCTAGCGCTCAATTTTGCCTTAGCTTGATTTGTATCGCCGCAGGAGTTGTGCATTGATCGCTACAATAATGGTCGATGCCGACATGAATACGGCGCCGACTGCAGGTGTCATCAGGAAGCCGGTGCCGAACGTGATGCCAGCAGCCATTGGAATGGCAAATGCGTTGTATCCGGTCGCCCAGATCAGGTTCTGCACCACCTTCGAATACGTCGCTCGGGACAGGCCAAGAATTGCCTCCACATCCCGTGGGTCAGAACGCACCAGGACCACGTCGGCGGATTCCACGGCGACATCCGTGCCCGCACCAATGGCAATTCCAAGATCGGCTTCGACGAGCGCCGGCGCGTCGTTCACCCCGTCTCCAACCATTGCAACCTTCAGACCCCGGGCGCGAAGTTCTTTCACGTGGGCCGCCTTCTGCTCCGGGAGGACCTGTGCGAAATATTCGTCGAGGCCGAGTTCTGCAGCGACCGATTTCGCGACCCCCTCCGCGTCTCCCGTCATCATGATGGACCTGACACCCCTATCCTTGAGACGTGCCACGACATCACGCGATTGCGCGCGCACGATGTCTGCCAAAGCCAGCAACGCATAGGGCTGGCCGCCGACCTCCAGCACCACGACGGTCTTGCCTGCCTCCTCCAGCAGGGCGAGGCGCGGGTCGGTCACGGGTCGGCCTTGCCGCCGAAGATGACCAGGGCTGACGATGGCGACCTCCCGCCCGTCCACACGTGCCGTAACCCCCGCACCCGTGATGCTCTGCAAGCCTTCCGGGGCCGGAAAGTCTATGCCACTGGCTTTTGCGGCGGCGACAATCCCGGTAGCGATCGGATGCTGCGACTGGCTTTCAACCGAAGCCGCAACACGCAAAGCGGTCGTCTCGTCGCCACCTTGCAGCAAAACCAGATCGCTGACGCCGAACCTGCCTTCGGTCAGGGTGCCGGTCTTGTCGAAGACCACGGCATTCAGATCCCGCGCACGCTCAAAGGCTGCACGGTCGCGGATCAGCAGTCCGTTGCGCGCCGCCAGCGACGTCGAGACGGCCACGACAAGCGGCACGGCAAGGCCGAGCGCATGCGGACACGCGATGACCATGACTGTCACCATCCGCTCAAGCGCAAAGGTGGCCCCCGCCCCGACCGCATACCAGTAACCGAACGATCCGAGGCCGACGGTGATGGCAATCCAGGTCAGGACAGTTGCGGCGCGCGAGGCCAGATCCTGTGTGCGCGAGCGGCTGTCCTGTGCTGCTTTCACCATGGCGATGACCTGCGACAGGTAGGTTGCCTCGCCCGTCGCCTTCACCTCGATGGTGACGGCACCTTCGCCATTTACCGCACCGCCGATGACAGCCTCGCCGGCAGACCGCGTGACAGGTTTCGATTCCCCGGTCAGCATGGCCTCGTTGAAGGATGATGTGCCTTCGATGATCTTTCCATCGACCGGCACCTTGGCACCGGGGCGGATCACGACCCGGTCTCCGGCGATTAAGGCCGCGACGGGCACGTCCTCCGTTCCACCGTCCGCGGTCACCCGCAGTGCGGTATCGGGCAGCAGGCGTACCAGTTCCTCCAAAGCGCGAGAAGCGCCAAGGACGGACCGCATCTCAAGCCAATGGCCCAAAAGCATGATCGTGACGAGCGTGGCCAGTTCCCAATAGAACGGCTCTCCGCCGGGCAGTCCCAGTGTGACGGCAGCCGAGTAGAAATAGGCTGTCGAGATGGCAAGCGCGACCAGCGTCATCATTCCTGGACGGCCAGCGCGGATTTCAGGACCGGCGCCCTTAAGGAAGGGCCATCCTGCCCAGAAGTAGATCACAGATGACAGGCTCAGTGCGATCCACTCTTCACCGGCAAGCAAGCGTGCCATGCCTTGCCCGACAAAATCGCGGACCATTGGGGACAGGACCAAAACCGGGATCGTGAGAGCCAACGCCAACCAGAAGCGCCTGCGGTAGTCGTCGACCATGCCAGCGTGCCCGGCCTTGTGGCTCGAATGCCCGCCAGCACCGGACCGGAGTTCGCTCTTGTTCGACTTCGCCGCGTGCCCAACTTGATGGTCGTGGTGGTTTGCGTGTCCATTCTCAGCCGTCATGGCAATAATCCCTAGACCGATGCGGCCAGACGGTCGCTGTGTGTCAGGTCGGACGGCAGGATGGCCGGGAGCGGGCCACCCTGCCGCCACTGAAGTGCCTTACAACCCGCGAGCCGCGAGCCAGGCCTTCATCTCGGCGATCTCGGCCTCCTGAGCCGCGATCACCTCTTCCGAGAGCTTTCTGATTTCCGGGTCCGTGCCATGCTTCAGCTGGATTCGCGCCATCGCGACCGCAGCTTCATGGTGCGGAATCATGCCTCGCACGAAGTCCACGTCAGCGTCCCCGGTATAAGGCACCATCATGTCCGCCATCATCTGGTCCATTGCCGCCGCGTAGGCCTGCACAGCCGGATTGTCGGCCAACTCTGCCGGAATCATGGAAGCATGGCTCATCATGCCCATATCCCCCATGCCCATGCCACCCATGTTGGAGTGGTCCATGCCCTCCATGGTTTGCTGGGCAAATGCGATCCCGCCGACAACAGCAACTGCCGCAATAGACAGCGCGAGAGTACGTTTGTTCATTCAGATTTTCCTTCGATGATTATGTTTTGTCAGGCAGGCGCGTAGCCGACATCGGTCAGCGCCGCGACCAACCGGTCGCGAGAAGCCGCTGATTTCACTTCGACCTTGTGCGAGCCCGGATCCGCGCTCACCTCGGCGGAGGGGTCTACCGACTGGATCGCCTTGGTGACGCTGCGCGCGCAGCCGCCGCAGGTCATGTTCTCGATGTGGAACTGCATGAGTGTCTCCTTTGGACAGTCGTCTCATGCACCTCGATATGGGCCTTCCCACCGTTGTAAGGTCAAGGGAACAATTCCGTGATGAGACAAATTGAAATCAGGGCTTGACCTTCCCATCATGGGAAGCCCTATCTCAGTCAGCGGAGTAACTCGCCACTGGAGTGCCGCGATGAACATACAAGTCCCTCAGAACGCCATGGCAGACCTCGGCAGGATCGTGATCGACGTCGAAGGCATGACCTGCGCATCCTGTGTCGGGCGCGTTGAACGCGCACTGCAGGCTGTCCCCGGGGTCAAAACTGCAGCCGTAAACCTCGCGACGGAACGGGCAGAAATCATCGGACCGAACCTGGACCGATCGGCTCTGGTCAAGGCAATCGAGGACGCGGGCTATGATGTGCCATCGCGTCCGATCGATATCGTCATCGAGGGTATGACCTGCGCCTCCTGCGTCGCACGGGTGGAGCGGGCCTTGAAAACGGTACCCGGTGTGACCGCAGCCAATGTCAATCTGGCCACGGAACGCGCCACGGTCACCGGAACGGCGGACCTTGCCTCCCTGATCGGCGCAATCGCGGATGCGGGTTACGAGGCACGGGCAGCGACCGAAACCGCCATCATGTCAGAAGAGTCCGCCGCGAAGAAAACAGCCGAGGAAGCCGCATTGCGGCGCGATGTGCTTTTTGCTGCGGCTCTGACTCTGCCTGTGTTTGTCCTCGAGATGGGGTCGCATCTGTTCATGTGGGTCCACATGGCGGTGATGAACAGCATTGGCATGCAGAACAGCTGGTACATACAGTTCGCCTTGACGACCGTGGTCCTCCTTGTTCCCGGCCGCAGGTTTTACCGCAAAGGGTTTCCGGCCTTGGCGCGCCTGGCGCCTGACATGAACAGCCTGGTCGCAGTCGGAACGTCGGCTGCCTTCGGCTATTCCCTAGTGGCAACCTTTGCCCCCGGAGTCCTCCCGCCGGGCACCCATAATGTCTATTACGAAGCGGCCGCCGTCATCGTCACATTGATCCTTCTTGGTCGTCTGCTTGAAGCCCGCGCAAAGGGCCGTACATCCGAGGCGATCAAGCGGCTGGTCGGGCTTCAGGCCAAGACTGCGCGTGTCCTCCGTAACGGCGGGCTGATCGAAGTTCCGGTCGCAGAAGTCCGCCCCGGTGATGTCGTCGAGGTCCGCCCCGGCGAGCGGGTGCCGGTCGACGGCGAGGTGACGGAAGGCACAAGCTGGATCGACGAAAGCATGATCTCTGGCGAGCCCGTGCCGGTCGAGAAGGCACCGGGCAGCACAGTGACCGGCGGCACAGTAAACCAGACCGGCGCGTTCAGTTTCCGGGCGACGGCAGTGGGTGAGGCCACAATGCTGGCGCAGATCATCCGCATGGTCGAAGCCGCGCAAGGCGGAAAGCTGCCGATTCAGGCGCTGGTCGACCGCGTGACGATGTGGTTCGTTCCCGTGGTTATGGCGCTTGCCGTGCTGACCTTCGCCGTCTGGCTGATCTTCGGGCCTGATCCGGCACTGACCTTTGGCCTGATCAACGCCGTCGCCGTCCTCATCATTGCCTGCCCCTGCGCCATGGGTCTGGCCACGCCAACGTCGATCATGGTCGGCACCGGGCGTGGTGCCGAAATGGGCGTGCTCTTCCGCAAGGGCGAGGCTCTGCAAGCCTTGCAGAGCGTCAAGGTGGTCGCGTTCGACAAGACCGGTACCCTGACCGACGGTAAGCCTCGCCTGACCGACATGGTGCTGGCACCGGGTTTCGACCGCGCAGCCGTTCTGGCGGCCGTCGCCACCGTCGAGGCCAAGTCCGAGCATCCCATCGCCCGCGCCATCGTTGCGGCGGCGGCGGACGAAGGCCTGATCCTTCCCGAAGTCACCGCTTTTGAATCCGTCACCGGCTTTGGCGTGGCGGCGCAGGCGGGCGGTCAGCGGGTCGAAATCGGTGCCGACCGCTACATGGTCAAGCTCGGCCTCGACGTGTCTGGCTTCGGCGACACCGCGACCCGGCTCGGCGACGAAGGCAAGTCACCGCTCTATGCCGCCATCGACGGAAAACTTGCTGCAATCCTCGCCGTTGCGGACCCGATCAAGGAAACCACGCCGCAGGCGATCCAGGCATTGCATCGGTTGGGGCTGAAGGTTGCGATGATCACCGGCGACAATGGCCGCACGGCAAACGCCATCGCCCGCCAGCTTGGCATTGACGAAGTGGTGGCCGAGGTGCTGCCCGACGGCAAGGTCGCTGCGGTGAAACGTCTGAAGGCGCAAGGCCCGCTTGCCTATGTTGGCGACGGGATCAACGATGCGCCCGCCCTGGCCGAAGCGGATGTGGGCCTTGCCGTCGGCACCGGCACCGACATCGCCATCGAAGCGGCGGACGTCGTCCTGATGTCGGGCAGACTGACTGCCGTCTCGGATGCCATCGCGCTGTCCAAGGCCACGATGCGAAATATCCGCCAGAACCTGTTCTGGGCGTTCATCTACAATGCCTTGCTGATCCCGGTTGCCGCAGGCGCGCTCTGGCCCGCCTTTGGTATCCTGCTGTCGCCGATCTTTGCCGCCGCCGCGATGGCGCTATCGTCGGTCTTCGTCCTTGGAAACGCCCTGCGGCTGCGGCGCTTTGCACCCGCAAACGCCGCGTAAGGAGGTTCTGAAATGAACATCGGTGAAGCTTCAAAAGCCTCGGGCGTCTCCGCAAAGATGATTCGCTACTATGAGTCGATCGGGCTCATTCCGGCAGCAGGAAGGACGGTTGCAGGATATCGCGTCTACACGATGACCGATGTTCAGCTACTGCGCTTCATCCGAAGGGCGCGGGATCTGGGCTTTTCCGTCGAGAAAATCGAGGAGTTGCTGGCACTCTGGCAGGATCGTTCACGGCAGAGCGCTGATGTGAAACAGATTGCCCTTCATCAGATCGCCGGTCTTGAAGTTCGAATTCGTGAAATGCAGGCAATGATGGACACGCTTCGTCATCTGGCAGATGCGTGCTGCGGCGATCACCGCCCGGACTGTCCGATCCTTGCCGACCTCGTGAATGGCCCCGATCATGGCAGCGGAGCACGCGAGGAAGATCAACAATCCGCGCCCCGCTCCGGCAAGGCTGCCGGACTTCAAGCGCATTGACATTCTCCGGCGTGCGCATGATTGTGATTTTGTTTGGTGTTCATGGGATGCAGAATCCCCGAACTCAATCGGGAATGAGGAAGGGCGGACCCAGTTGCGGCGCCCGTTACCTCAGCCGCCCCCGCGACTGAATGCGGTAGTGTCCCTTCGATATGCTACTGGGCAACTGCCCGGGAAGGCGAAGGGTTGCAGTGACCGTGAGCCAGGAGACCGGCCAGACAGGAGACTTAACCCCAATCCCGTCGGGTGTGACGGGCGGAGAAACATCATGTCTGCCACCACTCTTTCCACCTCGTCCCTACAGCACGCAGGTCTGGTTCGGCCCATCCTGACCAGTGCTGTTCTTGGAGCGTTTCTCATCTTTGCGGCAGGTTTCGCCTCTTCAGATGCGCTGCATGCCGCAACACATGATACCCGCCACGCCACCGGCTTTCCCTGCCACTGACAGATCGGGTTAGCTGACATGACGAAGTCCCTGCTGTCCGGCGGGGTGATTGCTGGTGCCGTTACGGGCCTAGCGGTTGCCTTTTTGCAGTTTTTTCTGATCCAGCCACTAATCGTCGAAGCCGAGCGATACGAGACCGGCGAACTTGTCCTGATGGGGGTGGCGCAAGATGACCGCTCGGCGTCGAATGGCGATCCTGTCCTGCCTGCGCACGATGCCCACGAGGCGGATGATGAGTTTTCTGTCGTCGTGCGAAGCGGCTTGACGGTCCTGACTTTGGTTTTGACCTGGTCAGGCTTTGCCCTTGTTGCGGGAGCTGCTCTTGCAACACACCGTGCCCTGTGGGGTCCAACCAGCATTTCTTTGCCCGCGCTCGCTCTTTCCGGCTTCGCTGCTTTCGCCCTGTCACCCAGCTTGGGACTGCCACCGGAGTTGCCAGGCATGCAGGCCGCTGATCTGTCGGACAGGCAAATCTGGTGGGTCATGACGGCGGCGGCGACGGTGGCAGGGCTTTTCCTCGCAAGTGGGGTCAAGTCCTGGCCCGGGCGTTTCGCAGCGCTTGCCCTGATAGTAGCCCCCCACCTTCTCGGGGCACCGCAGCCACCCGCTTCCGTCCCGGTCATTCCTCCGGACCTGGCCGCGCTCTACAGTGCGCGGGCACTCGGTCTGAGCCTGATCGGCTGGCTTGCTCTCGCTTCCCTTCTCTTCCGATTGATGCCGGAAGACGTTCGGGAGCAACCTATTGCGGTCGCGGAAGCTGTTAAAAACCTTTGACAGAGCAGTCGGAACAACTCACCCGATCCGTTTTGGCGGTCACCCGATCATCTCCCTTCACATCCTGAACCGTCCGATGGATGTCGAGGAGAACTTTTTCCGGGTGGCCGACACTCCACGCCTTTGAAGAGGTGTCAGTTCGTAGCGCGCCACATCCGATACCGCCCCTGCCCCGTTACCTCGCGGATTAAACCACGCTCCTCCATCCAGGCGAGGTTGCGCTGGACGGCGGCTCGGCTGGCGCCGGTCAGCACCGCGGCCATAGGGGCGGAGGCGAGGGGCCATTCACTTAGCACGGCGCGCAATGCCGGGGGGGTTCTGCCAGAGAGCCGGGCCATCTCGGCCTCTGCCCGCTCTGTCCAAGCCTCGATGTCGTCCAGGTGCCGCATCGCGGTCCGGCTTGCCGTCTCCATCCCGACGAGCCATCGCACCAGTCGGTCAGCGGCTGTGCCACCGGCGCGCAGCCCGCCTGCCCCGCCCATGGCGAGAGGGGCAAATATCGCTCCCCTGCCCTCTCCGGCCGCAATCCGCGCGGCCGTGACAGCCGCCTCCATACGGTCCCCGTGCTGCCCGAGACCCGCCAAGCTCCAAATGTGAAAGCCCATGCAGGCACGGCTGACCGGATGCAGATCAGTAGCTTGCGCCATCAGGTCCAGCCAACCGCCAGCGCGATCCGCGAAAGGCTCCGCCTCGGCCGCCAAGTTCTCGGGGTCACGGCGATCCACAAAAGCGGCTAGGTCCACCTCCGGCCTTGGCCCTCCCGTCAGGCGCCGCACCGCCCATCCGACCCGTGCCAAGGCGGCAGTGTCGTCTTGAACTCCAGACAGGCGCAGGGCGATCCAGAGCGCCAGACGATCCGGCCCGATGCGGTCGCCCGCGAACCAGCTTAGGTCGGCCGCTTCGATCAGGGCGAGCCTGTGGCGCCAGCCCTCAGGTCCCCTTCGCAACCGCTCGTCCAGCCCACCGAGCCGACCTGCGACACGGGCGAGCCGCGCTGCATTGTCCGCCTCGGCATTGCGCCAGTCGTCCAGGATCGCAGTCTCGCGGGGTTCGGCCCTGGGGCCGGGCGGCAGATCATCGGGCTCGTCTTCGATCGGACCGGGTAGGAACCACAGATCGTCTTCTGATCTTTCCTCGGCCTCTTCTACCCCGGTCAAAGGGTCGTCAAAGATATCATGTGGCGCAGATGCTTGAGGTTTCATATGTGCAAAATACGTACGTTTTGCACTTTACCCAAGGGATTTCTCGGGGTGCGTCTGCACTCCTTATATAGCACGCGCGCGCGACTGCTCGCGGGATCTCTCTGAAGGCGCGCAGCCTTAGGAAACCAAGGGCATTTCGCTGACCTCGGCCATAGAGCGCGCTCTTGCTTCCGTTTACAAACGGTCGTTTAGTGGTGGTATGTGAAACTGCAAACGGCCTGTTTTTATGCCCCTGATCGGCTATGCGCGCGTCTCGACAGAGGATCAGACCCCCCTGCCCCAGTCGCAGGCCCTGAAATCTGCGGGCTGCGTTGAGATCCACGAGGAGCAGGCCTCGGGCGGGAACCGCGCGCGGCCGGTGCTGGCGCGGGTGCTGGAGCGGATCGGCAAGGGCGACACGCTGCTGGTGGTGCGCATCGACCGTCTGGCGCGGTCGCTCTCCCACCTCCTCGAGGTCATCGAACGGCTGGAGGCCAAGAGCGCCTTCTTCCGCTCGCTGACCGATCCCATCGACACGTCCTCCCCGCAGGGCAAGTTCACCCTCCAGGTCCTGGGCGCCGCCGCTGAGTTCGAGCGCGCCCTGATCCGCGAACGCACCAAGGCCGGGCTGGCCAGCGCAAGAACCAAAGGCAGGGTCGGCGGTAACCCGGGCCTGCGCGCCCGTGATCCGGCGGCGCTGCGCAAGGTCCGGCTGGCGCGGCAGGACTGCTACATGGAGCGCCTGAACGAGACGGCGCAGGACTGGGTTCCCCATGTCCGTCGCCTGCGCCCGGACTTGGCCTGGGAAGACGTGGTGCGCATCGTCAACGGCCCCCTGCCCCGCGAGCGCCAATGGACGCAAAGCCGCCTTTTGCGCGCGGTCAACGCCTATGTCCGGGACGGCTTCCTACCGCTCACGGTACTGGACCGCGCCGGCCGCCGCGAAACCGACGACCGCCTGCCCGCCATCGTCGCCGCCATCAAGGGCGCGGACCCCGACGTCACGCTTCTGGCGATCTGCACCCGGCTGGAGGCGATGCGCGAGCGCACGCCTCGCGGGCGGACAAGCTGGCAGCCGTCTTCAGTGAAGATGCTGCTGGAGCGGGCCGAGAGGCTGGGGCTGCTGACGAAGTAACGCCTTTTGGACTCGAACTTCGCGATCCGGCGGTCATTCATCATTACGGACCGGCAAAGCGAGTCGCAATTGAGGATGCAACTGATCTGGATCTCGACCAGAAAGCGTTACTTACCACAGACTGGCACCCACGCGTCGAAGACACATGCGCCAGCCCGCAGACTGCTCTGTGGATAAGTGCAGTTGTTTTTTTTGCATTAATTGCAATGTCTTACGAGCCGACCCTGAGGGCTAACTTTAACAAACTGCTGCTTCTAGTAGCTCCTCGCCCGCCAACCACAACATCCTGCTCAACAATTTTGCTTGAGTTATGCTAGGACAGGAGACATAGATGTAACGCGAAAATAAAGAAAATGCTGTCTCTCGCGTTCCTTGCTAGCTCTCCCCCCGATGAATGTGCAAGTAACGCGAAAACGACAGTCAGAAACAGGCAACGACCATGTACCCAGTGCTTCATAACAAGCTGAAGGCTGACGCAGAACGGCTCTCCGAGGCGCTTGACCATATGTCAAAGCTCTTCCTCGCTCCGAAGGAAGAGAAGACTCTGCGCAGTTTCACAAGCGCAGAGGTAAGCGAACTGCTTCGGGTCAGCGACAGCTACTTGCGCAAAGCACATTTCGACGGGCGGATTCCCGAAGTCGAACAGGGGCCGGGTAACAAGCGCCTCTATTCCGCGAATGACATTCTTATAATCCGAAAGCTCCTCGCGCAGAACGCAAAGGACCCCTTGCAGTTCCTGCCAGGCCGCCGGCCGGGCGATAAACTGCAAATCTGGTCCACGGTCAACTTCAAGGGCGGGTCCAGCAAGACAACGACGACGGTAACACTCGGCATGCGGCTTGCCTTGCGGGGGTATAGGGTCTGTCTGGTCGATGCGGATCCCCAGGCCTCACTGACCACTTTCTTTGGTTACCAACCTGAGCTGGATTTTCGCGAGGGCGGAACGCTTTACGACGCAATTCGCTATAATGACGGCGACACCACCCGACGGCCAATTACTGAGGTCTTGCGCAAGACCTACTTCCCCAACCTCGACCTAGTGCCGGGCGGCATCATGTTGTCGGAGTTCGAGACCGAAACACCGATGGCACTTAGCCGCGGAGAGCAGCCGGTGTTCTTTAACCGCATCCGTGACTCGCTACGTCAGGTGGAAGATGACTATGACATCGTACTGATCGACTGCCCGCCGCAGCTTGGCTATCTGACGATGTCAGCTGTCTGCGCCTCTACCTCGCTGCTGATGACCATCATTCCCGAACGGGTTGACCTTGCCTCAGCCAGCCAGTTCCTGACGATGGCATCTGGAGTGCTTGAGGTACTGTATTCGAACGGCGGTATCGGCAGCTATGACAATTTCGCCTACCTTCTGACCCGCTTTGACACTGCGATCAGCACTCAGCAGGACCTTGCAGAATGGCTGCGTCGGCTGCTTGGTGACAGCGTTATCAAAACGCCGTTTGTGAAGTCCTCCGCGGTCAGTGAAGCAGGCTTGTCTCAAAAGACGATTTTCGAGGTCGACCTAGCCACGACAAAGAACCGCAAGACCTATGAGCGCGCGCTCGAGTCGGTCACGAGCTTTGCCAACGACATCGAGAAGATGATCCAGTCGGCCTGGGGAAGGAGAAGCAGCGATGAAACGTGATCTGCTCGCCAAAAGCCTTGAGCAGATGGGCAAGAAGACCAGTGAGCCCAGTGCGACGATTGCCGATGCAACTCCGCGGTCGTTAAGAAGCATGTCCGACGTTCTTTCACAGGTCTCCGCGCAGTCCGCCCAAGAGGTGGACGTCTCCGACATTGCAGATTCCGAGATCGCCGATCGATTCGACGTGGCTGAGGGCCTTGATGACCTGATCGAGTCCATTCGGGTATCCGGGCAACAGCTCCCCGCCCTCCTGCGCTATCGGCGCGGCGCAGGCCCGCGCTACGAGGTCGTCTATGGCCGTCGCCGGATTGCCGCTTGCCGCGCGCTCGGGATCAAGGTCAAGGCCTACATCAAGGAGATGGACCAGCGGGAAGCGCTGGTGTCGCAAGCCTTGGAGAATTCCGCCCGCCTTGAGCGGAGCTTCATCGAGCAAGCCATCTTTGCCGCCAAACTTGAGGACCAGGGCTTCTCCCGTGCGGAGATAGGAGATGTCCTTGCTGTGGATAAGGGCACGCTCAGCAAGCTGATCGGCGTTGCGCGCGACGTCCCCACCGACGTGATCTACAAAATTGGGGCCGCGCATGACGCGGGGCGCCGCCCTTGGCTGGAACTGCGTCGTCTCATCAAACTAGAGAACGCTCCTTCGGCAGACGCGATCCTGTCTCTGGTTCCTGACGAGGGGTCAGCCGCAGAGAAGCTCTCTGCAGTCGTTGATCGTATGCAGAAGTCAGAGACGCTCAATCAAGAATCGCAACGGACCGCACCCAAGCAGCCCTCCCCTGCCCCGCTCGCCCGACTGCATGACAAACCCCTGGCATTCAAGGCGAAGGGACAGCGACTGCTTATCGAGGTTACAGAGAAAAGTGACCGCGGCTTCATTGCCTTCGTCGAACAACGCTTGGGAAAACTCTATGAAGAGTGGAAGACGTCAGAGTCATGAAGGTTCTAGGCGACTTCCCATAACACGTTGACTTTATTCATGTTGGCCGTGGCCAACTGAAGCCTGACCAGCAGTAATCAGCAACAAGGAGGCAGACACTAGCGCAAAAAGAAACCCCCCGAAGGCGGTGAAGCACTCCGAAGGGTCCCGATTTACTCGCAATCTATTGGTACCCCCAAAACCGAATCACTGCAACACCGATTTCGGTGACAAGTTTTCTTTTGCCGTCTGAAATCATATGGCAGCAGCACAAGTCACGACCGTCTCGGTCGAGGCCCCTAGAAGTTATGCCCAAAACATCGGCATGGTCTTCGAAGGAGCTGGTTCGATCAGCCAACAACCCTACTTCAAACCCGTGGCCCGACGCGACCTTATGGCCGCGGTCAACACAACGGCAAAAGATCTCGGCATCGGGCCTACATCCGTCGTTGTACTGGATGCGCTACTGAGTTGCCTGCCCTGCAACGATCCGAAAACCGGAATCGAGGCATCGATCTCGCCGCAGACCTTGCTCACAGTATTTGCCTGCAACGACACGCTCTGCTTTCGGGCCAAAGGCATCACAGACCGCCAGTTGCGGCGCCATCTTGGTCGCCTCGAGGAAGTACAACTCATTCGGCGCCGCGACAGCGCAAATGGAAAGCGTTTCCCGATCAAGAAAGACGGCAAAATCGTTGCCGCGTTTGGGATCGACCTGTCGCCACTACTAAAGCGCGCCGACGAGATCAAAGCGTTGGCGACAGTCAAACGCGAGCAGCAGGATGAATTGCGGGGCCTGAGGGCGCAGATCCAGTGTTTGAGCCAACGCTGCATGGACCTCAATCTAAAGCCGGAGTGTGCGGCATTTGTCGACGGCCTCCGCGCCGTAATGAGACGTGCAACTACAACCTTGCACCACGCCCGTGACCTCCTTTCTAAGCTCCTTGATATCATCGCTAGTTCAAAGCCGGTTCCTAGTCCTACTCCAGAAGGACCCAAGTCTACCCAAGTCTCGACTAACCACGGACAACCGACCAGATCGAAAGACGAGATCGAACCAACAAAACTGCCCGCCACAGACGGACAAAATGTCCGTCACAAAGAAACAACAACTACAGATACAAAAAAAGACTTAGCTGCGCTTCAAAATGACCTCTGGGACCAGATGACCACGGTTCCGGCCTTGTATCCACAACGCCCCTCTACAGGCCACGAACTGATGCGAATCCTATACGAGTTTGGCAGTATGCTTAGAATAAGTCAGGGTACTCTTGCGAAGGCTGTGAGTTGCATAGGCCCGGTGAAAACGATGCTTGTTGCTGACGCCATTGCTGGAAAGCCTGACCAGATAGTTAACCCAGACGGATACATGGTGCGTGTCATCCAACACTCGGGGCGGACGATAGTTGGCCATGGCCAACCATTTTCCATGTCGTCCACCAAGTGCTGGATCTAGCGCCCGTTCGCGTCAGCTTCACGACACCAAAAATTGATAATATCGTTATAAAACAACAATATGCGCAGTTTTCCTTTGCTCGATGCGGGATCCGACGGCGCGAGGTCCGGGTTCGGGATCATGCGAGGTAGAGTGCGGGTCAGGTCCGGTGACGGGCCAAGGCCGGGAGAGTGGCTTCCGGCGCCCGTCACGGAGAGACTGCTATGAACAATGTGGAAATTCTGGACCCCGTGCGGCCAGTGAAGTCGGGCGGCTACAAGGTTGACGTGAGCCGGGGTGAGCGGAACGGGCGGGTGTCGTCCGAATGGTTCAACCGGCCCGCTGATGAGCGGTACCTGTCGCTCGATGATCTCTGGGCATCGGTGAAGGGTCGGTCCGAACGCAGCCGCAGCCGTGTAGTGCAGACGGCGGACATCCGCGTCGAGGCGGCGCGCGACAACCCCGAGCGGTTGCACCTGATGCTGCCGAAAGCCGAGGTGCCGGTCGCGCCCACGCATTGGGCGTTTGGCCAGCTGGCCAGCATCGTCGGCGCTCCGGCCTCCTACCTGCGGCAGTTGCCTGCGCCGCTTGCAGGGATCAATCTGCAATACGGACTCGCAAATCACCGCGCCGAGCAGGTTAAAACCTTCGAGACTGAGGATGGCCGTACCGAACTTCGCGCGGTCACCGGCCCCGACTATGGCCGCATCCATGACCATGAACTGGTCGAGGCGGTGCAGCGCATTGCGGGCAATGGCACCGGAGACACGCGCTGGAAGGTGCCGGGCGTGCTCGATTGGTCGACCGGGGTCTACAACCCCGATGTCGAAATCAGCCGCGACACGACCACGCTCTATGCCTCGGACCGCGATGTCTTCCTGTTCCTGGTCGACGATCACAACCCGATCGAGGCTGGCCGTCTGCCTGACGGCTCCCCCGATCTCTACTTCCGGGGATTTTACTGCTGGAATTCCGAGGTGGGCGCGAAGACCCTCGGCATGGCGAGTTTCTACCTGCGGGCCGTCTGCCAGAACCGCAACCTCTGGGGCGTTGAGGATTTTCAGGAGATCACTATCCGTCACTCGAAGTACGCGGCCTCCCGCTTTGCCCATGAGGCGGCCCCCGCGCTGACGCGGTTTGCCAATTCCTCGCCGCAGGGCTTCGTGAACGGCATCAAGGCCGCACGGCAGCAGATCGTGGCGCGGACGGATGAGGACCGGGACGACTTCCTGAGGAAACGCGGCTTCTCTAAAGCCGAGTCCAGCAAGATCATCGAGAAGGTGCTGATGGAAGAGGGCCGCCCGCCGGAAAGTATCTTTGACTTCGTGCAGGGCATCACGCGGCTAGCGCGCGACAAGACCCAGCAGGATGCCCGCCTCGACATGGAAGGACGCGCCAAGAAGCTTCTCGACCACGTCAGCTGATCTTCGACGGTAGTGCGGGGGCGCCGATGTTCCCTGCTCGCATCAATTTCTTCTCTCCTTCCCCCATCCCGGACAACCTCGCTCAGACAGCACCCGGCTGTTTGCGCGGGGTTGTCCGCGGCCATTCATGCTGAGAACCCCATGCCCCGACTTTCTGAGACCCCCGCAACATTCTCGTCCCGCCGCTCTGGCAGTGTCGAGCTGACAGCCCAAGAGCAAGCGACCGTTTTCGCCGCGCGTGAGATCCTGTCTCGCCACATCAGTCGCAACCCGGTCCTGACGTCCTAGGCCTCGCCCTCCACGACCACATCATCGTCGGTGCGGGCAGGGAAGTTAGCCTGCGCGGCCGCGGTGATATTGGATGATGGCGGCCGATACTGCTCCGCGACCTCAGAGGAAGAGAAGGGCGGGGGGTTTTCGACGGATTGGAGACCGAGAGAGAGGCTCTCGGCGCCCGTCGGGAGATCGGTCCGATGACCAACATGCAGAAAATCACCCTCGCCTCGTCGCGGGATATCCCGTTCCACAATCTGGTCCTGAGCCAATCCAACGTCCGGCGCGTGAAGGCCGGGATCTCGGTTGATGAACTGGCCGAGTCCATCGCCCGTCGGGGCCTGATCCAGAGCCTGCACGTGCGCCCGGTGATCGGCGAGGATGGGTCGGAAACCGGCAAGTTCGAAGTGCCCGCTGGCGGCCGCCGCTACCGGGCGCTGGAACTGCTGGTGAAGCAGAAACGTCTGGCCAAGTCGGCCCCGGTGCCCTGCATTGTCAGCGCGGCCGATGATTCCGTTCTGATCGACGAGGTCTCGCTGGCCGAGAACATCGAGCGCGCCCCGCTGCACCCGCTGGACCAATTCCGCGCCTTCCAGGCCATGCGCGAGAAGGGCATGACGGAGGAAGCCATCGCCGCGGCCTTCTTCGTCGATGTGAAGGTGGTCAAGCAGCGCTTGCGTTTGGTCACGGTCGCGTCTGCGCTTCTGGAGATCTACGCCGAGGATGGCATGACTCTGGAACAGCTGATGGCCTTCACCATCTCGGGCGATCATGCGCGCCAAGTGCAGGTCTGGGAGGCGGTCAAGAACTCCTGGTCGAAGGAACCCTATCAGATCCGGCGTATGCTCACCGAGACCGCCGTGCGGGCCTCCGACAAGCGCGCTCGGTTCCTTGGGCTCGAGGCCTATGAAACGGCTGGTGGCTACGTCCTGCGCGACCTCTTCCAGCAGGATGATGGGGGCTGGTTGCAGGACCCCGTGCTGCTTGAGCAGCTGGTGGGCGAGAAGCTGAAGGCGGAGGCCGAGAGCATCGCCGCAGAGGGCTGGAAATGGATCGAAGTCGCGGTGGGCTTCCCCTATGGTCACACCATGGGGCTGCGCGAGCTTCTGGGCACCACTGTCGATCTGACCGACCAAGAGCGCGCCACGCGGGAGGCGCTGCGCGACGAATACGACCGGCTGCAGGCTGAATATGCTGAAGCCGACGACCTGCCCGAGGAAGTCGATCAGCGGCTTGGTGAGATTGAGCGCATCCTTGGCGCCTTCGACAGCCGCCCGATGACTTTCGATCCCGAACAGGTTGGCAGGGCAGGGGCCTTCGTCAGCATTGACAGCGATGGCAGCCTGCTGGTCGAACGTGGCTTTGTGCGACCGGAGGATGAACTGCGGGCAGAGCCGGCGGGTCAACCGTCCAGCGAAACCACGGAGGGTGACGCGCCGATGGAAGCCGAACACGGTGCCAACCGCACTGCAGTGATCAGCATGGCAGGCGAGAACCGGGGGGTGGAGGATGAAGAGGACGAGGGGGATGCGATCAAGCCGCTGCCCGAACGGCTCGTCATCGAACTGACCGCACATCGCACGCTGGCGCTGCGAGATGCGGTGGCGAACAACCCGCGCATCGCGATGACGGCGCTCCTGCACAAACTAGTCTTGGATTGCTTTGTCTCCCGTGCCTCCGGTTCCGCGCTTGAAGCGACGGTGCGGGAAATCCACCTGCCCGTGCAATCCACCGATCTGGCCGACAGCTTCCCGGCGCAGAACATCGACACCCGACACGCAGGTTGGAAGGCAGACATGCCGCTGGGGCAGGGGGACGACGTCCTCTGGGACTGGCTCCATGAACGGGACGAGGCCAGCCGCCAGGCGCTGATTGCCCACTGCCTCAGCTTCGGGGTGAACGCCCTCTATGAGCGCCCGAACCCCTACAGCGGCATGGGGATCAGCCAACACGGCCTCGACCGCCGTTTGCGTGAGGCGGATCGTCTCGCTCGCACGACCCAGCTTGATCTGGTCGAAGCAGGCTGGAAACCCACGGTGGCCAACTACCTCGGCCGCGTCACCAAGAGCCGCGTCCTGGAGGCCGTGCGCGAAGGGGCGGGGGAAAGCGCAGCCCAGCTGATCGACCATCTGAAAAAGGGCGACATGGCACGCGAGGCCGAGCGGCTACTCGACGGCTCCGGCTGGCTGCCCGAGCCGCTGCGCCAGGACGACCTCGACCTGGGGCAAGACGTGGCGGCAGAGGATGCGGGTGTCGAACTGCCCGCTTTCCTCACAGGCGACGACGAGACTCAGCCCGAAGACGAAGAGGAGCGCCAGCACCTGATCGCGGCGGAATGACCTTGAACGGGGTGGCTTCGGTCACCCCGTTTCTTCATGTGGGCGGACGAAGGGGCGGTGTCTTCAGGCAAGCCGCTCGGAATACCGCTTCTTCACGGCCCGATTGATGAATTCGTTCAGCCCATCACCCGCGCGCGCCAGCACGATCATGCGATCGATATTGGCCTGACCGGCAGATAGCGAGGTGTAGCGATAGACAGCCCCGTCCTTGAACGCGACATCAACATGCGTGGAGCCGATGTCATAGGCCCGGATACCGGAATCTCGGTCCCAATCACGATATGGTGTCATCCGAGCCTCACTTCACAATATGCTGGACAAGGATAGCGCCCGTTCGTGTTTCGTTCAAGCTCAGCTGAAGTTGCGTGGCCCCGGGTTTCGACGGACCTTTGCCGAGCGGCCAGTCACCGCCGCAGGAATTGGGGCGGGGGAGGGGGAAAATGCCCTACGGCCGGATCGTCATTGAGGTGGGCTGTTGAACTCGTCGTGTCAGCCTGGATCGACCAGCATCTGGGCCCAGTGACTACCCTCGTTCGAAAATCGCCCTTTATCTGCCATTACGCTGGCAGACCTACACCCGGTGGAGCGGCGAGTGCCGCGAGGCAGCAGGGCAGGGGGGGGAGGCGCAAGCTGGCCGGACTGGCCGCCAGAGGTGGTTTCATCGCCTGTGGTGCCTGTCCTGTCTTTCCTGACGGGCCTTCAGGGTCGCCTTGATCTCCGTGGATTGTC
>VYLE01000066.1_pt1 | contig 96556 bp, 81 predicted proteins | sample 5114391 | NCBI WGS metagenome assembly VYLE01 (sample SAMN12291771, study PRJNA351875) | freshwater metagenome | isolation source: freshwater lake | place: USA: Michigan, Kent Lake | collected 2013-08-15 | reverse complement strand
AGGCGCACCCGTGCCCCGCCGTCCGGTGCGCCAACTGGCCGCCTCCGACCTCCGGCGCACCCCGCGCCCGGCCCCGCAGATCCATGATCCTCTGCGCGACCGCCTGCGTGACCTGCGCGACATCCTCTACACCCCGACCCCGGAAGAGGCCGAAGCCGCCGCCCTCGCCGCCGCCCAACCGCAGCGCCAACCGCTTCCGCAGCGCGCGCTCGCGCTGATGGGGCAGATGGTGGCCCTTCTCATGACCCTTCTGCAGGTGGTCCCCGCTCTGGCCCGCAGCCTGACTGCCGCGCTGCCGAAGGTCCTGCCGCAAACGGCCCGCGCCGCGCTACCCAAGGCCCTGCCCGCAGCACGGACACGGGCGCTGACCGGAACCTTGGCGCAGGCGCTGCACCGCGTCCTTCCCGCCACGGGCTTGGTCCCCCGCATCGCCGCCGCCGCCGCACTGGCCGTCACAGCCAGTCCCCTCGGCGTGACCGTCCCGCCCGACCTCTTATCGCTCCTCTGATCCCGGCGACGGGCGCGACTCAGCCAAAGGTTGCACCCGCCCCGCTGTTCACGGGCACGATACAACCCAAGGATGATCGGCGGATATCCGCCAGAACCGGGCCAATCGCGGCAACAATAGGGCATCCAGCCCGGCCGATCCGGCCAATTTCCACAAACTGATCCGAAAAACGGCACAATTTTCAGTAATCCTTAAGAACACGCGACGCCCGTGGGGGGCAGAACGGGAAAGGAGGGTTGGACGATGGCTTTGGATGACAGCACCATCGCCCAGTTCGTGTTCGATCGTGATCCGGCGCTCAATCTCGGGCTTCTGGTCAAGGAACTGGATGCAGCGCTCGAACGTTCGGGTGCAGGACGCCGCAACATCACTTGGGATTGCGACGATGTCGCCATCCTCGATCTCGACGCCGTGCGCTTCACGCTTTCCTACACCGGCGAAGCCGCCCTCGGCCTGCCCGCCAGCTTGATGATCTCGGTCGGCCCCGGCCCGAACCGCCAGAACGATCCCACCGACCGCCGCCGCTATGAGGGGCTCTGCCATCTTATCGCTGAACGGCTCCGCGCCCGCTTCGCCCCGCGCGAAACGCTCTGGCATCAGGTGGCTGGCCCCGTCACCACAGATCTGGTGGACGATCTTTTCGACCGCCTCCCCGATCTGTCAAACGGCACGCCGCGCCCCATGACCCGCCGCTCCGCCCCGGCCGAGGCGATCCGCGCCTTCCCCGAGGCCGAGGTGGGCATGCCCGTCTCCTTTGTGGAAAAGGCCATGGCCATCAAGGCCGCCAAGGCCGAACGTGCCCGCGCCGCGATGCAATCCCTGTCCGGTGCCCGGGGCGCCGCCACCCCGCGACCGGCGAACGATGCCCCCGGCCCGCATGCCCATAGCCCGGAACTCGGCCGCGTGCGCGCGGCCCTCTACCCGGACGCGGACACCCCGCCCGAGAATGTGCGCATGCGCCTTGCCGCCTCCACGCTCGACGTCACGCTGATGGCCGTCTTCCTGCCGATGGGGGCCGCGATGCTCACCTGCTCGCTCTTGCGCGGTGGCGACGTGAACGTCTCAGCCCGTGTCATGGCGCTGACCTGCACCATGATCGGCATCGCGCATTTCTTCGGGATCAGCCCGGTCGGCATGTCGATCTGACAGGCTAGATCCCCGCGGCCTTCAGCCCCTCGCGCGCCGCCGCGTCCAGCGCCGTCATCGGCACGATGGTCGTATGGATGGAAAAGACCACCGCCTGCGTCTGCGGCAGGCGCAGCACCACCTGTCGCTCCGACCGCAGATAGATCCGCTCCACGGGCCGGGGCCGCCGCTCCGTCTCCAGCCGGGGCTGATGCAGCGTCGGGTCGTCATAGACCAGCGCGTTGTACCGCTCCATCGGCGCATCGACCCGCACCATGTCGAACAGCCGCTGCACCCGCCGTGCCAGTTCCGCATCGTAATGCGCGACCGGGGCATGGATGCCCGTCATCGGCCGCCCGATCTTTTGAGCGAGGGTCCAGCTTGCCGGAAAGCACAGGATCGCGCCCGCCAGCACGCTTTCCTCGCCCTGCTTGACCATCAGGCACAGATCCTCCTGCACCAACCGCCCCAGCGTGATCAGGGGAAAGGCCCGGTCCACCGGCACCGCCACCCCGTCCGGCCGCGTCACCGTGGCCGCCCCAACAGCATACCCGTCGCGCCCCGCCAGCAGCGCCAGCGCCATGTCGAGGAGTTCCGCCGCCGCCGCCCGCCCCTCGGGCAGGATCGCATGCACCAGCGGGGCCCGCGTCGCGATCAGCCAGTCCCGCTCCGCCATTTGCCCCGCATAGGCCTCATCCCGCCGCAGCCAATCCTCTGCCCCGCAGGGCCGCATCCCCGGCAGGCGGGCAGTGGCCGGGTCCATCCACGGCACATGGGGCAGTCTGTCCTGAAGCACGGGCGCACGCATCCCCCTTGCCTATCCCCCGCGCGAAACCACTGCAAGCCGGTCTGAAACCGACGCGGCCCCGTCGCGCCCCGGCAACCGCCCCCGCCCGGCCCGCGCCACCATCGCCCCATCCATGGGAGAGGATCGCAGATGACCGTCCAGTACCACGCCGACCGCCGCAAGATCGACCCGACCCGCGGCCCGCATCTCGGCGATGGCAGCCCCAATGACAATGACCGGGTCGAAATCGGCCCCACCCAGCTTGCCTTCAAGGAATGGGAGGCGGCGGGCCTCACCCCGCCCGATCTTTCCACCATGCGCCACTACCGCTGGGATCGTCTGGTCAAGGCGCTGCAGGCCCGCGATTACGGCGGCCTTCTGATGTTCGATCCGCTGAACATCCGCTACGCCACCGACACGACCAACATGCAGTTGTGGAACACCCACAACCCCTTCCGCGCCTGCCTGCTCTGCGCCGATGGGCATATGGTGATGTGGGAATACAAAAACTCCCCCTTCCTCGTGACCTTCAACCCGCTGGTCAAGGAACTCCGCTCGGGTGCCACCTTCTTCTACAACTCCACCGGCGACCGGGGCGAAGCCGCCGCAAAGGCCTTCGCCGCGCAGGTGGATGAGGTGATGCGCCAACATGCAGGAACCAACCGCCGCCTCGCGGTGGACAAGATCATGGTCCACGGCCTGCGCGCTCTCGAAGGCATTGGCTTCGAGGTGATGGAAGGCGAAGAGGTCACCGAACGCACCCGCGCCATCAAGGGCCCCGACGACATGCTGGCGATGCGCTGCGCCGCCCATGCCTGTGAAAGCGCAGTTGCAGCGATGGAAGCCTTCACCCGCGAAAACGTCCCCAAGGGCGGCATTTCAGAGGATGACATCTGGTCGGTCCTGCACGCCGAAAACATCCGCCGCGGCGGCGAATGGATCGAAACCCGCCTGCTCGCCTCCGGCCCCCGCACCAATCCATGGTTTCAGGAATGCGGTCCGCGCATCGTGCAGAACAACGAAATCGTCGCCTTCGACACCGACCTGATCGGCGCCTACGGCTTCTGCATCGACATCAGCCGCACGTGGTGGGTGGGCGACGAACGCCCCAGCAACGCGATGATCTCCGCCTATGCCCATGCGCTCGACCATATCCGCGACCATCAGGCGCGGCTGAAACCGGGCGTCTCGATCCGCGAACTGACCTTCGGCGGCCATAAACTTGATGACCAATATTGGAAGGGAAAATACTCCTGCAAGATGCACGGGGTCGGGCTTTGCGATGAATGGCCCTATGTCACCTACCCTGACGGCTGGATGGAAGGCGCCTTCGACGCCGTTCTTGAACCAGGGATGACGATCTGCGTCGAGGCACTGGTCAGTCCCGAAGGGGGCAACTTCTCGATCAAGCTGGAAGATCAGGTGCTTATCACCGAAACCGGATGTGAGAACTTAACACGCTATCCGTTCGACAAGGCGCTGATGGGGGCCTAAGGCGCGGGGTTCCCCCCGCGCCCCTCACGGGTCGCGATAGACCCCCACCGTCTCGCTGCCGTCATCGGACAGGAACCGCAACCGCACACCGTCCCGTTCCAGATCATAGCAGGCCCAGCGGTCCGAAGGCGGCCAGACCGAACAATAGCGCTCCCCTTCCACCCGCCACTGCCCCCAACTGTCCGCGCCATAAAGCGTCCGCCCATCCGCGCGGAAATCCTGCACCATGCCATCGGCATAGACCAAAGCCCGCCCCACCAGCGCCGCCCGCACGCCCACGCCGTCCAGCCGCTCCCATCCCTCTGCCGCCGCCGCCATCGGCCACAGCGCCACCAGCACCCCGATCCAGCGCATGCCACTCTCCCCGATGCTTGCCACCCGTCCCGTCCCGGCATAAGGGGGGCGCGACTGCCCCGCATCCTAGCACAAAGGCCGCGCCGCGATGATCCCCCGCTATTCCCGCCCCGACATGGCCGCCCTCTGGGACCCCCAGACCCGCTTCCGCATCTGGTTCGAGATCGAGGCCCATGCCTGCGACGCCCAAGCCGCGCTCGGCGTCATCCCCAAGGCCAATGCCGAAGCCGTCTGGAAAGCCAAGGATGTCACCTTCGACGTGGCCCGGATCGACGAGATCGAGGCGGTGACGAAACACGACGTCATCGCCTTCCTCACCCACCTCGCCGAAATCATCGGCCATGACGAGGCGCGCTTCGTCCATCAGGGCATGACCTCATCGGATGTTCTCGACACCACCCTGAACATCCAGCTTGCCCGCGCTGCCGACCTCCTCCTCGCAGGCCTCGACCGTGTCCTCGCCGCGCTCAAGACCCGCGCCTATGAACACAAGGACACCGTCCGCATCGGCCGCAGCCACGGCATCCATGCCGAACCCACGACCATGGGCCTGACCTTCGCGCGCTTCTACGCCGAAATGGCCCGCAACCGCGCCCGCCTTGTGAATGCCCGGGCCGAGATTGCCACGGGCGCCATCTCCGGCGCCGTCGGCACCTTCGCCAATATCGACCCTGCGGTGGAAGAACATGTCTGCAAGATGATGGGCCTCACCCCCGAACCCATCTCCACCCAAGTCATCCCCCGCGACCGCCACGCCATGTTCTTCGCCACGCTGGGCGTCATCGCCTCCAGCATCGAAAACATCGCCATCGAGATCCGCCACATGCAGCGCACCGAGGTGCTGGAGGCCGAGGAGTTTTTCTCCCCCGGCCAAAAGGGCAGCTCCGCCATGCCGCACAAGCGCAACCCGGTGCTGACCGAAAACCTCACGGGCCTCGCCCGCCTCGTGCGCATGTCCGTGACGCCCGCGCTGGAAAACGTGGCCCTCTGGCACGAACGCGACATCAGCCATTCCTCCGTCGAACGCGCCATCGGCCCGGACACGACCATCACCCTCGACTTCGCGCTCCACCGCCTTGCGGGCGTGATCGAGAAGCTGGTCATCTACCCGGAGAACATGCTGAAGAACCTCAACAAGTTCAAAGGCCTGATCATGTCCCAGCGCGTTCTCCTCGCGCTCACACAGGCCGGTGTCAGCCGCGAAGACAGCTACCGCCTCGTGCAAAGGAACGCGATGAAGGTCTGGGAACAGGGCGCCGACTTCAAGACCGAACTCTTGGCCGACCCCGAGGTGACCGCCGCCCTCTCTCCCGCCGAGATCGAAGAGAAGTTCGATCTCGGCTATCACACCAAACATGTGGACACGATCTTTGCCCGCGTTTTCGGCAGCTGATCGCGCGATCACGCAAGCGTGAGGCAGCCCCCCGCTGCGCAAGAAAATTTCGCCCTTGCCCGGCGCGATTCTGTGCTAGCCTCACAGACACGCACCGGATGCGGATTTTCCGACCGCCGGTCGCCCTGCCCAAAGCCATATGCGAAAGAAAGGACGACCCATGAAGATCAAGACCACGTTCATTGCTCTGACGCTGTCTCTTGCCCCGACGCTCGCGTTGGCAGGCCCGGGCTGCGATTACGAAAAGACCAAGATTTCGGCCTCCTCCTGCGTCGAAGGCACGGTCTATGACGCCGCCTCGGGCACCTGCGTGCCGCAGACCACCTCTTAACCTGCGACCCCGGTTGATCCGCCGCCGCTAAGCCTGGATTAACCCGCCCCCTCTACCCTTCCCGGCAGACCAACCGGGAAGGGACATCATGCAGGACGAAAGCCCAGTCTCTCACGCGCTTCTGACCACTGGCCCGGGCTTCGCACCCCCCGCCAATGCGGGCTTTGCCCCGCGGCTCGTCCCCCGGCCCACGACCCCGCTGGAAAAGGTGGCGATCATCGTCCGCCTTCTGCTGGCCGAAGGCATCTCCCTCCCTCTCGCCGACCTGCCCGAACAGCACCAAACCCGCCTCGCCGAACAGATGGCGCGCATGGGTCTTGTCGACCGCGCCACCCTCACCGCCACGATCGAGGAATTCTGCGCCGCGCTGGAAGCGACCGGTCTCACCTTCCCCGACGGGCTGGTCGGCGCGCTCGCTCTCGTGGACAGCCACATCTCCCCCGACGTGGCCAGCCGTCTGCGCCGCATGGCCGCCGGCCAGACCCGTGCCGATCCCTGGGATCGCATCGCAGCACTCCCGCCCGAAGACCTGCTTCCTCTTCTGGCGGAAGAGGCGCCCGAAACCGCCGCCGTCGCCCTCTCGCGCCTGCCTGTCCCGCGCGCCGCCGATCTGCTGTCCCGCATGCCAGGCGATCGCGCCCGCCGCGTCGCGCTCGCCATGTCACGGACCGCCGCCACCGCACCCGAAACGCTGCGCCGCATCGGCCAATCCCTTGTGGCCCAACTCGATGCCCGCCCGCCCCGCGCCTTCCAGAACGGCCCCGTCGCCCGCATGGGCGCGATCCTCAACGTCTCGTCCACCACCACGCGCGAAGACGTGCTCGCGGGCCTTGACGAGGCCGACGCCACCTTCGCCGAACAGGTGCGCAAGGCGATCTTCACCTTCGCCCATATCCCCGCCCGCATCGCCCCGCGCGACGTGCCCCGCATCCTGCGCGCCACGGACCCGGCCCAGATCACCACGGCCTTCGCCGCCGCCACCGCCGACCCCGCCCTCGCCCCGGTGGTGGAGGACATCCTCGCCGCCCTCTCGCCCCGCATGGTGCAGCAGATGCGCGACGACATGGCCGCCCGCGGCAAAGTCACCGCAAAGGATGCCGACGCCGCCTACACCGCCCTCATCTCCGCGATCCGCCAACTCGAAGCCACAGGTGAACTCACCCTGAAACAAGACGAGGAGGGCGAGAGCTGACCGCCGCCGCGCTCGGTCATCTGCTGTCGAAAAGCAACCACAGGGTCTGAACCGCCCGGGCGCGGACCTACCAGCGCCCCCCGCCCCCGACGCGTGGCCCGCAGCCTCTACTGCCCTCAGGCCCCCTGCACAACCTCCCGAAAACCCCACCCCCTTCATCTTCTGTCTTAAAATATCCTCAGGGGGTGAATTGGCCGCAGGCCAAGAGGGGGCGGAACGCCCCCTGAACCGGAGCCGGACGCGCGGCACGCGCGGGAGGCGACAGAAAAGGCTTGCGTCGGGGGCCTGCCCCCGGCGCTCCGCAGGATCACCGTCCCCACCCGCTTGCACCTTCCCCCGCCCGCGCCTAGGGTCCCGCCCGATCAAGGGACCCATCATGCAGACCCCGACCGAAGCCTCCACCCGCACCGGCATCCTTCTGATGCTGGGCTCGCTTGTGCTCTTCACGGCGATGGATGCGCTGGCCAAGGGGCTGGTGCAGACCTATCCCACCGCTCAGGTCGTCTGGGCACGCTTTGCAGGCCAGCTTTTCCTCGTCATCCTCATCCTCAACATCCGTCTCGGCCCCGCGCTGCGCACCCGCCACCCCAAGCTGCACGCGCTGCGGTCCCTGACACAGCTTGGCGCGACCGGCTTCTTCTTCGCCTCACTCAGCCATATCGGTCTGGCCGAGGCGACGGCGCTTGCCGACATCAACCCCGTCCTCATCACGCTCGGCGCCGCCCTTTTCCTTGGCGAAAAACTCGGCCCCCGCCGCATCGCGGGCGTGCTGGCCGCCATGATCGGCGCGATGATCATCATCCGCCCCGGCGCGGATGTCTTCACCCCCGCCGCACTCCTGCCGCTGGCCTGCGCTGTCTCCTACGCCGCCTCCGCCCTTCTCACCCGCAAGGTCGGCATGACGGAAAGCCCGTGGACGGCCATGTTCTACGGCGCACTGCTGGGCACCATCGTCACCTCCGCCCTTATGCCCGCCGTCTGGCAACCGATCGCGGCCAAAGACCTCTGGCTCTTCGCCACCGTCGGCTGCCTCGGCACCGCTGCCCAGATCTGCCTGATCCGCGCCTTCTCGCTGGCCGAGGCCGGGGCCATCGCCCCTTTCGGCTATGTGGGCATCATCCTCGCCACCGGCTGGGGGATCGTCCTTTACGACGAATGGCCCGACGCCATCACCCTTCTCGGGGCCGCGATCATCGTGGTCGCGGGCCTCTATGTCTGGCACCGCGAAACACAGGCGCGCCGCAAGGGCTAGGGCTCACTCCACCCGCGCCGCCGCCAGCACCGCTGCAGGCCCCACCTCTTGCAGGATCACTACCACCGGATCGGCCCCCGGCGCGGGCACCACCATCTCCAGCGGCGTCAACCCCGGCCAATCCGCCAGCTTCGTCCATTCCGTCACGATGTTGTGGTAAGTCACCGTCTTCCCGGCATTTTCGCCACGCGCGATCTCGACCACAGCCTCGGGCATATAGCGCACCAGCTGCACCTCCACCGCCTCCGTCAGCGGCGGCTCCGCCACGGCCCGGATCACCAGCTGATCCCCGTCCCGCCCCAGCGTCAGCCGCACCGGCCGCTCCACCGCCAGATGTTTGCCGATCAGCTTGACCACCGCATCCGGCGTATGGCCCTCCACCCGATCCAAGCCCCCCACGATCATCTGCGGGGTATAGATCATCCGGCTTTTCACCGCGCGGGCATAGCTTTTCTGACGTTCGGTAAAGGCCGCTTGGGCGAAACTGTCCTCCCAACCGATATAGTCCCAGTAATCCACATGTAGGGCGAGGGCGATCACCTCCTCATGCGCGGCTAGCTCGGCCAGAAACTCGTCCGCTGGCGGACAAGAGGCGCAGCCCTGGCTCGTGTAAAGCTCCACCACCACCGGCTGGCGAACCTCGGCCCCGCCGGCCCCGCCCTGATCTTGGGCAAAGGCAGGCGCGGCCAGCGCAAGGGTCGCGCCACACAGGGCGCTGACGAAATGTCGCATAGGTTCCTTCCCGGTCGTCCCCAGTTCAATCCCTGTTACAAAAAGCCCGCCTGCCCCGCCAATCAAGGTTTTGCGAGGGTACGACACATCCTTTTCACCCTCCTGCGTGTCGCCCCTGCCGCAGCCCCAAACGCAGGCTGTCGAAAATCGGGGCTGGATTTTCGGCATACAATTGCATACAACACCGCAGACCCCCTTGCATCGCAAGATTCCTTGATGCATCGGACCCGCACCGCCACCCGTTCCGGCCCCCCGGACGACAGCCATTTCGCAGGAGGCATCCATGACCGTCACCGTCGGACATGACAGCGCAAAGACCCGTCAGACCCTCACCGCAGGCGGCGCATCCGTCGCCTATTACTCGATCCCCGCCGCGCAGGCCGCGGGTCTGGGCGACTTTTCCAAACTGCCCGCCGCGCTCAAGGTGGTGCTAGAGAACATGCTCCGGTTTGAGGATGGCAAGACCGTCACCCTCGACGACATCAAGGCCTTCGGTGACTGGGCCAAGATGGGCGGTCAGAACCCGCGCGAAATCGCCTATCGCCCCGCCCGCGTGCTGATGCAGGATTTCACCGGCGTCCCCGCCGTGGTCGACCTCGCCGCGATGCGCGACGGCATCCTCGGGCTGAAGGGCTCCGCCGCGCAGATCAACCCGCTCGTCCCCGTCGATCTGGTCATCGACCATTCGGTGATGATCGACGAGTTCGGCACCCCCCGCGCCTTTCAGGCCAATGTGGATCGCGAATACGAACGGAACATGGAACGCTATGTGTTCCTGAAATGGGGCCAGAAGGCCTTCAACAACTTCCGCGTCGTGCCCCCCGGTACGGGCATCTGCCATCAGGTCAACCTCGAATACCTTGCCCAGACCGTCTGGACGGACAAAGACCAGACCGGGGTCGAAGTGGCCTATCCCGACACGCTCGTCGGCACCGACAGCCACACCACCATGGTCAACGGCCTTGCTGTCCTCGGCTGGGGCGTCGGCGGGATCGAGGCCGAGGCCGCGATGCTGGGCCAACCCGTCTCGATGCTCATCCCCGAAGTCGTGGGGTTCAAGCTGACGGGAACGATGCGCGAAGGCACCACTGCGACCGACCTCGTCCTCAAGGTCGTCCAGATGCTGCGCAAGCATGGCGTGGTGAACAAATTCGTCGAATTCTACGGTCCCGGCCTTGATCACTTGCCGCTCGCCGACCGCGCCACCATCGCCAACATGGCCCCGGAATACGGCGCGACCTGCGGCTTCTTCCCAATCGATGACGAAACGCTGCGCTACCTCCGCCAGACGGGGCGTGAGGAATCGCGCATCGCGCTGGTCGAAGCCTATGCCAAGGCCAACGGCATGTGGCGCGGGGCGGATTACGATCCGATCTACACCTCGACCTTGCATCTCGACATGTCCGAGATTGTCCCCGCCATCTCGGGGCCGAAGCGCCCGCAGGACTACCTGCCGCTGACCGACGCCAAGGCCTCTTTCGCCAAGGAAATGGAAACCTCGTTCAAGCGCCCGCAAGGCGTTGAGTTTGCCGTGAAGGGTGAAGATTACAAGCTTTCCTCCGGCAAGGTGGTGATCGCCTCGATCACCTCCTGCACCAACACCTCCAATCCCTACGTCCTGATCGGCGCAGGGCTGGTGGCCCGCAAGGCCCGCGCCTTGGGCCTGAACCGCAAGCCGTGGGTGAAAACCTCCCTCGCCCCCGGATCGCAGGTCGTGTCGGAGTATCTCAACGCCGCAGGCCTGCAGGAAGACCTCGACGCCATCGGCTTCAACCTTGTGGGCTATGGCTGCACCACCTGCATCGGCAACTCGGGGCCCTTGCAGCCCGAGATTTCGGCCGCCATCGCGGAAGGCGACCTCGTCGCCGCCGCCGTCCTGTCGGGCAACCGCAACTTCGAAGGCCGCATCTCGCCCGACGTGCGCGCCAACTACCTCGCCTCGCCGCCGCTCGTCGTGGCCTATGCGCTGGCGGGCGACATGAACATCGACCTGACCACCGAACCCTTGGGCACCGGGTCCAACGGCCAGCCCGTCTATCTCAAGGACATCTGGCCGACGAACAAGGAAATCGCCGATCTCGTCCACGCCACCGTGACGCGCGAGGCTTTCCTCAAGAAATACGCCGACGTCTTCAAGGGCGACACCAAGTGGCAAGGGGTAGAGATCACCGAGGCCGAAACCTACGACTGGCCCGCCTCCTCCACCTATATCCAGAACCCGCCCTATTTCCGCGGCATGGCGCGGACGCCGGGCACGATCAAAAACATCACCGGCGCGCGCGTCCTCGCGCTGCTTGGGGACATGATCACCACCGACCACATCTCGCCCGCAGGCAGCTTCAAACCCACCACGCCCGCGGGCAAATACCTCGTCGAACGCCAGGTCCCGGTGTCGGAGTTCAACTCCTACGGCGCCCGTCGCGGCAACCACGAGGTGATGATGCGCGGCACCTTCGCCAATATCCGCATCAAGAACGAGATGCTCGATGGCGTCGAAGGCGGCTACACCAAGGGGCCGGACGGCGCGCAAACCTCGATCTTCGACGCCTCCATGGCCCATCAGGCGAATGGCACGCCGCTGGTCATCTTCGGCGGCATCGAATACGGCGCAGGCTCCAGCCGTGACTGGGCGGCAAAGGGCACCGCGCTTTTGGGCGTCAAGGCCGTGATCGCCGAGTCCTTCGAACGCATCCACCGCTCCAACCTCGTCGGCATGGGCGTGATCCCCTTCGAATTCACCAATGGAGACACGCGCAAATCGCTGGGCCTGAAGGGCAGCGAGACCGTCTCGATCGAAGGTCTGGAAGGCGATCTGAAACCGCTCTCGACCGTGCCCTGCCACATCACCTATGCGGATGGCACCACCAAGACGATCCAGATCAAGTGCCGCATCGATACCGAGATCGAGATCGAATATGTCGAACACGGCGGTGTGCTGCACTACGTGCTGCGCAACCTCGCCGCCGCCTGATCCCGGCCCAATTCGGCCCCCTTCGCAACACCCCGCGCAATGCCGCGGGGTGTTCGCATTTCCGCCCAAATCCTGCCCGAATCCCGGTGCATCACCACAGCACGCAACAGACGTGAGCCCGCGCAACCGGGCGCGCCGTCCACGCGTGTTGGTGGAAACCCATTGTTTCCACATCCCTGGGCTGATTCCCGGGTCATTTCTGGTACAACGATCCCGTCGCGTATGAGTGTTTCCCTCCATCCGCTCCGGGTTCCGCCAGATGTCAGTCGCCGATCTCCCTCCTCCTCCCGAACGGCCGCTGATGCGCCCCGGCGCAATCCTCCCTTGGGGCGAGGTCGTCATGGCCCTCGCCTTCCTTCTTGTAATCTGCTCGCGTGTGTGACGGCACCACCTTCGGTTCCTTTGGGCGCTTGCCCACCCGGCCATCCCCGGTCGGTCTTTGCTAAAGGGGGGGCGCGCTGCCCCCCCTTCTTCTTTCCAGCAAAACTCTGAACCGTCAGCTGCCCGCCGCCTCGGCCAGCGCAGCCTGCAGCGCGGGCACGAAGCGCGCCTCGTAATCCGTCCCCACCAGCGGCCCGATAAAGCGGAACGCCACCGTCCCGTCGCCGCGCAGGATAAAGGTCTCCGGCGGCGCGGTCACACCCCATTCCACCCGGTCCCGCCCGCTGGGATCGAAGCCAAGCGCGAAGAAGGGATTGCCCTCCTCCTGCAGATAGGCGGTCGCATCCTCGGCCTTGTCGCGCATATTGATGCCCGCCACCCGGATGCCCTGCTCGGCCATTTCCAACAGCACGGGATGTTCCGCCCGGCAGGGCGGGCACCAGCTCGCCCAGAAATTCACCACCGTCACCTGCCCCGTCCGCAGATCGGCATCCGTCAGCAGCGGAAAGCCCGGCAAGGCCTCCGCCGGAACCGCCGGGGCCTGCCGGTCCAGAAAGACCGAGGTCAGGTCATCCGGGCTTTCCCGCTGCATTCCCGCATAGAACAACCCTGCCAGCCCCAGAAACAGCGCCGGCGGCAGCACCATCAGCCATCTAGCCATCCGCCCGCCCCCCCGACATCGCCTCCGTCCGCGCCTCAACCTCGGCAAGCCGCCGCTTCACGCGCCGCCCCTGCCACACCGTCAGCCCCACGATCAGCGCCAAAAGCAGCAGCGAAGCCGCATAGGAGGACAGGACCTCGAAAGCATATTTCCCCAAGTCCGGCATCATGCCAGCCGCTCCCGCGCCAACAGCGCCTGCAACCGCCGCCCCCTGATCTCGGTCCGCGTCCGCATCAGGACCAGCGCCACGAACAACAGGACAAAGCCACCGATGCAGACCAGCAGCGGAAACCAGAACACATCCGCCACATTCTCCTCCTTATCAAGCGACAGCGACGCCCCCTGATGCAGCCCCTGATTCCAGAACAGAACCGCATAGCGCGACAACAGCGCAAAGACCGATCCCACCAGACAGAGCACTGCCGTCAGGTCCGCTGCCGTATCGGGGTTCTCGATCGCCTCCCAAAGCGCGATATAGCCCATGTAGAACAGCGTCAGGATCAGGAAGGACGTCAGCCGCGGGTCCCAGGCCCACCACGTCCCCCACATCGGCTGCCCCCACAGCGCCCCCGTCACCAGCGCGATCACCGTAAAGGTCAACCCGACGGGCGCCGCCGCCTTGGCGGCCAGCGCGCTCACATGATGCCGCCGCACCAGCCAGATCAGGCTCGTCACCAGCATCATCACCCAAGCATTGATCGCCATCATCGCGGCGGGCACATGCAGATAGATGATCTTCACGGTCGATCCCTGCCGGAAATCATCCGGCGTGAAAAAGAACCCCCAGATCAGCCCCGCCACCAGCGACAGCACCGCCAGCCCCATCACCCAAGGCAGCGCCCAGGCCGAGGTCTGCATGAATTTCTTCGGATTGGCATATTCCCAGATCGACATGCGCCTTCCCTAATCCCTCGCCCCCAAAGCCTCAATTCACTATCACGCGCGCGGCCTATCGCAGATTGACGCGGATTGCCGCAGCCGCCGCGAAAGGCAGCAGCGCCGCCGCACCCAGCGTGATCCCCGCCAGCAGCAGCAGCGGCACCACCACCTCCAGCCCCGCCGCCCCCCGCTTCACCACCTCCGCCCCGAAGATCAGCGTCGGCACATAGAGCGGCAGCACCAAGAGCGACAGGAGCAACCCCCCGCGCTTCACCCCCACCACCAGCGCCGCGCCAAAGGCCCCGATCACCGACAGCGCGGGCGTCCCCAGCAGCAGCGACAGGACCAGCCAGCCATAGCCCTCCACTGGCAGGTTCAACAGCACCCCCAGCACCGGCGCCACGGCGGTCAGCGGCAACCCCGTCACCAACCAATGCGCAAGCGCCTTCACCGCCACCACCGTCTCCAGCGGCATGGGGCTCGTCGCCAGCAGGTCCAGCGACCCATCCTCGAAATCCAGCGCAAAGATGCGGTCCAAGGACAGCAGGCAGGACAGCAGCGCCCCCACCCACAGGATGCCCGGCGCGATCTTGCCCAGAACACCACCCTCCGGCCCCACGCCCAAAGGCACCAGCACCGCCAGCAGCAGGAAAAAGGCCAGCCCCAACCCGAACCCGCCCCCGGCCCGCATCGCCAGCCGCAGGTCCCGGCTCAGAAGTGCGCCCATGACGCCCCCCCGGCTTCATCTTGGCCCAAATACTCACTGCACCGGTCCACACCAGACGCAACGCCGAAGAGAAGCCCTGCGCTCATCCGAAGGCCTCGTCAAACTGCCCGATCCGCCCGCCCGCCGCAGGCGCCTTGGCGCGATAAGGCGAAAGGTCCAGAACCCCCGCCTCCGCCAGCCCCAGATCGATATGCGTGGCCATCAGCGCCGCCCCGCCCGCCGCCAGATGCGCCCGCACGACCGAACCGAACAGCGCAACCGACCCCGCATCCAGCGACACCGTCGGCTCATCCAGCAGCCAGATCGCCCGCCCGGTGACCAGCAGCCGCGCCAGACCCAGCCGCCGCTTCTGCCCCGCCGACAGGTTCGCCGCCATCCGTCCGCGCAGGCCGCGCAGGTCCATCGCCTCCAGCGCCGTCTCAACCGCGCCCGTGCCATGGATCGCGGCCCAAAACCGAAGGTTCTCCTCCACCGTCAGCACGGCCTTCAACCCATCGGCATGGGCCGCATAGGCGATGCTTTCCGCAGGCACCGATACGCGCCCCGCCAGCGCCGGCTGCAATCCAGCCAAGGTGCGCAAGAGCGTGGTCTTGCCCACCCCGTTCGGGCCCCGCAGGATCAGCGCGGCGCCTGCCACCAGCCGGAAGGACAGCCCCTCCAGCACCGGCACACCACCGCGCGCCACGGCCAGATCCTTGACGATCATCTCCATCCTGCGCCCCCGCCCCTCGGGCGGGCCGAAAAATCTTCGTACGAAGATTTTTCGCCCGGACGCGTCACGACGCGTCCCCCGCAGGCAGAACAGGCAGCAAGGCCGCCGCGATCCGCCGCCCTTCGCCCAGAAGCACATTATAGGTGCGGCAGGCCGCGGGCGAGGACATCACCTCGACCCCGATCCCCGCCTCTTCCAGCGCCGCGCGAAAGGCGCGCGGCGGATGGCCGATCTCGGCCCCCATACCCAGCAGCAGCACATCGATCCGACCCACCATGGCCAGCGGTGTCTCCGTGTCGGACAGCCCGCCCCAAAGCCCGGCATCCCACGGCGTGATCAGGCAGGCCCCGCGCAGCACATGCCCGCCCACGCGGAAAAAGCCGGGGCCGTAACCCTCCACCGGCTGCGCGCTGCCATAGCTGATCTCGGTCAGGCGCATGCGCCCTCCTCAGGCCGCCACATCAGGCATCCACATGGGCGAAATCATCCGGCGTGCCCTTGTTCTTGGGCTTCTCGCTCCGGTCCAGCCCGATCATCAGCACGATATTCTTGGCCACATAGACCGAGGAATAAGTCCCAAAGACGATCCCCACGAAAATCGCGAAACAGAAGCCGCGAATCACGTCTCCGCCAAAGACCATCATGATCCCCACCGCGATCAGCGTGGTGACCGACGTCATCAGCGTACGACTCAGCGTTTCGTTCACCGACAGGTTCATCACATCCCGCAAGGGCATGGTCTTGTACTTCTGCAGGTTCTCCCGCAGCCGATCGAACACCACCACCGTGTCGTTGATCGAATAGCCGAGGATCGTCAGCAGCCCAGCAATGATGGTCAGGTCGAACTTGATCTGGAACAGCGCAAAGATGCCGATGGTGATGAAAACGTCATGCAGCAAGGCCAGCACCGCCCCCAGCGCATACTGCCATTCGAACCGCATCCAGATATAGGCCAGCACCCCAAGCGAGGTCAGCGCCACCGCGATGATCGACCCCCAGACCAACTCGCCTGAAACCTTCGGCCCCACGCTTTCCACGCTGGGGAAGGTCATCGCCGGATCGATGGTCCGCAGCGCTGCTTCCACGGCGGCGATGGTTTCTGGCGTCACCGCCTCGGTCGCATCCAGCGCGGCAATGCGCACCATCGCCACATTCTGATCCGGACCGAAGGACGGATCGAACACCTCGGTGATCGACACATCGCCCAAAGGCAAGCCTTCCAGCGCCGCGCGATAGGAACCCACATCCACGGGCATCGCGCTTTCCGTCCGGATCGTCGTGCCGCCCTTGAAATCGATCCCGAAATTCAGCCCCATCACCGCCCAGGCGACAAAGGCCAACACCGTCAGGACCATGGACCCGCCGAAGGTGATCCACTGAAAGCGGAAGAAATCGAAACTGGTCTTTTCCGGTGCAAGCCGCAGTCGCCAGGCCATTCCGCCCTCCTTAAACGATCACGGTGCTGGGCTTGCGCAGCCCATACCAAGTTTCCACCATCTGCCGCGTCACATAGAGCGCCGTGAAGACCGACGTCACGATCCCGATGGCCAGCGTCACCGCAAAGCCCCGCACCGGCCCGGCGCCCATCGTGAACAAGACGGCCGAGGTGATCAGCGTCGTCAAGTTCGCGTCGATGATGGCCGACAGGGCCCGCTCATACCCAATCTCGATCGCCCGGGCAGCCGATTTGGCATTCTTCAATTCCTCGCGGATGCGCTCAAAGACCAGCACATTCGCATCCACCGCCATCCCGATGATCAGCACGATCCCCGCGATCCCCGGCAGGGTCAGCGTCCCACCGATGGCCGACAAGATGCCGAAGATCATCGCCATGTTCAGCGCCAGCGACAGCACCGCGAAAACCCCGAAGGTGCCATAGGAGGCGATCATGAACAGACTCACCGCCACCATCGCGATCACCGCCGCCACGCGGCCTGCATCGATCGAATCCTGCCCAAGTTCCGGCCCGATGGTCCGCTCCTCAAGGAAGGTCATGCTCGCAGGCAAGGCCCCCGCCGAGAGCAGCACCGCCAGACGGTTCGCCTCTTCCACCGTGAAATTCCCGGTGATGATCCCCGATCCACCCGGAATATGGCTCTGGATCACGGGGGCAGAGATCACCTTGCCGTCAAGCACGATGGCGAAGGGCGCGCCGATGTTCTGCGCGGTGTAATCGCCAAAGGCCCGCGCGCCCCGCGCATCGAACTGAAAGGCCACCGCAGGCCGCCCGTTCTGATCGAAATCGCCCTTGGCATTGGTCAGATCCTCGCCCGAAACGACGGGCACCTCCTCGACCGTATACCAGACATTCTCCTCGTCCAGCGACGGCAGGCTCACATTGCCCGGCCCCGGCGTCTGATCCTCGCTCGTGCCGCGCCGCACCACCGGGTTAAAGCTCAGCTTCGCCGTCGTCCCGATCAGCGCCTTCAATTCCGCCGCCGACCCGATCCCCGGCACCTGAATCAGGATGCGGTCCGCCCCCTGCCGCTGGATCGTCGGCTCCCGCGTCCCGGCCTGATCGACCCGCGTGCGGATGATCTCCAGCGATTGCTGGATGGTCCGCAGATCCACTGCCTCGCGCTCCGGCTCCGACAGCTGCACGATCAGCACATCGCCCTCGGCCGTCACGTCGATATCCGTCTGCCCCACCCCGGTCAGCGTCACGACATTCGACGCCAGCGCTCGCACCGCCTCTACCGCCGCCGCCATGCCCTCGGGCGTCTCGACCTGCACGCGCAACTCATAAGCGACCTGCGTCGGCTGCCGCCGCACGCTGCCCACCTGATCGCGCACCTCGCGCAGGGCGTCGCGCACCTCCGGCCACCACGCATCCATCCGCGCCTTGTAGACGTCGGCCACCTCCACCTCGGCCAGCAGATGCGCCCCCCCGCGCAGGTCAAGGCCAAGGTTCACCAGACCCGACGGCATCCAACCGGGCCACTGATCCAGTGCCGCCTGCTGCTCGGTCGTGGCAAACCCCGCCTCTTCCACCGCCGCGGCGGCGTCGTTATGCGACTCCACCTGCGTGTAAAAGACGTTCGGCACCGACAGCAGAAGGCCCACCCCGACCAGCGCCCAGATCAGGGTCCGCTTCCACAGCGGCGTTCTCGTCATGGGGAGGTATTGCATCGCGCCCGTCCGTCCCGGCTCAGGCCGCAGCCGGTTCGGTCTTGCTCATCACCTGCACGATGGTGTGGCGCATGACCTTCACCTTCACGTTCTCGGCGATTTCCACTTCCAACTGGCCGTCTTCCTGCACCTTGGTCACCTTGCCGACGATGCCGCCCTGCGTCAGCACCTGGTCGCCGCGCCGCAGCGCCTCCACCATCGCCTTGTGTTCCTTCATCTTCTTCTGCTGCGGACGGATCAGCAGGAAATACATGATCGCGAAAATCAGGATCAGCGGAACGAAAGAGGCAAAAGCAGAACCGGCACCGGCACCGGCGGCTTGGGCATAGGCGGGGGTTGCGAACATCGTGGCGTCCTCACTGTCTGATGTGGCCGGGGAACCGCCCCGACGAATTTGCGCGCACCCTATAATCGGGGCCATGGGAAGGCAAGAAGCCGCCCGAACCCGCGCGGACACCCCACCCTCCCGGCCCATATATGAACCGCCCCCGGATTTACCAGCCTTTCCGCAGCATCCAGAGCGCGGTCCCCATCGCCCCGGACCACCCCGCCCATAGCCAAGGTTGCCGACACAGGCGCGCCCGTCCGTAAAGGGTGGCCACCCCACCGCGCCCTAGAACTCCAACCGCCCCTGCCGCGAGGCATCCTCCTCCCGCGCCGCTGCCCGGAAGGTGTCGCCCCGCCGCAACGGCAGGCGCACCGCCCGGTCACGCAGGCGCATCGCCTCCTCCACCGTCACAATCTGCACGCGCGGCACCGCGACACCGTCCACCTCCACCTGCCCTGCACTCGCCGCCTCCTCCACCATGGGCCGCGTCGGCGGGGTCAGGGTCAGGAACACGGCCAAATCCGCCTTCTGCCGATCCATCACCCCCTTCAGGTCGCCGATCATCGCGCGCCCCACATTGTCCCCGGCCTTGACCGACACGATCCCCCGCCCCGTCCGCCCGAAATAAAGGTTGCCGTCAAACCCCCCATCCGCGCCCCGCTTGCCAAGGTTCCCCGGCACCGCGTCGATCAGGGACAGCGCCCATTTCTCGAACTCGAAGTAATAGCGCCCATCCGACCGCCCCCGCCGCGCAAGGTCCTGCGCCGAGGCAAGGTCCTGCGGCACCCCCTGCGTCGTGAAGGCCACGCCCGGAAAGGCCTGCCGCAGCCGCTTTTCGATCAACCCGATGGCCAGATGGGTGACGTCGATCCCGATCCAAGCGCGACCGAGCTTTTCCGCCGCATGGACGGTGGTGCCACAGCCACAGAACGGGTCCAGCACCACATCGCCGGGATTGCTGGAGGCGTTGAGGATACGCTCCAACAGCGCGACGGGTTTCTGGGTGGGGTAGCCGAGGCGTTCCTCGCTTCCACCAGCAAGATAATTGATATCTGTCCAAATATCTTGGATTGGGCTTCCCGGCAGTTCGTCTAAGAAAACGATACGGCAGCGCTTTGTCGGATTGCCATCCTTACCAAGCTTTATGCGACCAACGCTGTTGGGAACATCCGTTTGCGGTGCATCCCAAAGCTTTTGCATTCCCTCGGGATTATAGCGCCAGCGAGCCTTGGTTCCATTGAACTCATATTCAGCCATCTTTCCGCTAGGGTCGAGCATATTCTCGGTTTTGAACAGACGTCCCGACGGAGCAGCTTTCCATTCAGCGGCCAAGTATGCCGGGTCATGGGCTCCATAGACACGCTTGAATTTCGCGTCCGAACTCTTTGCAAAAAAGAAAATGATGTCTGAAACCTTACCAAAACGGGAAGTGCTGTCGCCGTGTGCGGCAGAGCGTTTCCAGGTGATCTGATTCCTGTAGTTTTTTGGACCGAACACCGCATCCAGCAGAACCTTTAGATAGTGGCTAGCGGTAGTATCGCAGTGCAGATAGAGGCTCCCTGTCGGCTTCAGCACCCGGTGCAATTCGATCAGCCGCACCGCCATCATGGCCAGATAGGCCATCATGTCATTCTCGCCCAGAAAGCCCCGCATTGCGCGCAGCATCTCTGCCGCCGCCGCGTTCCCCGACCGCATCACGTCCGTATAGGCCTCTTCCGCGCTTTCGCCCCAATGCCACGTGTCATCAAAGGCCTGAATCTGCGCCGCCGCCTCCTGCCCCTGCGGGGACTTGAACAGGACGTTATAGCTCGCATTCGAATTGAACGGCGGGTCGAGGTAGATCAGGTCCACCGTCTCGGCCCGGATGCTCTCGCGCAGCACCGCGAGGTTGTCGCCATAGTACAACGTATTCACCATTCACGCACTCCGCGCCGCATGGGCGGCATCACTCGCACAAAACCTTCAACCGCAGGTTAACCCACCCGCGCCGCCCGTCAACATCAGGCCAACCCCGTCTCGGGACCTCCCGCTCCCCCCGCCCGCAGGCTGGCCCCCCACCACCGCCGGCCCCTATCTGTGCATCCACGCACCCTTAACCAACTTTCGGCCCCCTCGCCTCTCGCAATTTGTATGTACACTTTGCTGCACAGTTTGCGGCACAAAACAGGGCACAAGCTTTGTAGCCAGATCAAGCACTTACCGCCCCCTTTCCCTTCTTCGCCAAAACGGGCATACCTGCCCCCGTTCAAGAACCGCTAGGACAGGGCCATGCACGACATCCGCGCCATCCGCGACAATCCCGCCGCCTTCGACGAAGGTCTGCGCCGCCGTGGCCTGCCCCCTGCCTCGCCCGAGATCCTTGCGCTGGACGCCGACCGCCGCGCCAAGATTGCCGCAGCCGAAAACGCCACCGCCGACCAGAACCGCGCCTCCAAGGATGTGGGGGCCGCCAAGGCCCGTGGCGACGATGCCGAATTCGAACGCCTCCGCGCGTTAGTTGCTGAAAAGAAAGCGGAAATTGCCCGCCTGACAGCCGAGGCCGAGGCGCAGGATGCCGCCCTGCGCGACATGCTGATGCGCATCCCGAACCTGCCTCACCCGGCTGTCCCCGAAGGCCGCGACGAAGAGGACAATGTCGAAATCCGCCGCTGGGGCACGCCGCGCGCTTTCGACTTCAAGCCCTTGGAACATTTCGACATTCCCGCCGTGAAGCCGGGCATGGACTTTGAGACGGCGGCAAAACTCTCCGGCTCCCGCTTCGTGGTGCTCAAGGGCGCCGTGATCCGCGTCCACCGCGCGCTGGCGCAGATGATGCTGGACACCCACATCACCGACCACGGCCTCACCGAAACCTGGACCCCGGTCCTGGTGAAGGAAGACGCCATGTACGGCACCAACCAACTGCCGAAATTCGCCGAGGACAGCTATCAGACGACGAATGGCTGGTGGCTTGTCCCCACTTCCGAAGTCACCCTGACCAACATGGTCGCGGGCGATATTCTTGAAGAAAATCAACTCCCTCTGCGCATGACCGCCCACACCCAATGCTTCCGGTCAGAGGCGGGCAGCGCGGGCAAGGACACGACCGGCATGCTGCGCCAGCACCAGTTCGAAAAGGTCGAGATGGTGTCGATCACCACCACGGACACCAGCCTGGCCGAACACGAAAGGATGACCCGCTGCGCCGAAGCGATCCTCGAAAAGCTGGAATTGCCCTACCGCACCATCGTCCTCTGCACCGGCGACATGGGCTTCGGCGCGCAAAAGACCCATGATCTGGAGGTTTGGCTTCCCGGTCAGAACCGCTATCGCGAGATCAGCTCCGTCTCCGTCTGCGGCGATTTTCAGGCCCGCCGGATGAACGCCCGATTCCGCCCAGCAGGCGGGGGAAAACCCGAATTCGTCCATACACTTAACGGCTCGGGCCTTGCCGTGGGCCGCACCCTGATCGCGGTGCTGGAGAACGGCCAGCAGGCCGATGGCTCTGTCAAACTGCCAGCGGCGCTCCACCCCTATCTCGGCGGCAAGACAAACATCGCCCCCGACGGCACGCTGGCATGACCGCCCGCGCGATCCTGCTCCTCCTCGTCACCCTCGCCTTCGGCGCGGCGCCCTTCCTGACGCCCCCGTTCCGGGGCTATGACCCCGCGCTCTTCCCGGTGCAGATCGCGCGGCCCTCGATTCAGCCCGCGGGCTATGCCTTTGGAATCTGGAGCGTTATCTACCTCTGGCTCTTCGTCCATGCCATCACGAGCATCTGGAAGCGCCGCGCCGTCGCAGCATGGGACCGCACGCGTTGGCCCCTGATCACGGCCATCGCCTTGGGCTCCGCATGGCTTTCCATCGCCCCGGTCGCCCCCATCGCCGCCACGGTGACGATCCTGATCATGGCCGCCGCCGCCGTCACGGCCTTCCTGCTGGCGGATACGGAAACCGACCGCTGGCTCCTCTCCGCCCCCACCGCGATCCTCGCGGGCTGGCTTTCCGCCGCCGCCGCCGTCTCCACGGGCGTGGTCGTCGCGGGCTATGGCTGGCTCTCCGACACGGGGGCTGCCTTGACCATGATCGCAGCCACCCTCGCGCTGGCCGCATGGGTTCAACGCCGGAAACCCGGCATGCCAGTCTATGGCTTGACCGTGATCTGGGCCCTTGCGGGCATTGTCATGGCCAATGCGGGCATTAACCCTGCCATCGCCATCGCCGCAGGTCTCGGCATCGGCGTCATGGCGCTGGTCCTCGGTCGCCAGGTTACCGTTACCCGCTAGGCTCTTTCACCTCGGGCCGAATACCCATGCGCCGCCCCTACTGGGCGCGGCCTCGGGGGGAAGGATCACTCCTTCCGCCCCTCGATATGCTTGCGCAGCCGCGACGGCGTGTGGAACTTCCGCTCCTTGAACGGGTTCTTGTCGGACTGGCTGCGGAACATGATGCGGATCGGCACCCCCGGCATCTCGAAATGGTCGCGCAACCCATTGACCAGATAACGCTTATAGCTTTCGGGCACCTCGTCAGGGCGCGAACACATGACCACGAATCCCGGCGGCCGCGCCTTTACCTGCGTCATGTAGCGCAGCTTGATCCGGTGCCCGCCCGGCGCCGGCGGCGGATGTGCCTCGGTCATCGCGCCCAGCCAACTGTTAAGCCGCGCCGTGGTGATCCGCTTGTTCCAGACGTCATGCGCCCGGCAGATGGCATCATGCAGACGGTCCAGCCCCCGCCCCGTCTTGGCCGACACCGTCACCAAGGGCGCGCCCCGCAACTGAGGCAAAAGACGTTCGAACATCTCCTTGAGTTCGGCCAGCTTTTCTTGCTTTTCGTCTTCCAGATCCCACTTGTTCACCGCCACGACGACGGCCCGCCCCTCGGTCTCGGCATAGTCCGCGATGCGCAGATCCTGCGTCTCGAAGGGAATCTCCACATCCAGCAGGACGACCACCACCTCGGCAAAGCGCACGGCCCGCAGTCCATCTGCCACCGACAGCTTTTCCAGCTTCTCCACCACCCGCGCCTTCTTGCGCATACCCGCCGTGTCGAAGATGCGGATGGGCGTGCCCTGCCAATCGGCCCGGACAGAGATCGCATCCCGCGTGATCCCCGCCTCCGGCCCCGTCAGCAGGCGATCTTCGCCGATGATCTTATTGATCAGGGTGGATTTTCCGGCATTGGGCCGCCCGATCACGGCGATCTGCAACGGTCGCTTGGCGGTCGGGCGATGAGCCGCCGGATCGACTTCTTCCTCGCCGATCTCGCCCTCGATCTCCACTTCCGTCTCGGGCGTGTTGGCGGCCTCGCGCTCGGCGAACTCCTCGCGGAATGGGGTCAGGATGCGATAGAGGTCATCCATCCCCTCACCATGCTCTGCAGACAGCCGCACCGGCTCGCCAAGACCCAGCGACCAAGCCTCCAGCGCGCCGCTATCCCCCGCCGCCCCTTCTGCCTTGTTCACCCCCAGCACGACCCGGGCATTCTTCTTGCGCAAGATATCGGCAAAGACCTCGTCCGACGGCGTGACACCCACGCGCCCGTCGATCAGGAAAAGGCAGACATCCGCCAGTTCGACCGCCCGCTCGGTCAGCCGCCGCATGCGGCCCTGAAGGCTGTCATCGGTCACTTCCTCCAGCCCCGCCGTGTCGATCACGGTGAAGCGCAGGTCGTAAAGCCGCGCGTCCCCCTCGCGCAGGTCGCGTGTGACGCCGGGCTGGTCATCGACCAACGCCAGCTTCTTGCCGACCAGACGGTTGAACAGCGTGGATTTGCCCACATTGGGCCGCCCCACGATCGCAAGGGTAAAGCTCATCGCCCGCTCCCGGTTTTCCGAAGGGGAACCCCTTACACGGGGTTGGCGTCAACGGAAAGCGTGAAGTTGCCCATTGCCGGACACGACATAGAGCGTCCCGCCCGCCAAGGCCGGGGGGGCCGAGGCACCGCCCGGAATCTCCGCCCCGCCCAGCAGCGCGCCGTCGACCGGGTTGAAGAACCGCATCTGCCCATCGCCGGACACCACAACCAGCCGCCCGCCCGCCAGAACGGGGCCAAATTGCGGGAAGATCGCGATGCGCCGCTTGGGCTTTTCCTTTGTGAAATAGGGCATGTCGACCGCCCAGATCGCCTCGCCCGTCGCCGCATCCAGCCGCACCAGACGGTTCTCGTCATTCACAAGGAAGACCGATCCCCCCACCACCAGCGGCGGGTTCAGCGCGCCTTCAACGGCAGTCCAGAGGCGTTCACCCGATGACGTGTCCACCGCCGCCGTCCGCCCCGAGGCGGTGCCGACATAGGTGACATCCCCAAGGATCACCGCATCCCCAGTGATATCCGTAAGGCCCGCATAGCCGCGCCCGACCCGCTGCCCGGTCACAGGTGCTTGCCACACCTGCAGCCCCGACACCTTGAGCGCCGCCGTGATCGACCCGTTTGTGAAGGGGAACAGCACAAGCTGATCCCCCACCGAAGGCGCGGCAGAGCCGAGGACGCCCGTCGCCCCCGCGGCCCCCGGCACGGTCCAGAGCACGCGCCCGGTATCCGCCGCGATGGCCCAGCCTGATCCGTCACGCCCCGACACATAGACCGTCCCGCCCGCCACGGCAGGCGCACCCGTCACCGGCGCATCCAGCCTTTGCCGCCACACCACCGCGCCCGTCGCCGCATCCAACGCAACCAACTCGCCATAGGCCGTCGCGGCATAGACGCGCCCGCCCTGCGCCGCCAGACCACCGCCCGACACGCCACCGCCCCGGTCGAAATCCGCCGTCAGATCCGCGCGCCACAGCACGCCACCCGCACTCGACGTCGCCTGCACCACCGATGCGGAGTCAAGCGTGAAGATCCGCCCGCCCTCTACCACCGGGGCAGCGCTTACCCGGTTCTTGCGGCTGTTGCCCGCGCCGATCGACGCAGACCAGACACGCGCCGGGGTCGCGGACAGCGCGCCATGCAGCGAGGCATGGTTTGCGGAAGCACCGCGCATCCCCCAATCGGCATTGTTCACGGCGGCAGGAAGGGAAATCGGCTCGGCCCGGTTTTCCGGCCGGTCAGCCGGGGCGACCGGTGCGGGTTGGCCCTCCACCGGAACCGAGGCCTCAAGATCGGCCCGCACAGGGAACCGCTCACCCGGCAGGATCAGTTCCCGCTCGCACCCGGCCAGAACCGTCACCACGGCCAGACCCGAGATCGTTCCCCACACCCTGCGCTTCACAGTCCCGGCCCCCATCTGTCGTTCCTTGCCGCCCTGCGTGGCACGGTCAGCCCGCATCGTCCTCTGTCGCCGCCTCCGACGGGACCGTGGCAGGTGCCACCTCGCCCCCCAGCGCGACGATCATCTGTTCCGCCCGCGCCCGCAGGCCGCCGGGCGATTCCTGATCGCTCAGCAGCGCTGTCAGCGCAGCCACCGCCTCATCCGTCTTGCCTTCTTCCACCAGAAGATAGGCCATCTGTTCCAGCGCCATCGTCCGGAACGGCCGCCCCGGCGCGGCGATCGGGTCCAGCGCCGCGCGGCGTTCGGCCAGCGGCATCTCGGTCCCCGCGATCACCACCTTCCGCAGGGCAGCAAGGTCGCGATAGCTCGTCGGCATCGTGGTGTCGTTGGCCAGCTTTTCCAGCGCGGCCAGAGCGCCCGCCCGATCCGCGACCGGATCCGATGCCAGCAAAAGGTTCAGGATCGCCACCTGTTCGCCATCCACCGGGATCGTCGCCAGCTGCGTCACCCGATCCTCGGGCGCCCCCAGATCAAGCGCATCCAGAACCGCATCGCCAAAGGCTTCGGCCCGCGCTTCGGCCTGCGCGCGCTGCCATTCGGTCCAGCCCGCACCACCGACCACGCCAATCACCAGCAGAACGCCGATCCAGCCGTATTTCCGCATCAAGGCGAACAGCCTGTCGCGGCGGACCTCTTCGGTCACCTCGTCGATGAAGCTGTCGGGGTTGCTCACGGGCCTCTCCACATTCTTTTGCACCGTCTTACACGCAAGCGGGAAGCCTTGCCAAGCCCTGCCCCCTCCGCCCATAGGCGGCGACGGTCATTCCGCCGCCAAAGTCTCGTCCTCTTCGGAAGATTGCCGCGCCCACATCGCGGCATAGCGCCCGCCCTGCGCCAGCAGGACCTCATGCGTGCCCTGCTCCACGATCTCGCCCGCTTCCAGCACGACGATCTGGTCGGCATCGGCGATGGTCGACAGGCGATGCGCGATGGTGATCACCGTACGCCCCTGCCCCATCTCGCGCAGACTGTCCTGAATGTCCCGCTCCGTCTGGGTATCAAGCGCGGAGGTCGCCTCGTCCAGGATCAGGATCGGCGGGTCCTTCAACAGCGTGCGCGCGATACCCACCCGCTGCTTTTCACCTCCCGACAGCTTCAATCCCCGCTCACCCACCTTCGTTTCATAGCCTTCGGGAAGCGACACGATGAAATCATGGATCTTCGCGGCCTTTGCTGCCGCCACGATGTCCTCTTCGGTCGCCCCGTCCCGGCCATAGGCGATGTTGTAGCGCACCGTGTCGTTGAATAGCACCGTATCCTGCGGCACCACCCCGATCTGGGCATGGATGGAGCTTTGCGTCACATCCCGCAAATCCTGACCGTCGATCCGGATGGCGCCCCCGTTTACGTCGTAAAAGCGGAACATCAGCCGCCCGATGGTGGACTTGCCCGATCCCGAAGGCCCGACCAGCGCATAGCGCTGTCCCGCCGGAACCGACAGGCTGATCCCCTTCAGGATCGGCCGCGCCGCGTCATAGCCGAAATCTACGCGGTCAAACTCCACCGCGCCGCCCCGCACCGCCAGCGCAGGCGCCCCGGGCTTGTCCACCACCTCTGCAGGTTGGCCCAGCAGTCCGAACATCTCGCCCATATCCACCAGCGCCTGCCGGATTTCCCGATAGACCGTGCCGAGGAAGTTCAGCGGCATCGTGATCTGGATCATGTAGGCATTGACCATGACGAAATCGCCCACGGTCAACTCGCCCCGCTGCACCCCCATCGCGGCCATCGCCATCACCGCGACAAGGCCCGACGTGATCAGCAGCGCTTGCCCCCCGTTCAGGAAGGACAGGCTCAGCCCCGTCTTGACCGCCGCCACCTCATAGCGCTGCATGGCGCGGTCATAGCGCGCCGCCTCGCGGGTTTCGGCGTTGAAATACTTCACCGTCTCGTAGTTCAGAAGGCTGTCGATCGCCTTCTGATTGGCGTCCGTATCCTGATCGTTCATCTCGCGGCGGATCTTCACCCGCCATTCCGTCACGGCCAACGTGAACCAGACATAAAGCGTGATCACCCCCACCACGACCAGCATGTAGGACATGCCGAAGACCGTGGCGAAAATCACCGCCACCATCGCCAGTTCAAGGATCAGCGGCCCGATGGAAAACAGCATGAAGCGCAGCAAGAAGTCGACGCCCTTCACCCCGCGCTCGATGATCCGGCTCAGGCCGCCCGTCTTGCGCGTGATGTGATAGCGCAGCGACAGGCGGTGAATATGGGTGAAGGTCTCCAGCGCCAGCCGCCGCAGCGCCCGCTGACCCACCCGCACGAAGATCGCGTCGCGCAATTCCTGAAAGGCCACAGTCCCCAGTCGCGCCATGCCATAGGCCACGGTCAGGCCCACCGCCGTCAGGCCCAGCAGGGTGCCTGTATCCGGCGTCTCGCCCGCCAGCGCATCCACCGCCTGCTTGTAGAAATACGGGGTAGAGACCGAGACGAGCTTTGCAGCAACCAGCATGAGCAGGGCCGCGACCACCCGGCGCTTCACCCAAGCCTCGCCCTGGGGCCAGAGGTAGGGCAGCACCCGGCGGATCGTGTTCAAACCGCTGGCAGGCTTTTCCACTGTATCTTCTGCGGAACGGACAGGGCTCTTGCGCATGGTGGGACGTCCTTTCGACGCCCTACCTAAGCCGCTTTGGCGGGACGCACCAGAGGCCGCAACGCAGCCCCCTCTGTGCGTCCCTGCGCGTTCACTCCGCCGCCGGAATGGTGAAGACCTGCCCCGGATAGATCAGGTCCGGATCGCGGATCTGGTCCTTGTTCGCTTCGAAGACCTGCACATAGCGAATGCCATCGCCCAGATTCTCGGTCGCGATCCGCCACAGGGTAAAGCCCGGCTGCACCGTCACGGTCGTCGGGCTGACGGCGGTCGGTTCGCCCGCTGCCTCGGTCCCGACTTCGGTCGATGACGTGTCGCTGTCCGCCGCTGCCGTTTCGGTCTGCCCCGTCTGCGCGGACGTGGCTTGCGTTTCCTCCGCTGAAGTCTCTGCCGCACCAGAGGCAGCGGCCAATGCCTCCACCGTCTCTCGCTTGAAAGGCGTCTCGAAGCGGCTTGTCACCTTGCCGGTGCCATCCAGCTGATCGGCACGCAGCACATAGACCCCCGGCGCCACCTCTGGCAGCGTCACCGCCCAGTCGCCCATGGCCCCGATCGGCGTCTCGGCCACCTGTGCATTGTCGAGGTAAAGACGCACCACCCGCTCTGCCGTTCCGCGCCCAGCCAGTTGCACGGCACCCGCGTCGGTATAGGTGATCGTGTCGATGGTGACATTCGCCACCAGCTCCGGCGACACTTCCGCCGCTGATTGCAGCACCTTCGCCCCGTCCTCCGTCACCAGCAGCGCAGCGGGGGCCTCGGCCACCGGTTCTGCCACAGGCTCGGCCGCAGGTTCCGCAGCGGCCACCTCCGCGTCGGCCACCGCCTCGCCCGTCGACTCTATGGCCTCCGGAACCTCGGCCACGACGGCGGGTGCGACGGTCGGCCCGATCACCACGGTCGCATCGGCAGGCACCACCGTGCCATCCGCCAGCGCCATGCTCATAGACAGAACGCGGGGCGCGGCACTGGGTGCAAGGTTGAACATCGCCACGAACTTGCCCTGACCATCGGCGGGCACAGCAGCCAGCTCTGCGCCCGTGACGCGCAGCGACACGCTCGCCCCCGGGGCGGCCGATCCGGCCACCAGTGCCGATCCGTCCTTCTCCACCCGCACAAGGTCAAAGCTCGGCGGGGTCGGCGCAGGCGCCTCCGGCGCGGCCTCTGCGACCTCCGCCTCTGCAGGTGCAGTCTCGGCCGCGGCCTCGGTCTCGGGCGCGGGCTCGGCCGCAGTACCCTCTTCTGCCACGGTCGCAGCCTCGGTCGTCGGCTCAGCCTCGCCCGACGGCGCCGCCTCTTCCGCGGACGCATCCGGTGCCTCTGCCGCCGACGCCGCCTCTTCCGCCGCAGGCTCCGCCGCCGCGGCATCCGCCTCGGGCGCGCTTGCTGGGGCTGTCTCTGCCGACCCCTCTGCCGCCCCTTCAGGCTCCGCTTGCGTGCCCGTTGCCGTCACGACCGCCTCCTCCACGACAGGCGGACGGCTCACCGTCCATGCCCCGTAGAACAGCGCCGCGATCACCGCACCCACGACAGCCACAACGCCACCGCGCCCAGCCGATCCCATTTCCGCCCAAGACTTCATCCCGACTCCCCGAAATCGGGGCCTGTTCCCGGCCCCTTCTTCCCTTAACTCTCCAAGCCCGATAACACGTATGTACAGATCAGCCCATAGCCCGAAAGCAGGTCCATGTCCGCGTTTCGTTCCATCTGTGTCTTCTGCGGCTCACGCTCCGGGGTGCGCCCCGCCTATGCCGCCGCTGCCCGCGACTTTGGACAGGCCATCGCGGCCGAGGGCTGGCGCCTTGTCTACGGCGCAGGCGACGTGGGTCTGATGGGCGAGGTGGCGCGCGCCGCGCAACTGGCAGGCGCCCGCACCATGGGCGTCATCCCCACCCATCTGATGCCCCGCGAACAAGGGCGGCGAGACCTGTCGCAACTGGTGATCACCGAAGACATGCATGAACGCAAGAAGGTGATGTTCATGAATTCCGACGCCATCGTCGTCCTGCCGGGCGGGGCCGGATCGCTGGATGAATTCTTCGAAGTGCTCACCTGGCGGCAGATCGGCCTGCATTCCAAGCCGATCTTCCTCCTCGATACCGAAGGCTACTGGCAGCCCCTCACCACCCTCGCCCGCCACGTCATCACCGAAGGCTTCGCCGAAGCCCCGCTGCTCGACTACTACAGCACCGTCCCGGACGTGCCATCACTGGTCGTGGCATTGCGCGCGGCCCTTTCCTGACGCCACCCCTCCAGCGAGTAAAGCGCAAGCGCCCCCCAGATCAACGCGAAAGCCGCCCCGTGCCAGCCCGTGAAAGGCTCGCGGAACACCAGCACCGCCGAGACCGCTTGCAGCGTGGGGTTCAGATATTGCACAAGCCCCAGCGTCGACAGACGCACCCGCTGCGCGCCCCATGAGAACAGGATCAGCGGCCCCCCGGTGATCAGCCCAGACAAGGGCAGCATCGCGGTGACAAAAGCATCCTGACCAAAGTGCCCGCCTGCCACGACCCCACCATGCGCCAAGGCCAGCCAAAGCACCGCCAGCGGCAGCAAAAGCATCACTTCCGCCGTGACCGACACCGCCGCCCCCGCCGCCATCTGCTTCTTGATCAGCATGTAGGGCGCAAAGGAAAAGGCCAGCGCCAATGCCACCCATGGCGCGACCCCTAACCCATAAGTCAGAACGATGACCGCCCCAGCGGCCAATCCGACCGCCACCCCCTGCCCCCGCGTCAGCCGCTCGCCCAGCACCAGCACGCCCAGCACAACCGTCACCAGCGGAAAGATGTAGTAGCCAAGGCTGGCCTGCACCGCATGGCCGGACTGTATGGCCCAGATGAACAGGCCCCAGTTCACCGCGACGATCCCCGCCGCCAGCCAGACGCGGCCCCGCACTGGCCCCCGCAGCAGCGCAACCGCTCCGCCGAACCGACCCTGCACCGCCAGCAGGATGCCAAAGAAGACGAAAGTCCAGAATGTGCGATGCGCCAGCATCTCCAGCGGCGGCACCGTGGCAAGCGCCTTGTAATACAGCGTGGCCAGCCCCCAGATCGTGCAGGCCGCCACGATTGCCACGATCCCCTTGCCGGCGTCCGTCATGCGCGGCCGCCTCCCTGCAGCCGGGGCCTTCCTCGCATTCCGCCCGGCCTGCGGCAAGCCATCCCCGCAAAGGAAAAGGCCCGCCGCATCCCTGCAGCGGGCCTTCCCAACACCGTCAAACGGAGATCAGAGCTTCGCGGCAACCGCTTCCCAGTTCACCAGCTTCTCGAGGAAGTTGGTCAGATAGGCCGGGCGCTTGTTGCGGAAGTCGATGTAATAGGAATGCTCCCATACGTCGCAGCCCAAAAGCGCGGTCTGGCCAAAGCAGAGCGGGTTCACCCCGTTCTCCGTCTTGGTCACCTTCAGCGCGCCGTCCTTGTCCTTCACCAGCCAAGCCCAGCCGCTGCCGAACTGGCCTGCACCCGCGGCGGAAAAGTCCTCCTTGAACTTCGCCACCGACCCGAAGGCCTCCACCAGCGCCTTCTCAAGGCTACCCGGCATCTTCTTGTCCTCGCCCGGACCCATCACTTCCCAGAACAGGTTGTGGTTCCAATGCTGCGAGGCGTTGTTGAAGATGCCGTTCTGCGCCACAGCGCCCGCCTGATACGTGCCGACAACGATCTCGTCCAGCGACTTGGCCTCCCACTCGGTCCCGGCGATCAGCTTGTTGCCATTGTCGACATAGGCCTTGTGGTGCAGGTCGTGGTGATATTCGAGCGTCTCCTTCGACATGCCAAGCGCGGCAAGCGCATCATGGGCATAGGGAAGGTCGGGAAGCGTGAAAGCCATGGGAGTGTTCCTCTCTGTTCGCGTGTTCACGGGATGGCGCAGATAAGATGCCTCGCGCCGCCAAGGTCAAGGCCGAAAGCAGAGTTTTCCCGGTGAAGACGTTCGGCCGGGGTCGAAGAAAACCAGCCAACCCCTTCATTTTCTGTCTGAAAATATCCCACGGGGTCCGGGGGTGTGAAACCCCCGGCTCTGGCCACTGGCCCGACGCTTTCAGTAAAGCTCCGACCCCGGCTTCGCACTTGTTGCCAGCAGATCGAACACATAGCGCGCCACCGACCGGAAACAGACAAGCGTGTAGCCCTCGCCCTCCTTCCAGAAGGCCGCGGCCACCTGTGCGGCCCGGGTCCGGCGCAACTCGCCCGGCTCCAGCCGTGCGATATCGACGGGCGACAGCTTGGCCAGCACCTCTTCCGCCTTTGCCCCCTCGATCCGGAACACCGCCCGCGCGTCCGACACGTCCACGGCCAGATGGTGCTCCTTGCCCATGGCCTTCGCCACGGCTGCAAGTGCGTCCGGAACAGCCTTGTATGGCATCACAAGAAGATACTCGTCCGGGCTCATCCAGCCGCAGGCGCGGTCCCCCTCCACCACGACCCGCCGCAGGGCGGGCAGGCCCGTCCCCACCGCCGCCTTAATCGCTTTGGGCAACGCCTTCACATCGGCCTTGCAGCGCAGCGTGACCATGCCCAGCGGCCCGATCTCGCGGATGGAGACAAAGCCGTCCGACACCGCACCGTTCAACGCGCTCATGGCTTCAGACATTCTGCTTCTCCCCTTCCTTGTCATAGAAGACGGGGTCCACCACCCGAGCCTTCACCGTGCCGCCCTTTACGGTGTTGAACTCCACCACATCGCCCATCCGCTCGGGTCCGCGATGCAAAAGGCCCATCGCGATGCCTTTCTTCAGCGTGGGCGAATAATAGGTAGAGGTGACACGCCCTTGCGTGTTGCCTTGCCCGTTCGCGTTTCTGCCCGCCGCAACGATATAGCTGCCATCCGGGATCACCGATCCGTCCAGCGTCTCAAAGCCCACAAGTTTCCAACGCTCGGCACTGGCAAGGAAATTCCGCTGCTGGCCACGTTTGCCAAGGAAATCCGCTTTCTTCTTCGAAATCGCCCAATCAAGCCCAAGGTCCTGCGGGATTACCGTCCCGTCAGTTTCATCCCCGATCATGATAAAGCCCTTCTCGGCCCGCATCACATGCAGCGCCTCAGTGCCGTAGGGCATTGCCCCAAACTCGGCCCCCGCAACATGCAGCGCCTCCCAGAAGGCCGCGCCATGGCTTGCAGGCACCGCGATCTCGTAAGACAACTCGCCCGAGAACGAGATGCGGTAGACGCGGCACGGGAACCCGCCCAGCGTGCCATCGGCCCAAGCCATGAAGGGCAGCGCCTCTTTCGAGACATCCATCCCGCCCAGGTTCTCCAGCAGCTTCCGCGCATTGGGACCGACGACCGCGACTTGCGCATACTGCTCGGTCACATTGGCGGTGTAGACCTGCCAATCCCACCATTCGCACTGCAGCCAGTCTTCCATCCACGCATGAATGCGGTCCGCCCCGCCCGAGGTGGTGTGGCAGAGCCACGTCTCCTCGTCGATCCGCGCCACCACACCGTCATCAGACAGGAAGCCCTGCTCATTGCACATCAACCCATAGCGGCACTTGCCCACAGGCAGGGTCGACATCACGCCTGTGTAAAGCATGTCGAGGAATTTCCCCGCATCCGGCCCCTTCACGATGATCTTGCCCAGGGTGGAGGCATCCAGAAGACCAAGCGCCGTGCGTGTGTTGACCACCTCACGGTGCACCGCTTGCTCATGCGTCTCGCCCGCCCGGGGGAAGCAATAGGGGCGGCGCCACAGACCCACGGGTTCGAAATAGGCGCCGTTCTTCTCGTGCCAGCCATGCATCGGCGTGCGGCGCAGAGGCTGGAAGATCTCCCCGCGCGCCTCGCCAGCCAGCGCGCCCAGTGTGACGGGCGTGTAAGGCGGACGGAACGTCGTCGTGCCGACCTGCGGAATATCCTCGTTCAATGCCTGAGCAAGCACCGCCAGGCCATTGATATTGGACAGCTTCCCCTGATCCGTCGCCATGCCAAGCGTGGTGTAGCGCTTGGTGTGTTCGACCGATTCATAGCCTTCACGCGCGGCCAGTTGGACGTCGCTGACCTTCACGTCGTTCTGGTAATCCAGCCACATCTTGGACTTCAGCTCGATGGATGCCCCCTGCGGCATGATCCAGACAGCCTCCATCGGGCCTTCGACCACCGCCTCGGCCACCGGGGCTTTGGCCTTCTTCGGCTTCATCCCAAGGGCAGCCACCGCCGCCTCGGCCTGCACCGTGGCATCGGCCAGCGCCGCATCGGCCGTCATCGCGCCGTTGGCGGCGCCAGCCGCCACCACCAGTGCACCGCCGTCATGGTTCAGCGGAGGCCGTGCCGGATCGGGGCGGAAACAGGCATGCTCCATGTCCCAGATCAACTTGCCGCCGCAATGGCTCCACAGATGCACGACAGGCGACCAGCCGCCCGACATGGCGACGGCGTCGCAGGCGATCTCATCGATCACCGCGCCCTCGCCCGCCTGCAGGCAGATCGCGACAGAGGTGACCCGCTTGCCGCCCTTCACCTTGGCGATCCCGCGCCCGGCTTCGATCCGCAGACCCAGCGCCCGCGCGCGTTCCACCAGATCACCCGCCGGATTGGCCCGCGCATCCACGATGGCAGGCACCGCCAGCCCCGCCTCGCGCAGCGCGATGGCCGTGCGATAGCCGTCATCGTTGTTCGTCACCACGACCGTACGATCGCCCGGCGACACGGCCCAGTTCACCACATAGTCCCGCACAGAGGCCGCAAGCATCACGCCCGGAATGTCATTTCCCGCGAAAGACAAAGGCCGCTCGATCGACCCGGTCGCCGTCAGGATCTTGCCCGCCCGGATGCGCCACAGCCGATGCTTGGGCCGCCCGTCACCCGGCGCGTGATCCGCCACCTTCTCATCCGCCAGCACATAGCCGTGGTCATAGACGCCCGCCGCCATGCAGCGCGCGCGCAGGGTGACGGTCTCCATCCCCTCCAGCGCTGCGACAGCCTCGTCCACCCACTGCCCCGCAGGTTTGCCGTCGATCACATCGCCATCGACCGGCGCGCGCCCGCCCCAATGTGCGTTCTGCTCCAGAACCAGAACCCGCGCCCCGGCCCGCCCCGCGACCAACGCCGCCTGCAGTCCCGCAATTCCGCCGCCCACGACCAGCAGGTCGCAGAAGGCATAGGCCTGTTCATACCGATCCGCATCGCGGTCCTTCGGTGCCTTGCCCAGTCCGGCAGATTGCCGGATCACCGGTTCGAAGACATGCTTCCAGAAGGGCCGGGGATGGATGAAGGTCTTGTAATAGAACCCCGCCGGAAGGAAGCGGGACACGTAGTTGTTCACCACCCCAACGTCGTATTCCAGGCTTGGCCAATGGTTCTGGCTCGTCGCCTCCAGACCGTCGAACAACTCCGTCACCGTCGTGCGCTGGTTCGGCTCCAGCCGCCCCCCCGACCCAAGGTTGACGAGCGCATTCGGCTCTTCCGGGCCCGCAGCCACGATCCCGCGCGGGCGGTGATACTTGAAGGACCGGCCCACCAGCATCTGGTCATTGGCCAGCAGCGCCGCCGCCAGCGTATCGCCGCGATAGCCCTTCAACCGCTTGCCGTTGAAGGAAAACTCCAGCGCCGCCGCCCGGTCGATCAGGCGGCCCCCTTTCGCAAGACGGGTGCTCATTTGTAACCCTTCCAGTCCGGCCTGCGGGCCTTGATCTTCTCGATGATGTCGGCGGGTGGCTCTCCCACTTGCGCCGGATAGGTGCCAAAGACCTCCAGCGTCGCGGTGCAGCGCGCGGCAAGGAACCACTTCCCGCAGCCGTAGCTGTGCCGCCAGCGTTCGAAATGTACGCCCTTGGGGTTCTTGCGGGCGAACATATAGGCCTCGAACTCCTCGTCCGATGACCCCGGCCCGAACCGCTTCAGATGCGCCTCATAGCCGGGCGACAGTTCCGTCTCCTCGGCCTTCACGCCGCAATAGGGACATTCAAGAAGCAGCATGTTGCACCCCGTTTCCATTCTCGCGCCCCCGAAGAATCTTCGTACGAAGATTTTTCGCCTTCGAAGAATTTTCGTACGAAAATTCTTCGTTCCCGCACCGCCCCATCAATGCGCCACCCCGGCGGCAACCGACTCGTCGATGAACCGTCCTTCCTTGAAGCGCCACATGTCGAATTCCGCAGCCAGCGGCCCCGGCTCGCCCTTCGCCATGAGTTCGGCCATCGCCCAGCCGGACCCGGGGATCGCCTTGAACCCGCCCGTCCCCCAGCCGCAGTTGATGAAGCAGTTCCCCAGCGGGGTTTTCGAGATGATGGGCGACCGGTCCCCGGTCATGTCAACAATCCCGCCCCACTGCCGCAACATCTTGAGGCGGCTGATGATCGGGAAGGTCTCGATCAACGCCCGAAGCGTCTCTTCGATATGGTGGAAGCTGCCGCGCTGGGTGTAGTTGTTGAAGCCGTCCGTGCCGCCGCCGATGACCATTTCGCCCTTGTCGGACTGGCTCATGTAGCCATGCACGGTGTTGGCCATCACCACGATGTCCATGCAGGGCTTGATCGGCTCCGACACCAAAGCCTGCAGCGCCACCGCCTCAACCGGCAGGCGGAACCCCGCCATTTCGGCCAGTTGCCCGGAATGCCCAGCCACCACGACGCCCAGCTTGCGGCAACCGATGAAGCCCTTGCTCGTCTCGACCCCGGTCACCTTGCCGTTTTCCGACCGGACGCCCTTCACCTCGCATTGCTGGATGACATCCATGCCCATCTCGGAACAGGCCCGCGCATAGCCCCAGGCCACGGCGTCATGCCGCCCGGTGCCACCGCGCGCCTGCCACAAGGCGCCCAGCACCGGATAGCGCGGCCCATCGATGTTCAGGATCGGGCACAGTTCCTTCACCCGCTGCGGCGTGATGAATTCGGTCTGCACGCCTTGCAGCGCATTGGCATGGGCCGTCCGCAGATAGCCCCGCACCTCGTGATGTGTCTGCGCCAGCATCATCACGCCGCGCGGGCTGAACATCACGTTGTAGTTCAGGTCCTGACTCAGCGTCTCATAGAGCGAGCGCGACTTCTCATAGATCGCGGCGCTCGAATCCTGCAGATAGTTCGAACGGATGATCGTGGTGTTCCGGCCCGTGTTGCCGCCACCCAGCCACCCCTTTTCGATGATCGCCACATTGCGAATGCCGTGGTTCTTGCCAAGGTAATAGGCCGTGGCCAGCCCATGCCCGCCAGCCCCCACGATGATGGCGTCATATTCCTTCTTCGGCTCGGGCGATTTCCACGCCCGTTCCCACCCGGTGTGGTGCCGCAGTGCCTCGCGCGCGATGGCGAAAACCGAATAGCGTTTCATGGCAAACCCCCGATCCTGCGGCCCGCTGCGAACCTGCGCCCCTTCTGGAACGCCCCGCCCTTTATGCCCCACCCTCCAGCGGCACAATCGGGAAAAATGCGACATCCCCCGCCTGCGACGGCGTCGCACAGGTCACTTTCGCGTTTCCTCCTTTCGATTGCGCGCCCAAGCCGTTACATCCGCTGCAAATGCTGGACACGGGATAAACGCGATGGAGACAGCCGCTTTCTGGGCCGCCGCAGGTGGGATCGGCCTTGCCGTTGCCGCACTGTTCCTGCTGGCGCTGCGCCGGGCACGGGCCGAGATCGCCGCCGCCGCCGATTTCGACCTCAAGGTCTATCGCGACCAGTTGGCCGAGATCGACCGCGATCTTGCCCGCGGCACCCTTCCACCGGACGAGGCGGATCGTCTGCGCACCGAAGTCTCGCGCCGCCTGCTCGATGCCGACCGCCATGCGCAATCGGCCAGCCGACAGGCCAGCACCGGCGGCATTGCCCTCGCCGCCGTCATCATCCTCGCCCTCATCGGCAGCAGCTACTGGGTCTATTTGCGTCTCGGCGCACCGGGCTATCCTGACCTGCCGCTCGCCACCCGTTTCGCCATGTCCGAAGAGATGCGCGCCAACCGGCCCAGCCAAGTGGAGATGGAGGGAGAGGCCGCCGCCACCCTCCCCGCCCCGATCGAACCCGACGCCGATTTCGCCGTCCTGATGGATCGCCTGCGGCAGGCCGTGGCCGACCGTCCCGACGATGCGCGCGGGTTAGAGCTTCTTGCCTCCAACGAAGCCCGCCTCGGCAATCTCACCGCCGCCCGCGAGGCCATGCAGGCCCTCATCCGCGTCAAGGGCGAAACCGCCACCGCCGCCGACCATGCCGCGCTGGCGGAACTGATGATCATGGCTGCAGGCGGCAGCGTCTCGCCCGAGGCCGAAGCCGAACTGACCCGCGCCCTGACGCTCGACGCCCGTAACGCCACGGCCCGCTACTACTATGGCCTGATGGCAGCACAGGTGGGCCGCTTCGACCGCACCTTCGCCCTCTGGCGTCCCCTTCTGGACGAAGGCCCTGCCGATGCCCCTTGGATCGCGCCGATCCGCGCCCAGATCGAGGATGTCGCAATGCGCGCAGGCGTCCAGTACAGCCTTCCCGAAGCTGTCGCTGGCCCGGACGGCGCCGCCATCGCGGCCGCCGAGGACATGTCGCCCGAAGATCGGCAGGCCATGATCGAAGGCATGGTCGCCCAGCTCGGGCAGCGCCTCGCCACCGAAGGCGGCACAGTCGAGGAATGGGCGCGCCTGATCTCCTCCCTCTCCGTCCTCAACCGCAAGGACGAGGCGCAGGAAATCTATGCCGAGGCGCTGACGCGCTTCGAAGGCTCCCCCTCGCAGCAGAGCTTCCTACGTGAACAGGCCCTCAACGCGGGCCTGACCCCGTGATCTGCGCCACGCTGGAAGAGTTTCTCGCCGCTCTGCCGCCCAACCGGGCCATCTGCGGGCTCGACTTCGGCGACAAGACGATCGGCATCGCCATCTCCGACCTGCGCCGCATGGTGGCCACCCCTTCGGAAACCCTGCGTCGGGTGAAGTTCACCGAAGACGCAACCCGCCTCCTCGCCCTTCTCGCCGCGCGCGGCGTGCGGGGCATCATCCTCGGCCTGCCCCTCAACATGGACGGCTCCACCGGTCCCCGCGTGCAGGCGACACAGGCCTTCGCCCGCAATCTCACCCGCTTGACCGACCTTCCCATCGCCTTCTGGGACGAACGCCTGTCCACCGTTGCGGCAGAAAGGGCACTGCTAGAGGCGGATACGTCGCGAAAACGTCGGAAAGAGGTGATCGATGCCGTCGCCGCGGGCTATATCTTGCAGGGTGCCCTCGACCGGATGGGCCATATGGGAAACGGGGTGCCGTCTTGAAGGACGAAGTCTGGAAGCGCGACGAGGTTCAATCGCCTTGCATCAAGCTTTGCACCATCCATCCCGCCGAACGCATCTGCGTCGGCTGCTATCGCACGATCGAGGAAATCTCCGCCTGGTCCCGCCTCACGCATGAGGCGCGCGGTGCCATCATGGCCGAGCTTCCCTCCCGCGCCCCGCGCCTTGCAAAGCGGCGCGGTGGCCGCATGGGCCGCTTGCAGGACTGACGCCCGACCAGCGCCCCTGCCATCTTCTGTCTTCAAATATCCTCAGGGGGTGAATTGGCGCCCTTGCGCCAAGAGGGGGCGGAACGCCCCCTGAACGCGGAGCCGGAGCGCGGCACGCGCGCAGGCGACAGGAAAGGCTTGCGCGAAGCGCTCCGCAAGATCACCGCCCGTCGCGCCGTTCCTCCTCCGTCGCCCGCTCCAAACCATAGGGCGCCACCAGCCGCCAGACATGATCCGGCACCATGGTCTTCACCCGCGCCGGGAAGGCGCGGCGCAGGTGCAGCACCGTTTCAATCGCCTTCATCTCCACCCGCGCCCGCGCGAATTCCAACCCGCGCGGCCCGATCCGCGGCTGCAGGAAGGCCACGATGGGGCGCGCCCAATCCGGCATCGACCGCAGCGGCAGGCCACCCGCCGCCCGCGCCACATTGCCAAGGAACCCCTTTACTGCCCCCTGCCGCTTGCCCTTGTCCGTCAGGGGCCGCAGGGTCAGCCGATCCGCCAGCAAGGCCAGCATCTCCTCGCCCCGCGCATTGCGCGCGATCACCCATTGATCCCCATCGCCGCCCATATAGCCCACGGTGATATCGGCCAGACGGTTGGTGTAATCGACACAGGTCTTGCAGGTCATGGGAAAGAAATCCGCCGGAAGCTTTGACAGCGGCAGCTTCAGGAAGGGCACCGTCCGCGTCGCCCGCCCATCGTCATAGCGCAATTCCACCCGGTAATCGGCGCGGAATTCCAGATAGCTGATCCGATCCGGACGTGGGTCGATCTGGGCGAGGAAGTGGTGGAAGTTCTCAGTCGTCGTGTTGTCCGAACAGGGTGTGCCAATGACATAAAGCCGCTCCAGCCCCAACTCCGCCTCCAGCACCCGCAGGGCATGGACTTGGCAAGGGATTCCCACCACCGCGATGCGCCGATGCCCCGCCGCCACGGCAGGCTCCAACAGCGCCAGCGTCGGTGCAAACCCCATCCGCATCCCCCTCACGCCCGCCAAGGCCGCCGGATCGGTCACGATCACCGGCAGGGGCTTCCAGCGATCCGCCGGATCGGGGGCCGTCGCCAACACCGCCGTCACCGCGCCCGACTCCAGCAGCCGCGCCGCCAGCGCCGTGGTGATGCCCGTCCATTGCGCCCCCGGCAGGGGATCGGTCATCCGCGCCCGCAACATCCGCCGCGTCACGCCGAAAAATGCCTCCTCGCCCTGCCCCGGATCGGCCACGCGCCCATGAACCTCGGCTTCCCGCGCCGGATAGTCGGGCGCGATGAACTGGCAGGCCTTCCCGCAGGCCTTGCCATCCCCCATCCGCGACACGCCGCAATCGGTGCAAAGCCCGGGCCGCGCCGCGCCCGTCAGGATCGGGGCGTCAAGACCGGGATGTGCGGGAAAGGGGCCGTCGGGCATCTGCGCCTCGCTTCCGGGCCGGACTGGCCCTCAGCCCGAACCTACTGCGTGACAAGCAATCCGTCCAGCCAAACTGTCAACTTTGCCTGACAGCGCGATCAGGTCCGGTCGCAGGCGGGCGATGCAGATCGGCGATCAGCCCGGGCAAATCCTCGGCCCAACTGTCCCGCCCGGTCAGCAGCGACACCGAATGCCGCGCGCTGTCGGCATTCAGCACCTGCAGCCCGGACAGCACCTCCTGCAGCGGCCGCCGCGACAGCAGCACATGCGCCTGTGCCAGAACCAGCAACCGGTGATGCACTGCCTGCCGAAGCCCGGCCCAAGCCGGTGCATCGGTCAGCCGCGTATAGGCCCAAAAGCGGATGGGAAAGGGATCGAAATCGCCCTGCAGGGTCCGGCTCCAACCCGAAAGCCCTCCACAAGGATCGGCCGGATCCTCCAGCGGCTCCACACTTTGGATCACCACTTCGGACAGGCCCCCGATCCGCGCTGTGGAGATCATCGTCGCCCCCCGGCGTCGCGGGCGCGACCAATCCAGCGCGACATGCGGCGCCAAAAGCGAGGCAGCCAAGGTCACTCGGTCAAGCATGCGCGACATCAGGTCCGCCCTCCGGTCGCGGATATTCAGATCTATATCGCATCCCGTTGCGCGGCACAGGATGGCAAGGCGGATTGGTGGCAGACCAAGGGATGCCGGAACGGAAATGGGCGGCACCGTCCCCAGTGCCGCCCCTTGTCATTCCACCATACCGAGCAGGCTCAGCTGCAGCCGCTCGTGCCGCCGCAGGTGTTGCACTTCATGCAGGTGCCGTTGCGCACCAGCGTGTAGTTGCCGCATTCACCACAGGGATCACCCTCATAGCCCTGCATCTTGGCCTTGGTCCGGGCATCCATGCTGACCGTCCCGGTGGCCAGCGCGGTGGATGTCGCCACTTCGGGCATCATCGCGCTGATCGCGGCCAAGCCATCCGTCCCGGTCGCCAGCGCGGTCGCCCCCATGCCGCCCTGGAACACGACCAGTTCCTGCGGCAGGCGCTTCCTCAGATAGCCGGTCGAGGAGATGGACTTCAGCAGTTCAACCGATTTCGACGCCGCCGACTCGCTCACTTCCCCGAAGTTGCGCTTGCCCTCGTCATCGCCACGGCCAAGGTCGTCAAAGGCCGCGCCGGTGGGCTTCACATGTGCAAGATCGGTGCGGTCGAGGTAGGAGATCGCCAGTTCCCGGAAGATGTAGTCAAGGATCGAGGTCGCGTTCTTGATCGAGTCGTTGCCCTGCACCATCCCCGCCGGTTCGAACCGCGTGAAGGTGAAGGCCTCCACGAACTCCTCCAGCGGCACGCCATATTGCAGGCCCACCGACACCGCGATGGCGAAGTTGTTCATCATCGCCCGGAAGCCAGCGCCTTCCTTGTGCATGTCGATGAAGATCTCGCCCAGACGGCCGTCGCCATATTCCCCGGTGCGCAGATAGACCTTATGGCCCCCCACGATCGCCTTCTGGGTATAGCCCTTGCGACGCTCCGGCAGCTTTTCGCGATGGGTGCGGATGATCTCCTTCACCACGATCTTCTCGACGATCTTCTCGGCCAGAACGGCAGCCTTTTCCTGAGCCGATCCGGTGGCGAGGATTTCCTCGGCCTCCTCGTCATCCTCGACCAGCGCGGCGGCGAGGGGCTGCGAGAGCTTCGACCCGTCCCGGTACAGGGCATTGGCCTTGATCCCCAGCGACCAGGACAGCTCATAAGCCGCCAGCGTTTCCGCGATCGTGGCCGAGTTGGGCATGTTGATCGTCTTGGAAATCGCGCCCGAGATGAAGGACTGCGCCGCCGCCATCATATGGATGTGGCTCTCCACCGACAGGAAGCGCTTGCCCTTCTTGCCGCAGGGATTGGCGCAGTCGAAGACCGGGTAATGCTCCGTCTTCAGGAAGGGCGCGCCTTCCAACGTCATCGTCCCGCAGACATGGTCATTGGCCGCATCGATCTGCGCCTTGGTGAACCCAAGGTGGCGGAGCAGGTCAAAGGTCGGATCGGCCAGCTTTTCCGCCGGAATGCCCAGCGTGCCCTTGCAGAACTCTTCCCCCAGCGTCCACTGGTTGAAGACGAAGCGGATATCAAAGGCCGACGGCAGCGCGCCTTCGATCTTTTCCAACTCGCGCGGGCCGAAACCATGGCCGATCAGCGCCGTGTGGTTGATGCCCGGGCAATTGCCGATGCTGCCATGGCCCACCGCATAGGCCACGATTTCCGCGATCTGGCTGGAGGAATAGCCCAGCGTTTCCAACGCCGCCGGAACCGACTGGTTGATGATCTTGAAGTAGCCGCCACCCGCCAGCTTCTTGAACTTCACCAGCGCGAAGTCCGGCTCGATCCCGGTCGTGTCGCAATCCATAACAAGACCGATGGTCCCCGTGGGCGCGATCACCGTCGTCTGGGCGTTGCGATAGCCGTGCTTTTCGCCCAGAGCCAGCGCCTCGTCCCAAGCGGATTTCGCAAGAGCGACAAGGCTTTGATCGGGGCAGTTCGCGTAATCCAGCGCGACCGGGTTGACGTTGACAGCCTCATAGCCTGCGGTTTCGCCATAGGCGGCGCGGCGGTGGTTGCGGATCACGCGCAGCATATGCTTGGCATTGCGGCTGTAGCCCGGAAAGGCCCCCAGCTCCGCCGCCATCTCGGCCGAGGTGGCGTAAGTGATCCCCGTCATCAGCGCGGTCAGCGCACCGCAGAGCGCCCGCCCTTCGACCGAGTCATAGCCCAGACCCATGTTCATCAGCAGACCGCCGATATTGGCATAGCCAAGGCCCAGCGTGCGGAAATCATAGGACAGTTGCGCGATCTCCTTCGACGGGAACTGCGCCATCATGACCGACACTTCCAGCGTCACCGTCCAGAGCCGGGTCGCATGCACATAGGCATCCGCATCGAACCGGCCATCCTTGAAGAAGGTCAGCAGATTCATCGACGCCAGATTGCAGGCCGTGTCATCAAGGAACATGTATTCCGAGCAGGGGTTCGACCCCCGGATCGGCCCATCTTCCGGGCAGGTGTGCCAAGCGTTCACAGTATCATGAAACTGGATACCCGGGTCCGCGCAGGCCCAAGCGGCGTGACCGACCTGATCCCACAGATCCCGCGCCTTGATGGTCTTGGACACCTTGCCATCCGTGCGGCGGATCAGCGCCCAATCCTCATCATTCTGCACGGCCTTCAGGAAGGCATCCGTGACGCGGACGGAGTTGTTCGAATTCTGGCCCGACACGGTGATGTAGGCCTCGGAGTCCCAGTCCGTGTCATAGGTCGGGAATTCGATAGAGGTGAAGCCCTGCCGCGCATATTGCAGCACACGGTTGGTGTAGGTGTCGGGGATCATCGCTTTCTTGGCCGACTTGATCGCGGCCTTCAGCGCCGGGTTCTTCGCCGGATCGACCGAATCCTCTGCCGACCCGTCCCACTGGCGGATCGCGGCGAAGATCTCGTTCAGCTTCTGCTCATGCGCCTTGGACCCGGCCACCAGCGAGGCGACCTTCTGCTCCTCGATGACCTTCCAGTTGATGAACTGCTCGATATCCGGGTGATCCATGTCGCAGATCACCATCTTCGCCGCGCGCCGCGTCGTACCGCCAGACTTGATCGCCCCCGCCGCGCGGTCGCCGATCTTGAGGAACCCCATCAGGCCGCTGGATTTGCCGCCGCCAGACAGTTTCTCCCCTTCGCCGCGCAGGGACGAGAAGTTGGTGCCCGTGCCCGAGCCGTATTTGAACAGCCGCGCCTCACGAACCCACAGGTCCATGATCCCACCCTCATTCACCAGATCGTCGCTGACCGACTGGATAAAGCAGGCATGCGGCTGCGGGTGCTCATAGGCCGACTCGGACTTCGTCAGCTTGCCGGTCTGGTAATCCACGTAGAAGTGCCCCTGCGCCGGGCCGTCCACACCATAGGCCCAATGCAGGCCGGTGTTGAACCATTGCGGGCTGTTGGGCGCCGCCATCTGGCGGGCCAGCATGAAGCGCATCTCGTCATAATAGGCGCGCGCATCAGCTTCGGTGGTGAAATAGCCGCCCTTCCAGCCCCAATAGGCCCAGGCCCCCGCCAGACGGTCAAAGACCTGCTTGGCCGAGGTTTCGCCCACAAAGCGCTCCGTCTCGGGCAATTCCGCCAGCGCCGCCTCATCGGGCACCGACCGCCACAGGAATTCGGGAACGCCCTTTTCCTTCACGCGCTTCAGCCGCGCAGGCACGCCCGCCTTGCGGAAATACTTCTGGGCCAGAACGTCCGAGGCAACTTGGCTCCAGCCCTCTGGAACCTCCACCGCCTCGTTGCGGAAGACGACCTTGCCATCAGGATTGCGGATCTCCGACGTGGTCGTGGTGAACGACATCGCGCCATAGGCGCCAGTCACTTCGGAGGTGAATTTGCGTTCGATCTTCATCGCTGCCCCGTCTCCAATTCTGGCGGGGCCTGCGCCCCGTCCGTGTTAAATCCATTGCGGCTGGCAAGGCTGCGCCATCCCACTGCCCAAGGGCAGAAGAATATGGCACCACATGGGGTGCCCCTTTCCGGGTTGGTTTGATCCTGCCTGTCGACACGCCACTATATGTTGTGGCCTCACCGCTCACTTCGTCAAACTGTCGTAAAGCGCGGTCAGGATCAATTACAATTTTCGCAGTCGACCGGCGATTTTTCGCTTGACGATTTTCCTGCAACAGGGCGGCGGAACATCGCCGATCTGCGCGCGCGCACCGGGAAAGCCTTGGGGAAAACCCACTGGATAGATTTGGAGAAGGCCGGATTTGCGCGCCTTGGCCAAGGCTTGCGCGAGGGCATTCAATGGATGCGTGAAACGCGCAGGCGCCGCCTAGCGCCCGGCCTCCTCCGCACCGGGCGATTCTTTCGCAACCCGCGGGCGCCGATTGATCAGCACAATCCCGATCCCGACCAGCGCCGCCGACCCGATCACCGGGGCCGTCAGCGACTCATCGAAGACCATGACCCCCAACAGGATCGCAAGGATTGGGGTCAGAAAGGAAAAGCTCGCCACCGTCGCCGCCGGATAAACCGACAACAGCCAAAGCCACCCGATGAATCCCCCCGCCACAACCAGCGAGGATTGGAAGATCAGCCCACCGACATGGGCTGGCTGCAAATCGCGGATCAGCGGCCCGAAGAAGGGCGCCGCCAGCAGCAGGATCGGCCCCGAAACCAGCACCATCCAGAACAGCTGCATCTCCGCCCCCGCCTCGCGCAGCCGCGACGCCCGCGCCACCAACGCCGTCGCCGCCCAGCCGAAGGCGCCCCCCAGCGCCAGCAGATCCCCCGCAAGACTGCCCTGCGCCGCGTTCGGATCGCGCGACAGGATCGCCCAAGCGGTTCCCGCGAAGGCCAACCCCAGCCCGGCCGCCCGCATCGGCGTGATCCGTTCCCCCGGCAGCACGAAATGCGCCATGATCGCAAACCAAACGGGCATCGAATAGAAGATGACCGAGGCCCGGCTGACCGCCGTCAGGTCCAGCGCAAGGAACAGGCACAGGAATTCCAGCGCGAAGACCGTCCCGATCAGAAGACCCGCCCCCAGATCGGCCCGCCGCACCTGCGGCGGCCGCCCGCGCCAGTAAAGCCACGCCCAAACGAAGACCACGGCCAGAACGGACCGCAGCCCCGCAAAGAAGACGGGCTGCAACCCCTCATTCACCCATTTCACGATGATCTGGTTGACGGCCAAAAGCAGCGTGATCCCCAGCAGGGCCGCTCCACCAAAGGCATCCAGCCTGTCCTTGCGCATGATGCCCTGCCCCCCGACCTCTGCGCCACAGTTCTGCCGCCCGTCGGGCGAAGTCAACCGCCGCGACGACGGTCGTTAGGGCAACGCTCTGAAAAGACAAGCACCTTGCGAATCGTTAGCACTGGAAGCGAGCGGGCCAATTCACGTAAACGGCATGAAAGGGAACAGGAACGAGGCAGGAGATGTCCGATATCATCGCCCGCTGTGAGGCCAAGGGCCTCCGCATGACGGATCAGCGCAGGGTGGTTGCCCGCGTCATCGACGAATCCGAGGATCACCCGGATGTCGAAGAGCTTTACGCCCGCTCGGCCAAGATTGACCCGCGCATTTCCATTGCCACGGTCTATCGCACGGTGAAGCTGTTCGAAGAGGCGGGCATCCTCGAAAAGCTGGAATTCGGCGACGGGCGCGCGCGCTATGAAGATGCCGAACGCGACCACCACGATCACCTGATCGACGTCAATTCCGGCGATGTGATCGAATTCGTCGACCCCGAGATCGAGGCGCTGCAGGAAAAGATCGCCGCGCGCCTCGGCTTCAAACTCGTCGGTCACCGGCTAGAGCTTCTGGGCGTTCCGCTGAAGAAGTCCTGACCATGGCACGCCCGCCCCTTGCGGCCACGGATGCCGCCGGGGCGGCGGGCAATCTGCGCGGCATCGCCCTGATGCTGGCCGCCATGGCGCTCTTTGCTGTCGAGGACATGTTCCTCAAATGGGCCGCCACCGACCTTCCTGTCGGCATGGTGATCTTCGTCGCAGGCGCCTTCGGTGCGCCCGTCTTCGCCCTGATGGCCCGTCTCGAAGGGCGCCCCGTCTTGTCGCGCGCAGCCCTGCACCCGGCGGTGATCGCGCGCAATGCAGGCGAGATGGTCGCCACCATCGCCTATATCAGCGCGCTTGCCGTCGTCGACCTGTCCACGGTCTCGGCCGTTCTGCAGGCCACGCCCCTTGCCGTCACACTGGGCGCTGCGCTCTTTCTGCGCGAACAGGTGGGCTGGCGGCGCTGGTCAGCCATCGCGGTGGGCTTCGCGGGTGTCCTCCTCGTGATCCGCCCGGGGATGGACGGCTTCCGCCCTGAGGCGCTCTGGGTCCTGATCTCGGTCGTGGGCCTTGCGCTGCGCGACCTCTCCTCGCGGGCCATTCCCGCCTCTTGCAGCAACGCGCAAGTGTCCTGCTGGGGCCTGATGTCCGTGGCGCTGCTCGGCGCGGTGATGATGATCCCGGGCGGCGCAGTCCGCCCCGACACCGCCCAGATCGCCACCCTCTTCGGCGCGGTCCTCTTTGGCACCGCCGGATACTGGGCCATCACCGCCGCCACCCGGATAGGCGAGGTGGCCGTCGTGTCGCCCTTCCGTTACGCGCGGCTGATCTTCTCTATGCTGATCGGCATCCTCGTCTTCAACGAGCGGCCCGATGCCCTGATGCTCGTCGGGGCCGCGCTTGTGATCGCGTCGGGGCTTTACGCCTTCGCCCGCGAACGCGCCCGCAAACGCGCCCTTTCCATGCAGGGCGCCAGCGGGTAAAGAGCCGCGCGAGAGCACCACGCGTTTGCCACGGAGGCCACAAAGCCCATGAGCACGATCATCGACATCCACGCCCGCGAGATTCTCGACAGCCGCGGCAACCCCACCGTCGAGGTGGACGTTCATCTGGAAGGCGGCTTCATGGGCCGCGCCGCCGTGCCGTCGGGCGCGTCCACGGGCGCGCATGAGGCGGTGGAGCGGCGCGACGGGGACAAGGCCCGCTACAAGGGCAAGGGCGTGCTGGAGGCCGTCGCCGCGGTGAACGGCGAGATTGCCGAGGAAATCGTCGGTTTCGATGCGCTCGAACAGGTCGGCATCGACCGCACGATGATCGAGATGGACGGCACGCCCAACAAGTCGCGCCTTGGCGCGAATGCCATCCTTGGCGTCTCGCTGGCCGTGGCGCGGGCCGCAGCAGAGGCGACGGGTCAGCCGCTTTTCCGTTATGTGGGCGGCACTTCCGCGCGGATGCTGCCGGTTCCGATGATGAACATCATCAATGGCGGTGAACATGCCGACAACCCGATCGACATTCAGGAATTCATGATCATGCCCGTCGGCGCGGACAATATCCGCGATGCGGTGCGGATGGGCTCCGAAGTGTTCCACACCCTGAAGAAGGAACTTCAGGCCGCAGGCCACAACACCGGGATCGGCGATGAGGGCGGCTTTGCGCCGAACCTGAATTCTGCCCGCGATGCGCTTGATTTCATTCTGAAATCGATCGAAAAGGCTGGCTATCGCCCGGGTGAGGATATCTTCCTCGCGCTGGACTGCGCCGCGACCGAGTACTTCAAGAACGGCCGCTATGAGATGAAGGGCGAAGGCAAATCCCTTTCGATCGAAGAGAACGTGGCCTTCCTCGCAGGTCTTGCCGCCGATTACCCGATCATCTCGATCGAGGACGGCTGTTCCGAGGATGACTGGGCGGGCTGGAAGCTTCTGACCGACACGCTGGGATCAAAGGTCCAACTGGTGGGCGACGATCTGTTCGTGACCAACCCCAAGCGGCTTTCCGAAGGTATTGCAAAGGGTTGCGCCAATTCCATGCTGGTGAAGGTCAACCAGATCGGCACCCTGACCGAGACGCTGCAGGCGGTCGAAATGGCCCATCGCGCGCGCTATACCAACGTGATGTCGCACCGGTCGGGCGAGACGGAGGATGCCACGATCGCCGACCTCGCCGTGGCCACGAATTGCGGGCAGATCAAGACCGGGTCGCTGTCGCGGTCGGACCGTCTGGCGAAGTATAACCAGCTTATCCGCATCGAAGAGATGCTGGGCGAGACGGCGGAATATGCCGGGGACTCCATCCTCAAGGCCTGAAACGGCTGTTCCCTGTTTTGTGCCGCAATCTGTGCAGCAAACTGTGGCCACACTCGTGGCCACAACAGCCAAACAGCAAGGCCCCCGTCACTAGGCGGGGGCCGTTTCAATTCCTGCGAAGAACCGCGCGGGCCGGAACGGGGCAAGCAGCGGCTGATCACCCTGCCCGCCCATCTCCAGCGCCAGAAGATCGGCGACCAGCGGCGCCAGCGTGGCGCCCGAATGCATCACCGCCATCGACAGACCGGGCAGCACTGCGCCGATCACCGGCAGCCCGTCCCCCGGCACCGGGCGTTCCGCCATCAGCAGGCGGTCGGGCCGGATGAAGGCATTGGGGAACAGATGGCGCAGCCGCATCAGCGTCGCCTGTTCCATCTCTTGCGGCGGTGGCAGCCCCTCGGTCGCGTCTCCTTGATGATGGGCCGAGGCCGGGGCGACCAACCGCCCTTCGGGATCTTGCCGCACCTCCTGATCGGGCGTGGCAAGGATATGGTGCAGGAGCGGCGGCAGCGGTCGCGTCACCAGCAGCGCGCCGGGGCGGCGCAGCATCGGCAGTTGCAGACCCAACGGGGTCAACAGCGCAGGCGTTCCAGTCCCGGTGCAGAGGACGACATGATCGGCGCTGATCTCGCCCGCCGCGGTGCGGATACCCGTGATCCGCCCGTCATTGGCCACCAGCCCCTCTACCGCCAGCCCGCAGATCATATGCGCGCCATGGGACGAGGCCGAGGCAAGCGCCGCCTGCGCCAGACCAACAAGGTCCTGCGCCGCCTCCAGCGGGAAGAACAGTGCGCGCGGGGGCGGATCGGCCATCCGCGGCTCGAGTGCCGCGATGGCCGCCCGATCAAGCAGGCGCAGCGGATAGTCCAGCGCGGCCAGCGCGGCATGGCGGCGGTCGAAGGCCTCGCCCGTTTCTTCGAACCAGATGCAGCCCTCGGGCTGATAGGGGCGCGACAGTTCCTCGCCAAGGCTGCGATGGGCGGCCATGGCAGCAAGGCGCAGGTGGAAATGCGCCTCCGTCAGGAAGAAACTCGCATTCACCCAGCCAAAGCTGCGGCCCGATGCCCCGCTGGTCGGGGCGACCGCCTCGACCACCGTGACCGACGCACCGTCCCGCGCCAGACGATGGGCAAGCACCGCACCGGTGATCCCGGCGCCAATGATGAGGAAACGGGGTTGCATGGCGGCTCCTTTGCCCCATGGTGGCAGGGTCTGATGCCGGAGGGAAGCATGGATCACGCCGAAAGGATCATCGCCGCGCTGGACCTGCACCCCCATCCCGAAGGCGGCTGGTACCGCGAGACATGGGCCGGGCCGGAGATGGCGGGGCGCGCGGTGGGGACGGCGATCTATTTCCTGCTGAAAGCGGGGGAGCGGTCGCATTGGCACCGGGTCGATGCGGGCGAGGTCTGGCTCTGGCATGCGGGGCATCCGCTGGACCTGTTGATGGCCGAAACTGAGGCAGGGTCGGTGACGGTGCAGTCCTTGGGCGGCGATGTGCTGGCGGGCCAGCGTCCGCAGGCGGTGGTGCCCGCCGGATGGTGGCAGGCGGCCGAGGCGCGAGAGGGCTGGGCGCTGGTCAGTTGCTGCGTCGCGCCGGGGTTCCGGTTCGAAGGGTTCGAACTGGCGGAACCGGGGTTTACCATCGACGGGCGCTAAGGCGACATCGGACGCGGAAACCGCAGGACAGGCCGTCCACACAGATGACGGGCAGCGCAATCTGCGTCACAGTCCGCCCCGGCTTCTGCGGCAGAAGCCGTTTGCCGGGGGAAGGCATGGATCACAAGGCATGGCTCGCCACTTTGCCGCCCGAGGTGAAGGCGGACCTCGCACAGCGTTCGGACGCGGCCGGATTGCGCCATCTGGCGCTGCATCTGGGGCTGATCCTTGCTTGCGGCGCGGCCATTGCGGCGGGCGTTCCGGGCTGGTGGCTGCTTTTGCCGTTGCAGGGCGTGCTGATCATCTTTCTCTTCACACTGGAACATGAGGCGACGCATCAGACCCCTTTCGTGCGCCTCTGGCTGAACGAGGTGGCGGGGCATCTGAGCGGTTTCCTTCTGCTGCTGCCCTTCCTGTGGTTCCGCTACTTCCACCTTGCCCATCACCGCTGGACGAATATCGACGGCAATGACCCGGAACTGGACGGGGCCAAACCCGAAACGCGGGCGGCGTGGCTTTGGCATGTGTCGGGACTGCCCTATTGGCTGTCCGAGGCGCGGCTGGTGCCGGGCCTCGCTCTGGGCCGGGTGCGGGCATCCTATCTGCCCGAGGCCGCCCTGCCCCGCATGGCGCGCGAGGCGCGGGTCATGCTTGCCGGTTACGGGCTGGCGGCACTGTCCCTCCTCTGGACGGACCTTTTGCTCTGGGTCTGGCTGGTCCCCGTTCTGCTGGGCCAGCCCGTGCTGCGGCTGTATCTTCTGGCCGAGCATGGCGACTGCCCGCGCGTGGCCGACATGTTCCTGAACACGCGGACGACCTTCACCAACCGCGTTGTCCGCTTCCTTGCGTGGAACATGCCCTATCACGTGGAGCATCACGTCGCCCCCACCGTGCCCTTTCACCGCCTGCCCGACCTGCATGCCCGGATGCGTGCCCATCTGGCGGTCACGGCCGAAGGCTATGGGGCCTTCACGCGGGACTATCTTGCGCGGCGGCGCTGATGGCCTGATCTGCCGGCAATAGGTCTGGATTATTGCCACCGTCACAATTCGGCATTGGCGCTTTGTCCCGCGACCCGATAGCACGAGCGGCATGAGCGATCCGGTGCCCGCCCCGACCAAGAACGAGGACAGCCCGAAGGGCCTTGCCCTTGCCATCGCCGCCTATCTGATGTGGGGCTTCCTGCCGCTCTATATGAAGGCCTTGGCCGCCGTGCCGGTGCTAGAGGTGCTGGCCCATCGCGTGGTCTGGTCGGTGCCAGTGGCGGGGGCGGTGCTGATCTGGCTGGGGCGGACGGCGGACCTGCGGACGGCGCTGCGGTCGCCCCGGATGATCGGGATGGCGGCGCTGACGGCGGGGCTGATCTCGGTCAACTGGGCGATCTATGTCTGGTCGATCCAGTCGGGCCAAGCGCTGGAGGCGGCCTTGGGCTATTACATCAACCCGCTCTTCTCCATCTTCCTTGGCGCGGTGCTTTTGGGCGAACGGATGACCCGCGCGCAGGTGGCGGCCATTGCGCTGGCCGCCGCCGCCGTGGCGGTGCTGACATGGGAGGCGGGCCGCGTGCCGCTGGTGGCGCTGGGGCTGACGGTCAGTTGGGGCTTCTACGCCTATCTGAAGAAACGGCTGCCCTTGGGCCCCAATCAGGGCTTCATGCTGGAGGTGCTGATCCTGTCGCCACTGGCCTTGGGCTTTCTGCTCTGGACCGGGGCGCAAGGCGGGCTGGTCTTCGGGGCGGATGCAGGGCTGACGGGGCTTCTGCTGCTGGCGGGCGTGGTGACGGCGGTGCCGCTGATGGTCTATGCCAACGGCGCAAAGCTTTTGCGGCTGTCGACCATCGGCATCCTGCAATACATCGCGCCGACGATGATCTTCCTGACCGCCGTCTTCGTCTTTGGCGAGGAATTCGGCACGGCCCGCGCGGTGGCCTTCCCGATGATCTGGGCAGCGCTGGTGATCTATACCGGGTCGATGCTGAAACGCTGAGCCTCGCCGCACCTGCGGGAGCGGGGGCCAGCCCCCGCACCCCCGGGATATTTGAGAACAGATGAAATCAGCGCCGGGTCAGGGTCATTGGTCTGGGCGGCTGACCTTGCCCCCGCCGACCAAGGCCGCAACCCCCGTCGTCGCGGGGCCGGAGGTGGGCAGGCCGCGCGCGACGCGGACGGCGAGATAGGCGAAGGCCTGCGCTTCCAGCATATCGCCGTCCAGACCCGCCGCCTCGATCGGTTCGGCCTCGACCCGCAGGCGGGCGGTCAGTTCCGCCATGATCCGCGCATTCCGGCGCCCGCCCCCGGTGACCAGAAGGCGGGTGACAGGGACGGGGAAATGCTTTGCCCCCCGCGCCACGGCAGCAGCGGCGGCGGCAGCGAGCGTAGCGGCGGCGTCCTCGGTCGACAGGTTGCCCATGTCGAGGCTGGCGTGGAAATCGTTCCGGTCCAATGATTTGGGCGGCATGCGGTGAAAGAAGGGATGGGCGAGGAAGGCCGCGATCCGCCCCTCATCGACCTGTCCCAACAGCCCCGTCGCGCCATCGGGATCAAGCGGCTGCCCCGTCCGCGCCAGCATCAGGTCATTCAGCGGCGCATTGGCAGGCCCGGTATCGAAGGCGAGCAGCGCGCCATGGCTTTCCGGGCTGCTCTGGCGCGGGTCGATCCAGGTGACATTCCCCACCCCGCCAAGGTTCAGGAGCGCAAGCGGCTGCGCCGCCCCGATCCGGCGCGCGCAGGCAAAATGGAAGAAGGGCGCAAGCGGCGCGCCCTGCCCGCCCATCGCGACATCCGCCGTGCGGAAATCCCAGACCACGGGCAGGCGCAAAGCACTGGCCAAAAGCGCACCGTCCCCCGCCTGATGCGTGCCGCGCCCCTTCGGATCATGCGCAAGGGTCTGGCCGTGAAACCCCACGATCTCTGCCCCCGAGAAGCGCGACAAAAGCTCGGTATGCGCGGTTTCCACGACTTCCGCTGCCACCTGCACGCCATCCTCCCCCGGCCAGCGACCAAGGGCAGCGCGCAACATCGCCTGTTCGGCAGGGCTATAGGGACGAAAGGCCGAGGGGCCGAAATCGAGGATGCGTTCGCCATCGGTCAGGACCATGGCCGCATCCACCCCGTCAAGCGAGGTGCCCGACATGCAGCCAAGCGCCCAGACCGCCCCGCCGGATCGCATCTTCCTTTCACCCCCCGCCGCCGCTATACCGCGCCCTGCCACTGTTAAAGCACGGGTGCCCCATGACCTACCATCCGAAATCCGACTTCCTGCGCGTGATGATGGAGCGCGGCTATCTGGCCGATTGCACCGATTATCAGGCGCTGGACGAGGCTTTGGTGAAGGGGGTCCTGCCCGCCTATATCGGCTATGACGCCACAGCGGCGAGCCTGCATGTGGGCCACCTTCTCAACATCATGATGCTGCGCTGGCTGCAGAAGACGGGGCACAAGCCGATCACCCTGATGGGGGGCGGCACGACCAAGGTGGGCGATCCCTCCTTCCGGGCCGAGGAACGCCCGCTGCTGTCGCCTGCGCAGATCGACGCCAATATTGCCGGCATGCAAAAGGTCTTTGCCCGTTACCTTTCCTACGGGGCTGGGCCTTCGGACGCGATCATGCTGAACAATGCCGAATGGCTGGACAGCCTGAACTACCTCGATTTCCTGCGGGATATTGGGCGGCATTTCAGCGTCAACCGCATGCTGTCTTTCGAGAGTGTGAAGTCCCGGCTGGACCGCGAGCAGTCGCTGTCCTTCCTTGAATTCAACTACATGATCCTGCAGGCCTATGACTTCCTTGAACTGTTCCGCCGCTACGGCTGCCGTCTGCAGATGGGCGGGTCGGATCAGTGGGGCAATATCATCAACGGGATCGACCTCACGCGGCGCGTGCTGGATGCAGACATCTTCGGTCTGACCTCGCCTTTGCTGACCACCAGCGACGGCAAGAAGATGGGCAAATCGGCCTCGGGCGCGGTCTGGCTGGATGGCGGGATGCTGTCGCCTTACGAATTCTGGCAGTTCTGGCGCAACACGACCGATGCCGATGTGGGCCGCTTCCTGAAGCTCTATACCGAGCTTCCTGTGGACGAATGCAACCGTCTGGGCGCGCTTGCGGGGTCAGAGATCAACGCGGCCAAGATCATCCTCGCCAATGAGGTGACTACCCTTCTGCACGGGGCCGAAGCGGCAGCAGCGGCCGAGGCCACGGCGCGCGAAGTGTTCGAGAAGGGCGGGATCGGCGACGACCTGCCCACCGTGGCGCTGTCGGTGGACGAGGTCGCCGATGGCGTGGGGATCGTGCAGCTCTTCGTCCGCGCGGGCCTTGCGGCCAGCGGCAAGGATGCCAAGCGCCTGATTTCCGAAGGCGGGGCGCGTCTGAATGACGAGATCGTCACCGATGCCGCCCTGCGTCTTGGCGCGGGCGATCTGGCCGAACCCGTGAAGCTGACCGCCGGGAAAAAGCGGCATGCGCTGGTGACGCTGGGCTGATCGGGGGGATCGGACCCGCATCCTCTGTCACGGCATTGACGGCGCCCCTTGCCAGCAGGGGGCGCCCTTTGCTTTGCTGCGCCCATCGGCGAAAGGAACCCTGCCATGACCGCCCCCCTGTCCGGGATCACCGTGCTGGACCTGACCCATGTTCTGGCGGGCCCCTTCTGTTCTGGCATCCTCGGCGATCTGGGGGCGCGGGTGATCAAGGTGGAACGCCCGGGAACAGGCGATGACACGCGCGCCTTTCCGCCCTTTGTCGCAGGCACATCCGGCTATTTCGCCGCGCTGAATGCGGGCAAGCAATCCATCGCGCTGGACCTGAAGGCCGAGGCCGACCGGGCGATCCTTGATCGGCTTCTGGCACGGGCGGATGTGCTCTTGGAGAATTACCGCCCCGGCGTCATGGCGCGGCTGGGCTATGGCTGGGACGATCTGCATGCCCGCCATCCCCGCCTGATCTACGGCGCGGTGTCGGGTTTCGGCCAGACGGGGCCGGAGTCTGGCAAACCCGCCTATGACATGGTGGTGCAGGCACGAGGCGGGGTGATGTCGATCACGGGCGAGGAAGGCGGCCCGCCCGTGCGCGTCGGTGCCTCCATCGGCGACATCGTCGCGGGCATGTATCTGGCCCAAGGGGTGCTGGCCGCGCTCTACGATCGGGAACGGACGGGTGTGGGCCGAATGATCGACGTGGCCATGCTGGATGCACAGATCGCCATTCAGGAGCACAGCCTTGCCATCACCGCCGCCACCGGCACGCCGCCGGGGCCGACCGGGGCGCGGCATCCGACCATCACCCCGTTCTCCACCTATCGCGCCAGTGACGGCTTTTTCGTTATCGCCGCCGGAAATGATGCGCTTTTCGCGCGGCTTTGCACGGCGCTGGGGCTGCCCTTGGCCGATGACCCGCGCTTTGCCACCAATGCCGCGCGCTGCGAGAATGTGCATCTCTTGAAACGGCTGATCGAGGCGGTGACGCTGGGCCAGACCGCCGCGCATTGGATCGGGGTTTTGGACGCGGCGGGGGTGCCCACGGGCCGGGTGCAGGATATGGCGCAGGCGATGCGCGACCCGCAGCTTCTGGCGCGCAGTATGGTGCTGCCCGTGGCGGCGCGGGACGGCGGGCCCGCCTTCACCGCGGCGGGAAATCCCATCAAGATGACGGGCTTGGCCGACCCCGCCTCCCGTGCGGCCGCGCCCGCGCTGGACGGCGACCGTGCCGCGATCCTCGCTTGGCTTGACGCGTCCCACCCCACCGCGTGACGCCCCCGGACGCTGACCTGACGCAATCCGACATGGACCGCGTCCGCCCGCGCCCTAGAACAGGGGGCGCGAACAGGAGACAGCCCTTGCCGACCGCGACCGCCGTGGATGAAGCTACCCTGCCCGACGAACGCTGGGATGACCCGGCGCGCGGGTCGATCCGCTTTCGCACCCTCTTCTCTGCCCCAAAGACGGACAGCGACGAAATCACCTGCGGCGTGGCGATGATGGCCGAGGGCGAGACCTTCCCCCTCCACTCCCATCCGCAGGCCGAAGTCTATTTCGGGCTGGAGGGCGAGGGCGAGGTGATGATCGACGGCACCCCCCACCGCCTTGCCCCCGGCATCGCGCTTTACATCCCCGGCGGGGCCGTGCATGGCGTGCCGATTGCAGCCGCCCCCCTGCGGTGGTTCTACTGCTTCGCCGCCGACAGCTTCGCCGATATCCGCTACAGCTTCCTTCACGAAACGGACCCTGTGACATGACCGAAGACGCGCTCGTCATCTTCACCCCTTCCGGCAAGCGGGGACGCTTCCCGCTGGGAACCCCCGTCCTGACGGCGGCGCGGCAATTGGGCGTGGACCTTGATTCCGTCTGCGGCGGGCGCGGCATCTGTTCCAAATGCCAGATCACGCCCAGCTACGGCGATTTCCCCAAGCATGGGGTGACGGTGGCCGATGGCGCGCTGACCGAATGGAATTCGGTCGAGGAACGCTACAAATCCAAGCGCGGGATGATCGACGGCCGCCGCCTTGGCTGTCAGGCCAAGGTGATGGGCGACGTGGTCATCGACGTGCCACCGGAATCCCAGGTCCACAAGCAGGTGATCCGCAAGTCGGCCACCCAGCGCGACATCGTGATGGACCCGGCGACGCGGCTTCTTTATGTCGAGGTGGCCGAACCCGACATGCACGAACCCACGGGCGATTTCGAACGCCTTGCCATCGCGCTGCGCGATCAATGGCAGGTGGAGGATGTGGTGGCCGACCTCGCGCTCATGCGCCGCCTGCAGCCGGTGCTGCGCAAGGGCGAATGGAAAGTCACGGTCGCGCTGCACAAGGGCAACCATGACGCCACGCCCCGCATCCTTGACCTCTGGCCCGGCTTTCATGAGGGCGGGCTTTACGGGCTGGCCATCGACCTTGGCTCCACCACCATCGCCGCGCATCTCTGCGATCTGAAGGATGGCGCGGTGCTCGCCTCCTCTGGCCTGATGAACCCGCAGATCCGCTTTGGCGAAGACCTGATGTCCCGCGTCTCTTACGCCATGATGAACCCCGGCGGGGATGTGGAAATGACGCGGGCGGTGCGCGAGGCGATCAACGCCCTTGCCGCCTCCATCGCCGCCGAGGCTGACGTGGACCCGACCGCGATCTACGAGGTTGTCTTCGTCTGCAACCCGGTGATGCACCACCTCCTTCTGGGGATCGACCCGGTGGAACTGGGTCAGGCGCCCTTCGCGCTGGCCACCTCTGGTTCCCTCTCGCTCGATGCCCGCGATCTGGACCTGACGAACCTCAACCGCGCGGCCCGGGTCTATGTGCTGCCCTGCATCGCGGGCCATGTGGGCGCGGATGCCGCCGCCGTGGCCCTGTCGGAAGAACCGGGCAAGTCCAAGGATATGGTCCTGATCGTGGACGTGGGCACCAATGCCGAGATCCTCTTGGGCAATGAAACCCGCGTCCTTGCCTGTTCTTCCCCCACCGGACCCGCCTTTGAGGGCGCACAGATCAGCAGCGGCCAGCGCGCCGCGCCGGGGGCCATAGAACGGGTGGAAATCGATCCGGTGACGAAGGAACCCCGCTTCCGCGTCATCGGCAGCGACATCTGGTCCGACGACCCCGCCTTCGCCGAAGCGACGAAACAGACCGGCATCACCGGCATCTGCGGGTCCGGCATCATCGAGGCGGTGGCGGAACTGCGCATGGCGGGCCTTCTGGATCCCGGCGGGCTGATCGGTAGCCCCGATCAGACCGGCACCCCCCGCTGCGTGCCCGAAGGGCGCACCCACAGCTATCTGCTGCATGACGGAAGTGCAGAGGGCGGGCCGCGCATCATGGTCACCCAAGGCGACATCCGCGCGATCCAGCTGGCGAAATCGGCGCTTTATGCGGGCGCGCGGCTTTTGATGGATGAGATGGGCGTCGACAAGGTCGACCGCGTTACCCTTGCCGGGGCCTTTGGTGCGCATATCAGCCCGAAACACGCGATGGTTCTGGGCATGATCCCGGATGTGCCGCTGGACCGCGTCACCAGCGCAGGCAATGCCGCCGGCACGGGCGCGCGTATCGCGCTGTGCAACGTGGCGGCGCGCAACCAGATCGAGGCGACGGTGCATGACATCCACAAGGTGGAAACCGCCATCGAGCCGAAATTCCAAGAGCATTTCGTCAACGCCAATGCCATCCCTCACGCGACCGATCCCTTCCCCGAACTGAACGCCGTGGTCACCCTGCCCGATGTCAGCTTCAACGCGGGCGGAGCCGGGTCAGAGGGGCGGCGGCGGCGGCGCGGCTGATCCGGGCTTTTCATCCCACCCCCGAAAGGCCATGATCGGGCGACGCGCGACAGGATGATGATGACCGACGACCCGGTAGCCGATCTTCTTTCCCGGGTGGCCGCACAGGATCGTGCGGCCTTCCGGACGCTCTATTCCCAAACCTCGGCGAAACTCATGGGCGTGCTGATCCGTATCCTCGGCACAAGGCCCGAGGCGGAAGAGGCGCTTCAGGAAGTTTTCACCCGCGTCTGGCTGCGCGCCGCACGCTTTGACGCGACGAAGGGGCGCGGCATGACCTGGCTTGTCGCCATCGCACGCAACCATGCCATCGACCGCCTGCGCGCCCGGCCCTCGGATGCCGCGCGGGACGACAGCGAGGGCGTGATCGACCGCATCCGCGACAGCGCCCCCACCGCCGAGACGCGGATGATCGCCATGGGCGAGGCGGGCCGCATCGCCGACTGTTTCGCCACGCTGGAACCCGACCGCGCCGCAGCGGTGCGCGGGGCCTATCTGGACGGCCTCTCCTATCAGGATCTGGCCGATCGTCATGCTGTGCCGCTCAACACGATGCGGACATGGCTGCGGCGTGGCCTTCTGAAGCTGAGGGAGTGTCTGGACGCATGACGACCGAAGATGCCCCCCTTTCCCCCGAGGATCAGGCCGACGCGCTGGCCGCCGAATACGTGCTGGGCGTGCTGCCCCTGTCGGAACGGCTGGCCTGCGAGGCACGGATGAAAACGGATGCCGCCTTTGCCGCGCGGGTCGCGGACTGGGAAGGCCGCCTCGCCCCCTTGAACGATGCCTATGCCGACATGCCCGCCCCCGACCTTCTGCCAAAGATCGAGGCGCGGCTCTTCCCGATCGCCGCAAAGCCGCCGCGCCGCCCGCTGCTCGGCTGGCTGGCCGGGGCCGTCACCGCGCTGGCGCTGGTCCTGACGGGGATGGCCGTGCTGGTGCCGCCCTCGGCCGGGACCTTGGTTGCCGTGCTGGGCGAAACCGATGCCGCCCTGCGCTTCGAGGCGCGGTTCGATGGTCAGGCCCTGACCGTGATCCGCGTGGCGGGCAGCGCCGCGCCCGAGGGTCAGGTGCAGGAAGTCTGGCTTATCGCCCCCGAAGCGGCCCCCGTCTCGCTGGGCCTTCTGCCCGGCGAGCGTCTCTCCGTGGCCTATCCCGAAGCCCCGGCAGGCTGGACGCTGGCGGTGTCGCTGGAACCTGCGGGCGGGTCGCCCACCGGGGCGCCGACGGGGCCGGTTCTGGCCGCGGGCCTTATCACGGACCTGTGACCGTCTTTTCTCCGGCCTCTGAAACTCTGCCCTGATGGCCCCCGTAACTCCGGGCACAGAAGGCGATGGACGCCTTCGGAACGGGAGATACGACATGAAACTCGGTTACGCCTTTTCGGCCCTGATCCTTGCCTCCGGCATGGCCTTTGCCGCCTCCGATGGCAGCGAAAACCCGATGGTGGGCGGCGCGCCCATGTTCTCGGACAAGACCATCGTCGAGAACGCGGTGAACTCGGCCGATCACACGACGCTGGTCGCCGCCGTGCAGGCCGCGGGTCTGGTGGAAACGCTGCAGGGCGAAGGCCCCTTCACCGTTTTCGCGCCCACCAATGACGCCTTTGCCAAACTGCCCGCAGGCACGGTGGAAACGCTGCTGAAGCCGGAAAACAAAGACCAACTGGTCAAGATTCTGACCTGCCATGTGGTGGCGGCCAATGCGATGGCCTCCGATATCGGTAAGATGATCGCCGATGACGGCGGCATGCATACCGTGTCCACCGTCGGCGGTTGCGACTTCACCGTGATGGCCGAGGGCGACGCGATCAAGATCAAGGACGGTCAGGGCAATATCGCCACCGTCACCATCGCCGATGTGAAACAGTCGAACGGCGTGATCCATGTCATCGACACGGTGCTGCTGCCCGCCATGTAAGGCGCGGCTGGCGGGGCGCGGGCGGGGGCCGTCACTCCCCTTTGCCCGCGCATCCCATCCGTCCCGGCGCGCCATTTTTCCTGTCCCCAAGACCGGCCGCATGGACGGGCAAGAGGGTTTCGCAGGTGTCCCCCTGTGGAACCCTCTTGTCTTTTGCGCCCCTGCCCTGCTCTCATGGCCGGATGGATCGGCGGTTTCTGTTTCTTCTCTCCTCCGCCCGCAAGGGCGGCAATGCGCAGCTTCTCGCGCAAGAGGCGGCCCGGCCGATCCCGGCCGACCGGCAGGACTGGATCGATCTGTCAGACCCGCCCCTGCCGCCCTTTTCCGACCTGCGCCCCGGCTTTGCCCTGCCCGATGGGCCCGTCGCCCGGGTGATGCAGGCGATGCGCGCGGCCAGCGACATCGTCATGGTCGCCCCCGTCTATTGGTACGCCTTGCCCGCCCCGGCCAAGCTGCTGCTCGATCACTGGTCGGGCTGGATCGACGCGCCCGAGACGGGTTTCACCGACTGGGCAAAGGGCAAGCGGGTCTGGCTGATCACCGCGCGCGGCGACCCCGACCCCACGGTCGCTGACCTGCCCGAGGCGATGCTGAAACGCTCTGCCCTCTGGCTTGGCATGGTCTGGGGCGGCGCGCTGCATGGCATCGGGGATGCGCCGGGCGACGTCCGGCAAGACAGCGCAGCAATGGCGGCAGCAGCGCGCCTTCTTGTCGCCCCCCCGGCCTGAAGCCCGCGCTTGCCGCTTGACGCGCTGCGGCGCATCGCTTACCTCAAGCTCCGACGCGGGTGTAGCTCAATGGTAGAGCCGCAGCTTCCCAAGCTGATGACGAGGGTTCGATTCCCTTCACCCGCTCCACTTCCCCGCCCGATCAGTTGTAGATGAAGCCTTTCACCGGGTTGGTACGGCCAAAGCTGCCGGCCTCGTTCGCCACCCGCACCTGCGACCAGTCGCCCTTGGCCGAAACATCCACCACCACCGTGTCCAGCGTGATGCGGTTCCTTTCCCAATTCGCCTGATCCACAAGGACCGTGCGGTCGTCAATCACCTTGGAGACGACGGCGACATGGCCCTTCGGCATGGCGCGGCTGGCGGCAAAGGCCATGACGGCACCCACGCGCGGCTCCTGCCCGCGCCCGTAGCGGCCCTTGGCCTGATCCCACCATGTCTTGGCATTGCCCCGAATCTCCACCCCGGAAACGGCGCGGGCAAAAGGCACGCACCAGATGCGCCCGCGCGGCGGGTTGGCCAGCGCCACCTTCACCGCCGCCTTCACCTCCGCCCGCGCCGCCCGGTCCGGCCCGCCCTTCTGCACTGGCGCGAACAGCGCGAGCAGCCCTTGCTGCGCACGTTCGGCCTGCGCCGGGGCGGCAAGCGGGACAGAGAGGGCGAGCGACAGGCAAAGCGGGCGAAGGACGGAAAGCATCGGGCACCGTGACATTGTTGAACCGTGGCGCGCCCCGTGCCATGCACGCGCGCCCCTGCCAACCCCCCCATCCGGCGGGGTGGCGGGTTCTTGCCGCAGCGCAGCAAGACCTTCGGCGGGGTCCCGCCGCTTTTCTTTCCCGCGCGGCTGCGCTAACCAGCGCGGCAAATCAGGGAAAGGAATTCACCATGTCGGATATCAAGCGCATCGGCACCGGCCCCCGCATGTCGGAGGCTGTCTGCTACAACGGCATCGTCTGGGTGGCCGGACAGGTCGGCAATCCCGGCGACAGCGTCGCGGATCAGACTCGCACCTGCCTGGCCGAAGTGGACCGCATCCTCGCGGAAGCCGGAACCGACAAGACCCGCATCCTGTCGGCGCAGATCTGGCTGGCCGACATTTCCACCTTCGCCGAGATGAACGGCGTCTGGGATGCCTGGGTACCGCAGGGCCACACACCCGCCCGCGCGACGGGTGAGGCGAAGCTGGCCACGCCCGACTATCTGGTCGAGGTCATCGTGACGGCGGCGCTGAAGTAATCAAATTTCTTCGAAGAAATTTGCAAAAATCTTCAAAGATTTTTGGCCCCCGGCGCGATGTGCCGGGGGTTTTTCATCCCCGGAACCACGCCGCCAAGGCCGCCGTCGATCCGTCCTTGCCCTCTGTCCCCTGCCGCCCTTCCAGCACAGGTTGCAGCGCCAGCGCCAGTTCCTTGCCCAGTTCCACCCCCCATTGATCATAGGAGTTGATCCCAAGGATCACGCCCTCCACGAACACCCGATGTTCATACAGCGCGATGATCTGGCCCAGCACGAAGGGCGTCAGTTGGTCATAGGCCAGCGTCACCGAAGGCCGATTGCCGGGAAAGACCCGGTGCCGCGCCTGCCGTTCCAGCTCCGCCCCCGTCAGGCCCTTCTTGGCCATGATCGCGCGCGCCTCGTCGAGGCTGCGCCCGCGCAGCAGCGCCTCGGACTGCGCAAGGCAGTTCGACACCAAGAGCACATGCTGATGCGCCAGATGCGCCTCATGCCCCCGCCTTGCGATCAGGAACTCGCATGGCACCACCCGCGTGCCCTGATGGATCAGCTGGTAAAAGGCGTGCTGGCCATTCGTGCCGGGCTCCCCCCAGACGACGGGGCCGGACTGCATCGGCAGGTCCGTCCCGTCCATCGCCACGCGCTTGCCATTGCTCTCCATCTCCAGCTGCTGAAGATAGGCGGGAAGGCGGCTCAGCCGCTGGTCATAGGGCAGCACGGCGCGGGTGGCGTGTCCGCAGATCTGGTTGTGCCAGATGCCCACCAGCGCCAGCAGCACGGGCAGGTTGGCGTCGAAAGGCGCCGTCAGGAAATGCGCGTCCATCGCGCGCCCGCCCGCTAGGAAGGCCCGGAAATCCTCTGGCCCCACGGCAAGCATGAGCGCCAGCCCGATCGGCCCCCACATGGAATAGCGCCCGCCGACCCAATCCTCGAAGCCGAAGACGCGCGACGGATCGATCCCGAAGGCCGCCGTCTTGTCGGCGGCGGTGGAGACAGCCGCGAATTGCGCCGCCGGATTGGCCACCTTGGCCGCCATCCAGTCGCGCGCCGTCTGCGCGTTGGTCATCGTCTCGATCGTGGTGAAGGTCTTCGACGCCACGATCACCAGCGTCGTTTCCGGGTTCAGCCCTTTCAGCGTGTCGGCCACATGCGCGCCATCCACGTTCGACACATAGTGGCAGCGCGGCCCATCGTGATAGGGGGCCAGCGCCAGCGTCGCCATGGCAGGGCCAAGGTCCGATCCGCCGATCCCGATATTCACCACATCGGTGATCCGGCCCCCCTGCCCCACGAAGCGTCCCTCGCGCACATCGCGGGCGAAACCCTCCATCCGCTCCAGCGTTTCGACGATGCCGGGGATGACATCCTTGCCATCCACGATCACCGACCCGCCCAGATCGCGCAGCGCCGTATGCAGCACGGCGCGGCCCTCAGTCTCGTTGATCTTCGCGCCCGCGAACATCGCATCCCGCTTGGCCGCGACCCCCGCCCCTTCGGCCAGCGCGACCAGCAGGCGGCGGCCTTCGGCGTCGATATTGGTCTTGGACCAGTCAAGGCGCATTCCGTCGGCCTCGGCCGTGAATGCGCCGGCGCGGGCGGGATCGGAGAAAAGGTCAAGGATATGGCGGTCCCCAACCGCCGCGTGATGCGCCGTCAGCGCAGCCCAAGCGTCACTCATGTCTTACTCCGCCCAATGCACGGTTGCGTTGTCGAGGACGGCGCGCACCGGCGCCTCTTCCGGGGGCAGGGTCAGCGCACGCTCCAGCGCGTCGCGCTTTTCCGCCCCGGTGATCAGGATATGGATGTTCATGGCGCCCTTCAGGACGGGCGCGGTCAGGGTGATGCGCGGCTCCCCCGCCGCCTCGGCCCGCAGCGCCATCAGCACCGGCGCATCGGGCGACAGCGCCTCGGCCAGACGATCCGCGCCGGGGAAAAGGCTGGCCGTATGCATATCCGCCCCCATGCCAAGGAGAAGGACCGAAATCGGCAGATGCGGGTGCAGCCCCTCTTCCAGCTCGGCCAGCCGATCCTCCGGCGTCTCAGCAGGGGCGTAAAGCGGCACCAGCGCCGCCCCTGCTGCCTTGCCGCGCAACAGGCGTTCGCGCAAAAGCCGCGTGTTCGACCGGGGGCTGTCCTCGCCCACCCAGCGTTCATCGTTCAGAAAGACCGCAACCTGCGACCAGTCGATATCCACACCCGACAGCGTGTCGAAGATCGGCCCCGGCGTGGTGCCCCCCGGCACACAGAGAGAGGCCCGCCCCTCCCGCCGCAGGAAATCCGCCAACTGGCCCGCGATCACATTCGCCAGCCCCAGCATCAGGAATTCCCGGTCGGGATAGGCTTCGAACTTCATCCCTTGATCTCCCGCCAGCGCCGCCCGTCGCGATGCATCAACATCAGCGCATCCTCCGGCCCCGACGACCCCGGATCATATCCCTGCGGGCGATCCCCCCGCGCCTCCCATCCGGCGATGATCGGATCGGCCCAGGCCCAGGCGGCCTCCACCTCATCCCCGCGCATGAACAGCGTCTGGTTGCCCCGGATCACATCCATGATCAGCCGTTCATAGGCATCGGGGATATCCTCGGCATCCGCGCCAAGCGCATCGGCAAAGGACATATCCAGCGGCACCTGCATCAGGCGCATCCCCCCCGGCCCCGGTTCCTTGATCATCATCATCAGGTTCATGCCCTCATTGGGCTGCAACCGGATGACAAGGACATTCTCGCGCCAGCCGGTTTCATCGTCAAAGATGGAATGCGGCGGTTCCTTGAAGGTGATGGCGATCTCGGACGCCCGCGCGCGCAGCCGCTTGCCCGTGCGCAGATAGAAGGGCGTGCCCTTCCAGCGCCAGTTGGAGATATGGCATTTCAGCGCGATATAGCTTTCCGTCCGGCTTTGCGGATTCTCCGCATGTTCCAGATAGCCGCCCTGCCCGCCCCCCGGCAGATATTGGCCGCGCACGATATCTTCGGGCTTCACCGGATCCAGCGCCCGGATGACCTTCAGCTTTTCATCCCGCACGGCGTCGGGGTCAAAGTGATAGGGCGGCTCCATCGCGATCAGGCAGAGAAGCTGCATCAGGTGGTTCTGCACCATGTCCCGCATGGCACCGGACTTGTCGTAATAGGCCCCGCGCCCGTCCACCCCCACGGTTTCGGCCACGGTGATCTGGACGTGGTCGATGTATTCGGCCTTCCACAGCGGTTCGAACAGGATATTGGCGAACCGCACCGCCATCAGGTTCTGGACCGTCTCCTTCCCCAGATAATGGTCGATCCGGTAGATCTGATGTTCGTCGAAATGCTCGGCCAGCACCGCGTTCAAGGCCCGCGCCGAGGCGAGGTCGCGCCCGAAGGGCTTTTCCACCACGATCCGGGACCGCGCATCCGCGATGCCATGGGCGTGCAGCCGTTCGGCCAGATCGCCAAACAGCGCCGGCGCGACCGAGAAGTAGAAGGCCCGCACCACCCCTGCCCGCATCCGCGCGGCCAGCTGGTCCCAGCCCCCGGTTCCCTTGGCATCGATCGACACGAAGCCCACGCGTTCAAGGAAGGCCGCGATGACCTTGTCCTCGCGCCGCTCCTTGGGCACAAACTCCGCGATGGCCTCGGCCACCATCTGACGAAAGGCCTCATCCGTCAGATCGCCCCGCGCCGCCCCGATGATGCGGCTATCGGCAGGCATCTGCCCCGCAAGATAGCGGCGATAGAGCCCCGGCAGGATTTTCCGCCGTGCCAGATCGCCCGTGCCGCCAAAGATCACGAGGTCGAACGTCTCGACCGGAATGACGCGCGAAACCATGTCTTTCCCTCGTTTGCTGTCCCGGGTTGCGCGATTTTTGTTAGCGCTAACGCCGCCGCTTCTATCCCCGGAGGCCGCGCGAGTCTAGCACCGAGGCGCGGAAGGGCAAACCTTGGCTGGCACGGCTGCGGCACTGGGGACACCCCACCCCGGCAGATCGAAGCCCGGACCGCTGCGAAACGCCAACATCCAGATTGATCCGCAGCCCAAAAGCGGCAAAGCTGCAGCCCGAACGGCGCATCCGTGCGCGCCGGATAAGGCTGTGCCTCTGGTAACGAGTGGTGATGTTCATGCTGCGACCCAACGATCCGCTCTACCCCGAGCAATGGCATTTCGACCTGATCGGGGATATCGAAGCGATCTGGCAAGACTACGACGGCGCGGGCGTCCTTGTCGGTTTGAACGACAGCCGCCCGGATCGGTTTCATCCCGAACTGGATGGCAATTTCGACCTCACACTCAGCTTCGGCCCTTCCTACGATAGCCATGGCCCCCTCATGGATGCGCATGGCACCGCCGTCGTCGGAATCATTCTGGCCGAAGCGAACGATCAGGGCGGCATCGGCCTCGCCCCAAGGGCCAGCTTTGGCTGGTTCTCCTTTGTCTATCATGGGGACGCAGCCTCACTTGCCGAAAGCGTCGCCTATGACGTGATCAATAACAGTTGGGGCTTCACTCCGGATTTCGACAAGCACAAGGACCTGTCTGATCCGGACTCCGAAGGTTGGGCCTTGAACGAACATTTGCGGTCCGCCGCCGAGACCGGGCGCGGCGGGCTTGGCAGCCTCAGCGTTCACGCAGCGGGAAATGAAGCGCTAAATGCCATCGGGGAATGGTTCTCGGGCAGCCGCTACACGATCAGCGTCGCGGCCACCGAACGGGACGGATTTGCCGCCATCTATTCCAGCCACGGCTCCAGCGTGCTGCTGACCGCGCCCGCAGCCGCGCTTACCACGGATGCGTTGGGCGAAAACGGCTACGTTCCAGAGGACTACGTGCGGGATTTCGGCGGCACCTCGGCCTCTGCCCCGGTGGTGACGGGTGTGATCGCCCTGATGCTGGATGCAGCACCCGGCCTTGGCTGGCGCGACGTGAAGACGATCCTCGCCCTGTCGGCTGGCCAGACCGGCTCTGCCCCCGATGCGACGGCCCCCGCCCAGACGGAGGACGGGCTTTGGCAATCCCTCGGCAATCACAACTGGAACGGCGGCGGGCAGCTTTACCATGTGAACTACGGCTACGGCATGGTCGATGTCTATGCCGCCGTCCGCATGGCCGAGGCATGGCTTACGATGACGAAGGGACCTGCCACATCGGCAAACGAGACCGTGATTTCGGCCAGTGCCGCACTGGATGCCGCCGTCCCCATCGCCCCGCCCATCCGCGACACCCCGCAGGTCACGCGGATCACGATCGAGGTGACCGAGGATATCCAGATCGAAACCGCCTACCTGTCGCTGCAATGGACGCATGACGCCGCCCGTGACCTTACGATCCGGCTGGTCTCGCCCGATGGCTCTAGCGTGATGTTGCTGAACAGAGAGGATTTCGGCCGCCCCGCGCCGGGTACGGAATACTCCTGGACCTTCGGGATCGAAGCGCTGCGCAACCTGCCTTCAGAGGGAACCTGGACGCTGGAGGTGATCGATCATCTCCGGCGCGATCCGGGCACCATCGACGGCGTGGAACTCACCTTCCATGGCAGCCCGGCCAGCCCCGACACGATCCACAGCTTCACCGACGATTTCCTTTTCCTCGCCCCGCTGGATGAGGGGCGGCGGCTGGTCACCGACACGGATGGCGGCATCGATTGGCTGAACCTCGCGGCCATTGCCGGGGACATCACGGCCGATCTGCGCAGTGCTGGGCAGGTCTCGGTTGCGGGCGTGGACTGGTTCCAGTTGGCCCGTGGACCGGCCAGATTCGAGAACCTGTATGCTGGCGACGGTGATGACCGTCTGTCGGGCAATAGGCTGGACAATCACTTGATCGGAGGGCGCGGACAGGACCGCGTCATTGGCCATGTCGGGGCAGATCGGCTGGAAGGCGGGGAAGGCAGCGACCTCTTGCGCGGCGGCAGCGGCAATGACCTGCTTCTCGGCGGGGCGCATCATGACCGCCTGCGCGGCGAAGGCGGATCGGACAGCATCGATGGCGGCCGGGGCAACGATATCCTGACAGGCGGCGCAGGCGCGGACCATTTCCTGTTCGACCGCGCCTTCGGGTCCGACCAGATCACCGATTTCCAGACCGGACAGGACCAGTTGCACTTCTCCCTTGCCCTCACTGGCGGCCTGACCGTCGCGCGCGACATCCTCGCGCGCTTCGCGCAGGTCACCGACACGGGGCTGCTGTTCGACTTCGGCCCAAGGCAGCAACTCCTCCTCGGCGGCGTCACGGCTCTGGACGATCCGGCCGCCGATATCCGTACCTACGACCTTGCCTGAAACACCGGCAGGACGCGGCCTTCAATCCTCCAGCTCGGCGTCCCAGTACAGGAAATCCATCCAGCTTTCATGCAGATGGTTGGGCGGGAACTTGCGGCCATGGGTCTGCATCTCTTCCGCCGAAGGCTGGCGCGGCGGGCGCATCAGATGCATCCCCACCTGTTTCAAGGTCTTCGACCCCTTGCGCAGATTGCAGGGCGAACAGGCAGCGACCACGTTCTCCCATGATGTGATCCCACCGCGCGACCGTGGCAGCACATGGTCAAAGGTCAGATCGCCCTTCGCGCCGCAATACTGGCAGGAAAATTCGTCCCGCAGAAAAAGATTGAAGCGCGTGAAGGCCACGCGCTTCTGGGGTTTGACATATTCCTTCAACACCACGACCGAGGGTATGCGGAACTCCTGCCTCTGGCTGCGGACGGTGTGGTCATATTCCGCAACGATCTGCACCCGGTCTAGGACCGCCGCCTTGATCGCCTCCTGCCACGGCCAAAGGCTGAGGGGGTAATAGCTCAGCGGGCGATAATCGGCATTCAGCACCAAAGCTGGGTAATGCTTCAGCGCCGCCGGATCGCGTACAAACTGTGTCCTGAAATCGCCGTCCATGCTTTCCGAGACTCCGCCTTCGTCCTGCAGTCCAACCGACCCAGGGCGGGGAGCCCCGCCCCGACATCCGTACTATATCTGGCGTTTCGCGACTGGCAAGCCCAAGAGGCTGTGGTTTCCGGTCACATCCGCCTGAGTGGCGGGATACAGGGCAAAGGCAACGGCGGCGTGACAGAACCGCCCGATTTGCGGGCAGTGCCCGGTTCCGCCGGGGGGTATTGTCTTGCTTTCGCAAGACAAAGGGGCGGCGCGGTTGCCCCGCGCCGCCCCCTCATCGCCAATCACCGATCAATGCGCGGCGGCAACCGCGCGCTTGGTCAGCACCTTGATCAGGTTCGCCCGATAGGCGGGCGTCCCGTGCAGATCGCCGATCAACCCGTCCGAGGAAACGGTCAGCCCCTCCACCGCCGCAGCAGAGAAGTTGCCCGACAGCGCCTTCTCCGCATCATGCCACCGGAACACGCCGTTGTTGGACGCCCCCGTCACGGCCACCCGCACGCCATCCGCGAATTTCGCCACGAAAACGGCCGTCAGGGCAAAGCGGCTGGCGGGCTGGTTGAACTTCACATAGGCCGCCTTCTGCGGCACCGGGAAGGTCACGCCGGTGACGATCTCGCCTTCTTCCAGCGCCGTGGTGAACATGCCTTGGAAGTAGTCGTCGGCCGCGATCTTGCGGCGGTTGGTCACCACCGTCGCCCCCGAGCCGAGCACGCCCGCCGGATAGCAGGCCGCCGGATCGTTATTGGCGATGGACCCGCCGATGGTGCCACGGTTGCGCACCGCCGGATCACCGATCCCCCCCGCCAGCGCGGCCAGCGCCGGGTAATGGGCCGCCGCCTCTTTCGCGACGGTGGCATGGGTGGTGGCCGCCCCGATCGACAGGCCGTCGGACCCAAGGCAAACGCCCTGCATCTCGGCAATCCCGGTCAGGGACACCAGAACCGAAGGCGCCGCCAGCCGCTGCTTCAGCGTGGGCGTCAAGGTCTGCCCGCCCGACAGGGCCTGCGCCCCCTCGGTCGACAGGGCCTTGACCGCCTCGGCGATGCTGGAAGGCTTCACGAAATCGAAGTTGTGCATGGTCCTTCCTCCCTCAACCGTTGATCGCCGACCACACCCGTGCCGGAGACACGGGCATGTCGATATGCTTGACATGCGTATGACCACCACGATGCAGCGCATCGATCACCGCATTCACCACCGCGGGCGGTGACCCGATGGCGCCTGCCTCGCCGCAGCCCTTCACCCCAAGCGGGTTATGCGTGCAGGGCGTGATGCAGGAATGGTCCACCGTGTAGAAGGGCACGTCATCGGCGCGCGGCATGGCGTAATCCATATAGGACGCCGTCAAGAGCTGGCCGTTCTCGTCATAGGACGTGTTCTCCAGCAGCGCCTGCCCGATCCCCTGCCCCACGCCGCCATGCACCTGACCCTCGACGATCATCGGGTTCATCACATGGCCGAAATCGTCGGCGCAGGTAAAGCTGGCGATGTCCACCTTGCCCGTCTCCGGGTCCACCTCCACCTCGCACAGGTAGGCGCCTGCGGGATAGGTGAAGTTGGCCGGATCGTAGAAGGCCGTCTCCTCCAGCCCTGGCTCCAACGTCTCCAGCGGGTAGTTGTGCGGGACATAGGCGCTGAAGGCGATCTCGCCAAAGCTCTTTGCCTTGTCGGTGCCCGCCACGCTGAACTTGCCATCGGCAAAGACGATGTCGTTCTCGCTTGCTTCCAGCATATGCGCCGCGATCTTCTTGCCCTTGGCGATGATCTTGTCCACCGCCTTGCTCATCGCCGAACCGCAGACCGCGAGCGAGCGCGACCCGTAAGAGCCCATGCCGAAGGGGATCTTCGACGTGTCGCCATGCACGATCTCGATGGAGGATTCCGGGATGCCCAACTTTTCGGCCACCACCTGCGCAAAGACCGTCTCATGCCCCTGCCCGTGGCTATGCGCCCCGGTCATGACGCTGATATTGCCGGTCGCGTTCACCCGCACCGTTGCCGCGTCGTAAAGCCCGACACGGGACCCAAGGACGCCCACAAGGTTCGACGGCGCGATACCGCAAGCCTCGATCCAGGTCGAAAGCCCCATCCCGCGCAGCTTGCCCTTGGCCTTGGACGCCGCCGCGCGCTTGTCGAAGCCCGCCACGTCGGCCAGTTCGATCAGCTTGTCCAGCGTCGCCTGATAGTTGCCCGTGTCATACACAAGGCCGACCGGGGTGGTGTAGGGGAACTGGTCCGGCTGGATCAGGTTCTTCCGGCGCACCTCGAACGGATCAAGGTTCAACTCGCGGCACATCTTGTCCACGATCCGCTCAATGCTGAACGTGGCCTCCGGCCGCCCCGCGCCGCGATAGGCATCGACGGGCGCGGTATTGGTGAAGACCGTCTTCACGTTCACATAGACATGCGGCACCTTATAGGGGCCTGCCATCAGCGTGCCATGCAGGAAGGTCGGCGTAGCGGTGGAGAAGTTCGACAGATACGCCCCCACATTGGCCAGCGTCTCGGTCCGGATGGCGAGGATTTCGCCGTCCTTGGTGCTGGCCATCTCGATCTTCGTCACATGGTCGCGGCCATGCGCGTCGGTCAGGAAGCTTTCCGTCCGCTCTGCCGTCCAGCGCACCGGGCGACCCAGCTTGCGCGACGCGGCCAGAACCAGCGCCTCTTCGCCATAGTGATAGATTTTCGACCCGAAGCCGCCGCCCACATCGGGGGCCACCACTGTCAGCTTGTTCTCCGGGATGCCCAGAACGAAGGCCGCCACCAGAAGCCGCGTCAGGTGCGGGTTCTGGCTGGTCGTCGTCAGCTTGTAATCGCCCGTGCCGGGGAAATACTCGCCGATGGACGACCGCGGTTCCATCGCGTTCGGCACCAGACGGTTGTTCACCAGTTCCAGCGTGGTGATATGCGGCGCGGATTTGAAGGCCGCATCCACCGCCGCACGGTTGTCCTCGATCCAGCCCCAGTCAAAGCAGAGGTTGTCGGGGATCTCGTCATGCACGCGGTTCGATGCATCGGCCACGGCCTTCTTCATGTCGACGATCGCGGGCAGTTCTTCGATGTCGCTGTCATCGGCCAGTTGCTGGGCCGCATCCTTGGCCTCATTGTAGGTTTCCGCGATGACGGCGGCATAGGCGTCGCCCACATGGCGCACCTTGCCATGGGCCAGCACCGGGCGCTTGGGTTCGCGCATCGGCGTCCCGTCCCGGCTGTTGATCAGCCAGCCCGCCGGGTTGCCGCCCACATCCTTGAAATCCTCGCCTGTGAAGATGGCCAGAACCCCCGGCATCTTGGCCGCATTGGCGGTGTTGATCGACTTGATCCGCCCATGCGCCACGTTCGACCGCACGAAGACCGCATAGGTCTGGCCGTGCAGCGCCATGTCATCGGTATAGACCCCGCGCCCCGACAGAAAGCGCACATCCTCGCGCCGCTTGCTGCTGGCGCCGATCCCGTGATCCTTTGGCATCCTGATTCCTCCCTGAAATCGCGCTTATTCGGCCGCCAGCGCCGCTGCATCCTGCCCGGATGCGGCCAGCACGGCCTTGACGATGTTATGGTATCCGGTGCAGCGGCAGATGTTGCCTTCCAGATAATGCCGGATCTCTGCCTCGGTCGGCTTGGGGTTCTCGGCCAGCAGCGCGGCGGAAGACATCACCATGCCCGGCGTGCAGAACCCGCACTGCAGCCCGTGATGATCCTGAAACGCCTGCTGGACCACCGACAGCGACCCGTCGGGATTGTTCATCCCCTCGATCGTCTTCACGCTCGCCCCCGCCACATCGGCGGCGAAGGTGGTGCAAGACTTCACCGCCTTGCCGTCCACATGCACCACGCAGGCGCCGCACTGGCTGGTGTCGCAGCCGACATGGGTGCCGGTCAGCCCCAGCCCTTCGCGCAGAAAGGTGGACAGGAGCGTGCGCCCCTCCACCTCGCCCGAGACGGCCTTGCCGTTCACGGTCATCGAGACCTTCGTCATGGTTATCCTCCCTTGGACATCCCTGGGTAACGCTTGTGGTCGGTTCAGCCCATCAGGCGCTTGAACCAGCCCTTTTTCTTTTCGCCCTCGCCCTCGGCGGCCGTGTCGGCCTCCTCTTCCTCAGCAGGGCCTTCGACCGCCGCCTGGAACCGGGTGAAGAATTCATCCGCCATCTTCTTGGCGAAACCGTCGATGATCCGGCTGCCCAACTGGGCGATCTTGCCGCCCACCGCCGCCTCCACATCATAGGAGAGCCGGGTGCCGCCCTCCATCGGCTCAAGGCTCACCGCCGCGCCGCCCTTGGCGAAACCGGCAGGTCCGCCCTTCCCCTCGCCCGAGATCTTTAGGCTTTGCCCTTCGACGATCTCCGAGAAGGTCACTGCGCCCTTGAAGGTGGCCTTCACCGGGCCGACCTTCTGGGTCACCGTGGCCTCGAATCCATCCGCCACACTGCCCGACATGCTTTCGCAGCCGGGCACACACTCCTTCAACACATCCGGGTTCAAAAGTGCGGCCCAGACGGTGGCCGGGTCGGCCTTGATCTCGCGAAAATCGGTCAGCTTCATATTGGTCCCCTCACTTGCCCGGCAGATTAAGCGGCCCTCGCGCCGCCCGATATGGAACATTGGTCGTAGGACACCTGCCAGCCTAACCCGCCGCAGGTAACCCCGCGATGAAAGATTCGAGAGCGCGCGCATCCAGCGGCTTCATCATCAACCCGACCCCCGCCTCGGCACAGGCCGCGCGCAGCTCGGGGCGATGGTCGGCGGTGACAATGCGCGCCGGCACCGCCCCGTGCCGCGCCTGCACCTCGGCTGCGAAACGCAACCCGTCCATCCCCTCGCCCAAATTGAAATCGACGATAAAGCAGTCGGGCAGGATGCCCAATTCCTCAATCAGGTCCAGCGCCTCTTCGCCGCTGGCGGCGTCCAGCACGCTGACCCCCCATTTCTCCAGCAATAGACCCATGGCGCGGCGCAACTCGCCGTCATTCTCCACCAGAAAGACGATGCGGTTCTGCATCGACGGGCGCGGGCTGGGCGCGGGGCGCGGGCCTTCGGCAAGCGCCACGCCATCCGACAGCGGCACCTGCACCATGAAACAGGTCCCCCGCCCGATCTCGGATGTCAGACCCAGCGGATGGCCCAACAGCGCGCAGGCCCGCTCCACGATGGCCAGTCCCAACCCCATCCCCTCGCTGGCCGAGGCGCGGGCGTTCAGACGGTGGAATTCCTTGAAGATGTTGTCCTGCTCATCTTCAGGAATCCCCGGCCCCGTATCGCGCACCTCGATCCGCACCATGCCGCCCCGCCGCCGCACCCCCACCAGCACGCGCCCCCGGTCGGTATAGCGGATCGCATTGCCGATCAGGTTCTGCAGGATGCGCCGCAGATAGGCCGCATCCGACAGCACCACCCGCCGCGACGGCACCACCGTCAGGCGCAGCCCCTTGGCCGCCGCAATCGCCCCGAATTCATCGTTCAACTGCACCAGCAGCCGTTGCAGCGGCACCGGCCCCACCGACACCGCCGCCCGCCCGCTTTCCAGCTTCGAGATGTCCAGAAGCGCGCCCAGAATCCCCTCCACGGACAAAAGCGCGTTCTGCGCCTTGTCCAGCGCCGCCCGCGCCTCATCCGCCAACCCCTCTTCGGGAACGGAAGAGATGAACAGTTTCGCCGCACTCAAAGGCTGCAGCAGGTCATGGCTCGCCGCCGCCACAAAACGCGAGCGGGAGGCATTCGCGCGCTCCGCATGGGTCAGCGCATCCTCCAGTTCCAGCGTGCGCTCCATCACGCGCGCCTCAAGCGTTTCATTGGCACGGCTCAATGCCTCGATGGCCGCCCGTTCGGCAGTCACATCGGTGAAGGACATCACGAAACCGCCATCCGGCATGCCTTGCGCGAAGACATCCATGATCATGTCCGGCCCACGCCGCAGTTCAAAACGGATCGCCCCGCGCCCCTCGCGCCCCGCGACCCACTCCCCCAGCCGCGCCTGCGTCATCCCTTCGCCAAAGACCAGATCGAGGCGGAACCGGTCGAGGATGGCGTCGAAACTCACCCCCATCCGGAACCGCGCCATGGGCACGGTCAGCAACTGGCCCAGCCGCTGATTCCACCCCACCAGCCGCGCCTCGGCATCGAAGATGCACACGCCTTGGCTGATATGGTCCAGCGTGGCGCGGATCACGCGCGCCTGATCATCCAGCATCTTGCCGCGTTCCGACCGTTCCAGCCGGATGATCTCGGTCACATCGGTCTGCAGGATCACCGTCCCGCCATCCGCCGTGCGGTGTTCACTGACCTGCACCCAGCGGTCCCAGACCATGCGGACGTTAAAGATCACATGCCGGTCCTGATGCCGCCTGCGCCGCGCCACGGCCCAATCCTCGGGCGTCTCTCCCGGCGGCAGTTCAAGGAACCGCGACCGGCTGACCTGTTCGACATAATCGCCAAAGCGCAGGCCCGGCCGCAGATGCTCGCGCAGGTCCAGCATGTGCATCCCGAAGCGGGAATTGCACATCACCAGCACGTCCTGCGCGTCGAACAGGGCGAACCCCTCCTGAATCGTCTCGATGGCATTGGCAAGGTTCTGGCGCGCGGCCTCGGTCGCGCGGTTTGCTTCGGCCAGCCGTGCATTGCTGTCGTTCAGCAGGTCCAGCGCGCGTTCCAGATCGCGGGTGCGTTCGCGCACCTGATCCTCCAGCAGGGCCGCGCGCTGGAACTGCGCATAGGCCGCGCCGCTGTCATCGGTGATCTGCTCCACCCGCCGCATCAACACCTGCGCAATGGCCAGCAGCTTTTCCGTCTGTCGTTCGGGCGGATCGGCGGGATTGATCAGCGTCTCGATCATCCGGCCCTTTCGGGCGGATAGATCGCCACCCCCGTCATCGTCTGGTTCACATGCATGGCGTTGAACTGCTCGCCATAGGTGGAAAAGCCCACCACACCATTCTCGCGCAGCAGGGCCGAGACGGCCCCCGTCTTCTGCTTCTCCTGCGCCTCCATCCGCCGCAGGATGCAATCGCAGGCAAGGATCGCGACCGGCGCGCCGCGCGCCGAAAGCTCTGCCATCCGCCCGGCCAGATGCGTGACCATGTCCTGCGGATCGGCCAGCGTCAGCACCACGCCCTCGTCGATGGCGGAAAAGAAGATCAGATCGCCGCCCTCCCCCACCTGCCGGATGGCACGCACATGATGCTTGCCGCCGATCCGCACCACCACCGGATGGGCGGCAAAGGTAAATGCGGTCAGTTGCGCAGGGTCCTTGCCCAGAAGCCGCGCATATTCCTGCGCCGCCGGTTCGGCGTTGATCCTGTGCACGATCCGCCGCGCCGGATCGGCCCCCGTCACCACCATGCGCGCTTCCGTCGGCGTCAGATGATCCAGCGAAAAAACCTTCACCCGGCACTCCGTCCGGATCAGCGCCAGCACGGCGGCATTCTGCAACGCCTGCCCGTCATGCAGCACATAGGTCGCCCGGAACCGCGTCCCATCCCCCGCCGACCCACCAAACAGCGGCACCGGACCAAGACCCGAAGCCAGCGCCGCCGCCAACTCATCCTCGCGCACCGACAGGCCGTCGACCATCAGAAAGGCGAATTCCCCCTCCCAGTCCGGGCGCGCCCGTGCCAAGGCCTGCCGCGACCGGATCAGACGCCCGATCAGCGTCTCGCGCTCCAGCACCGACAGATCGGGCACCAACAGCAAATCGGCCGCGAAATGCGCCGCAGGCAGGGCCACGGCGACGATCTCGCCCTCGGTATAGCCCGCCCCCGAAATCTCGCCCGCCGTGGAACAGCCGATGACCGGCGCCCCCCCAAACCGCCCCGGCAGCCGCAGCGCCAGCGCATCAAGATCCGCATCCGGCGACACGAACAGGATCACCAGCGCGAAAGGCCCCGCGCCCAGCGCCTCTTCCAGATGGCGCAGCGGATGGGGCATATCCACAGATACGGAGGCGCGCGCCACAAGGGGCGCGTCCATGCCGGACGGCACGGGGAAGTCCTCCCTCGGTTGGTTCATCGCGTCCTCCCAAACGCGGGGTTCCGGGGCGAGGCTAGCCCCCGCCCCCCGCCCGGGCAAGCCCCGCCGTCGCGCTGCGCGCCACCGCCGCAGGCTCCCATGCGCAAAACAGGTCGCGGTCAGATGTTTTCCGGCATCAACCGGTCGAAACTGGCCTCCTGCGCGATCAGCACCGCCTGTGTGCGGCTCTGCACGCCCAGCTTGCGCATGATGGCCGTCACATGGGCTTTCACCGTCGTCTCCGCGATGGTCAATTCATAGGCGATCTGCTTGTTCAGCATCCCCTCACAGATCAGCTGCAGGATCTTCGCCTGCTGCCGCGTCAAAAGCGACAGCCGCGCGATGGCCTCTTCCCGCTGGCTTGCGGGCGCAGCCGGATCGGCCTGCGGCACAAATCCTTCCGGCACAAACCCCTCGCCCGCCCGGATCGCGTCGAAGGCCGCCTTGAACACCTCGCGCCGCGAATGCTTGGGCACAAAGCCCACCGCCCCCGCGCGCAGCGCCGCCCCGATCACCCGGTTGTCCGCCAGCGAAGACACCACGACCACCGGCACATCGCCCGCTGTGGCGCGCAGCCGGATCAACCCGTCCAGCCCGTTCACATCCGGCAGGTTCAGATCCAGCACCACCACATCCGGCAGGGGAGAGATTTCCAGCCGCGCCAAGGCTGTGGCCAGCCTATCCGCTGTCTCGATCCCCTCGATCCCCGCCACCGCCCGCAAGGTCATGGACAGCGCATCGCAGAAAAGCGGATGGTCATCCACGATCAGGGCCGTGGCCAACCTGCGCTGCGCTCCATCCATCGGAACCCTCCTGTCCCCCGCTGCCACGCTAGCAGCGCGCGCCCCCCCCGCCAACCGCGCCAAAGGTCTTAGCCCCCGCGCGATATTCCGCCCGCGCCGCGCCCTTGCCCTTTCCGCCCGAGCCCCCGCCCGCTATCACCCCGCAGATGCGTGTCTTCAGGGGTCGCCACCATGTCCATCCAGCGCCGCCACGTCCTGCTTCTTGCCCTGCCCGCGGCTCTGGCCGCCTGCGGCGGCAGTCGGCGGGACGACCCGCCCTCCCGTGCCGCGCAGGGCCCGGAAGAGATCAACCGCCTGATCCGCCGCTACGCCCGGGTCTATGACATCCCCGAAAGCCTGATCCACGAAACCGTGCGGCGCGAAAGCGGCTACAACCCCGCCGCCCGCAACGGCCCCTATCTGGGCCTGATGCAGATCCACCCCCAGACGGCCCGCACCATGGGCTTCCGTGGCGACCCGTCCGAACTTCTGGATGCCGAAACAAACATGATCTACGCAGGCAAATACCTGCGGGGCGCGTGGCTCGTGGCGCGCGGCAACCATGACCGCGCCCATATGTGGTATCGCCGCGGCTACTATTACGAGGCCAAGCGCATGGGTCTCTTGGAAGAAACGGGCCTGCGCTCCTAATACCACATATCGGCCATCTCGGCCTTCTTGCGGGCGACAAACGCCTCCAGTTCCTCCCGCGTCCCCGCCTCCATCGGCGGGGCCTCATACTCCGCCAGCCGCTGCTTCCACGCCCGGTTGGCCCGCGTGGCCGCATCCGCGCCCCCCGCCGCTTCCCATTTCTCGAACGGCTCGTTGTCCGACAGCTCGCTGTCCCAGAAGGCCGTCTCGTAATGCGCCATAGTGTGGGAACAGCCGAAAAAATGGTTCCCCGGCCCCACTTCCGCAAAGGCCTCCACCGCCAACTGGTCGTCGTCGATCTTCACCCCGTCCAGATAGGAATGCAAAGCCCCGCACAGGTCCGCATCCAGCATGAATTTCTCATAGGACATGGACAGAAGCCCATCTAGGAAGCCCGCCGAATGCAGGATGAAATTGGCCCCGCATTGCACAGCGGCCAGCATGGACATCGTCCCTTCCATCATGGCCTGCGCATCGGGCAGCTTTGACGTGGTGAAGTTCCCCGAACAACGCAACGGCAGGTTCAGCCGCCGACACAGCTGCCCGATCACCATGGACCCGATGGCAGGCTCCGGCGTGCCAAAGGTGGGACTGCCAGACCGCAAAGACATCGAGGACAGGAAGTTCCCAAAGATGACCGGCGCCCCTTTCCGCTCCAACTGCGTCAGCGCACAGCCCGCCATCGTCTCGGCCAAGGACTGCGCGATGGCCCCGGCATTGGTCACCGGCCCCATCGCGCCGCCAAGGATGAAGGGCACCACCACCGCCGCTTGGTTCGCCCGCGCATAGGCCCGCAAGCAGCGCGTCATCGTCCCGTCCCAGACCAGCGGCGAATTGACGTTCACATTCCCAAGGATCACGCAGTTTGCGTCCACGAAATCGCGCCCGAACACGATCCGCGCCATGTCGATACTGTCTTCCGCCCGCTCCTCCGCCGTCACCGACCCCATGAAGGGCCGGTCGCTCAGCGTCAGATGCGCCATCACCATATCCAGATGCCGCTTGTTCACCGCGATATCCGTGGGTTCGCAGATCGTGCCGCCCGAATGGTGGAAATTGGGGGAGGCCTGCGCCAGCTTGATGAAATTCCGAAAATCCTCCAGCGTCCCGAACCGCCGCCCCTTATCCAGGTCCATCACAAAAGGGCTGCCATAGGCGGGCGCAAAGACGACCGACTTCCCCCCGATCAGCACCGACCGCGCCGGGTTGCGCGCATGCTGCACAAACTCCGCAGGCGCCGACTGCAGCACCTCGCGCAGCATCCCCGGCGGAAACTTCACCAAGAGCCCCGACACCTCCGCCCCTGCCCGCCGCCAATGATCCAGCGCCACAGGATCATCGCGGAACTCGATCCCCGTCTCGGCCAATATCCGGTCCGCCGCCCGTTCGATCCGGATCAGGTTCTCTTCCGACAGCACGTCATAGGTGGGAATGTTCCGCAGGATATAGGGCCGCCCGACCCGCGCCCCTTTCTTCGACCGTTCCGCCGCCCGCGCCGCGCGGCCTGACCGCTGATGCCGAACCTCGTCCATCGCCCGCCTCCCCTGACCCTGCCGCCCAAGAGACGCGCGCAGACCGCAAAAGTCACATCGAAACGCGACAGCGACAGGACGAAATGCGCCCCTTCATCTTGGCCCAAATACTCCACGGGGGTCTGGGGGTGTGAAACCCCCAGCCTTGCCTGCGCGGCGTCAGCCGCGCAGGCGAGGCAAAAGGAACGCGCCGCCCCCTTCGGGCGGCGCTCCGCATCAAAACCGCAGCCTCAGGTCACCACGTCGGGCGATTGACGCCCGGTGAATTCCGCGATCCGCGCGATGCCATGGGCCGCACGGATCACCGGGGCCAGCGCCGCCTGCGGGTCAAGGTCCAATCCCTCCGGCCCCGGCGCAGTGCGCTCCAGATAGAGCCGCAGCGTCGCCCCTTCCGTCCCCGTCCCCGACAGGCGCAGCACAAAGCGCGACCCGTCCTCGAACATCACCCGCACGCCCTGCTTGCTGCTCACCGATCCATCCACCGGATCGGTATAGGCAAAGTCATCCGCCCCCGCGATCACCATCCCCTCGACGGCCTTGCCCTTCAATCCCGGCAGCGCGCCCCGCAGCGCACTCATCATCGCATCGGCCTTGTCAGTGGCAATCGCCTCGAAATCATGGCGGCTGTAATAGTTGCGCCCGAACCGCGCCCAATGCTCCGCCAATATCTCCGCCACCGTCTGCTTGCGCGCAGCCAGGATGTTCAGCCACAAAAGCACCGCCCACAGCCCGTCCTTTTCGCGCACATGGTCCGACCCGGTGCCAAAGCTTTCCTCGCCGCAGATCGTCGCGCGGCCCGCATCCAGCAGATTGCCGAAGAACTTCCACCCCGTCGGCGTCTCATAGCTCCCGATGCCCAGCGCCGCCGCCACCCGGTCCGCCGCTGCCGAGGTGGGCATGGACCGCGCCACGCCCTTCAGACCCTTGGCATAGCCCGGGGCCAGATGCGCATTGGCCGCCAGCACAGCAAGGCTGTCGGACGGCGAGACATAGATCCCCCGCCCCACCACCATGTTGCGGTCGCCATCGCCATCCGAGGCCGCGCCGAAATCCGGCGCATTCTCCCCAAACATCTCATCCATCAACGCCTTGGCCCATGTTGGGTTGGGGTCGGGATGCATGCCCCCGAAATCCGGCAAAGGCACCGCGTTCACGCAGGTGCCCTTCGCCGCGCCCAGTCGGTTCTCCAATATCTCCACCGCATAGGGCCCGGTCACCGCGCACATGCTGTCCATCCGCATGCGGAACCCGGCCTGAAACATCGCCCGGATCGCCCCGAAATCGAACAGCGTCTCCATCAGCGCGGCGTAATCCGCCACCGGATCGACCACATCCACCAGCATCCCCGCAAGCGAGGTGCGCCCCACCCGCCCCAGATCCACATCCTGCGCCTCGACAATCCGGTACTCCGTGATCTCGGTCGTGCGCTTGTACATCGCCTCCGTCACCGCCTCGGGCGCGGGGCCGCCATTGGGCATGTTGAACTTGACCCCGAAATCCTCGTCCGGGCCGCCGGGATTGTGGCTTGCCGACATGATGATCCCGCCATCCGTCTTGTTCAGCCGGATCAGATGGCTGGCGGCAGGCGTGGACAGGATCGCCCCCTGCCCCACGATGACGCGGCCTGCCCCATTCGCCGCCGCCATCCGCAGGATGACCTGCGCCGCCCGGTCATTGAAATAGCGCCCGTCGCCCCCCAGCACAAAGGTCTTTCCCGCGGCCCCCACCACGTCAAAGATGCTCTGGACGAAGTTTTCCAGATAGTGATGCCCCATGAAGACCGGGGTCTTCTTCCTCAACCCCGAAGTGCCGGGCTTCTGCCCGGCGATGGGCGCGGTGGCGATGGTGCGGATGGTCATGACTTTCCTCCCGTGGAACCCTTGGACTTGGCCGCAAGCGACCGGAACAGAAGCACCGACTGCGCAGGCGCGCGCGTCCCCGGCCCGCCGGGGGCCGCCTCAAGCTCGGGCCGCGTGGTGTCGAGGATCAACTCCCACCCCGGCGCCGTATCGGGCAGGCGCAGCACGCATTCCACCCCGGTGTTGAACACCGCGTAAATCGCGGAATGGCCCGGATCGGCCCCCTCGGCAGCCATGCGCATCTCCACCCCCAGACAGCGGAAGCCCGGATCATGCCAATCGGCAGGCGTCGGCCGCTGCCCATCCGCCCGCCGCCAGATCACATCCGGCACCCCATCGCCGGGCCGGGGCTTGGCATGCAGGAACCGCCGCTGCCGCAGCACCGGATGCGCCCGCCGCAGCGCCACCAGCCGCGCGACAAAGGCGGTCAGACGGTCATCCCCCTGCGCCCAGTCGATCCATGTCGTCTCATTGTCCTGCGCATAGGCGTTGTTGTTGCCGCCTTGGCTGTGGCCGACCTCGTCACCGGCCAGCAGCATCGGCACCCCTTGCGCCAGCATCAGCGTGGCCAGCAGGTTGCGCTTTCTCAGATCGCGCGCCGTCCGGATGACGAGGTCCTCCGACGGCCCCTCCACCCCCATATTGTCGGAATGGTTCTCGTGATGGCCGTCGCGGTTCTCTTCCCCATTGGCCCAGTTCCGCTTGATCGTGAAACTGACCACATCCTGCAGATTGAACCCGTCATGCGCGGTCACGAAATTGACCGACGATGTCGCCGCCCGCCCGTGGTGATCGAACCGCTCAGCACTGCCCATCAGACGGCTGGCAAGGTCCGCCGCCATGCCCGGATCGCCCTTCCACCAGCGCCGCACGCCATCGCGGAACTTGTCGTTCCATTCCAGAAACGGATGCGGATAGCCGCCCAGCTGATACCCGCCCGGCCCGATATCCCAAGGTTCGGCAATCAGCTTCACCCGCGCCAGCACAGGGTCCTGCCGGATCGCATCGAAGAAGCCGCCGTTGGGGTCGAACCCGTGCGCCTCGCGGCCCAGCACCGTGGCAAGGTCAAAGCGGAAGCCGTCGACATGCATCACCTCCACCCAATGGCGCAGGCTGTCCATCACCATCCGCAACACCATCGGATGGGTCAGGTTCAGCGTGTTCCCCGTCCCGGTGTCGTTCACATAATGCCGCCCGCCATGCATCAGGCGGTAATAGCTCGCATTGTCGAGGCCCCGGAAAGACAGGGTCGGCCCGAACTCATCCCCTTCCCCGGAATGGTTATAGACCACGTCCAAAATCACCTCGATCCCCGCCGCATGGAACCGCCGCACCATGGATTGGAATTCCCAGACCTGCCCCTTGCTCAGGTATCGCGGCTCCGGCGCGAAGAAGGCGATGGTCTGGTATCCCCAGTAGTTGCGCAACCCCTTCGCCACCAGAAACCGCTCATCCGCGAAGGCCTGCACGGGCAAAAGCTCCACGCTCGTGACCCCCAGCTTCACCAGATGGTCGATCACCGCATCTGACGCGAGGCCGAGGAAGGACCCCCGCACCCCCTTCTCCACCCCCGGATGCAGCATGGTCATGCCGCGCACATGCGCCTCATAGATCACCGTATCGGTCGGGGCCACGCGCGGGGGGGCGTCATCCCCCCACATGAAAGACGTATCCGCCACCACCGATTTCGGCACGGCAAAGGCGCTGTCGCGCGTGTCATAGGACATATCGGCGCGCGGACTGCCCACCTTATAGCCCATCAGCGCATCCGACCATTTCAACCGCCCCTCCAGCGCGCGGGCATAGGGATCGATCAACAGCTTATGCGGGTTGAAGCGGTGCCCCTGTTCCGGCGCATAGGGCCCATGCACCCGAAAGCCGTACAGCGTGCCGGGCACCAGCCCACCCACATGCCCATGCCAGATATCCCCGTCGCGTTCGGGCAGCGCGATCCGTGCCAGTTCCTTGCGCCCATCGGGCGAAAACAGGCACAGTTCCACCTTCTCGGCATGGGCGGAAAAGACGGCGAAGTTCACCCCCTCGCCATCATAAGTGGCCCCCATCGGCCATGGGCGGCCTGCGGTCACGGAATGCCCCACCAATCGCGGCGGCAAGGGCGCGCGCTGCGGTGTCACTTGGCCAGCCCGTCATACAGCGCGGCATAGGCCGCCGCACTCGTCTCCCAGCCCACGGGATGGGCCATCGCGTTCTTCTGCACCCGCGCCCATTGCTTCGGATCGCCATGCAGCGCCACCAATTGCCGCAACGCCTGACCAAAGGCCACCGCATCGGTGGGATGAAACTGCACCCCCGTCGCCACCCCGGCGGCCAGCGCCGCGGGCGAGGCATGGATCACCGTATCGGCCAATCCCCCCACCGCCGCCACGACCGGGATCGTGCCATAGCGCAAGCCATACATCTGCGTCAGCCCGCAAGGCTCGAACCGCGACGGCACCAGCACCGCATCGGCCCCGGCAAACAGCCGATGCGACAGCGCCTCGTCATAACCGATCCTGACCGCCACCTTGCCGGGGAAGCGTTGCTCCAACCCCCGCATCGCGGCCTCCAGCGCCGGGTCCCCCGACCCCAGCACGATCAGCCCGCCACCCGCCGCCACGAAGTCCGGCACCACATCGGGCAACAGGTCGATCCCCTTCTGATCGGTCAGGCGGCTCACCACGATGGCCAGCGGCCCCACAGGCTCCGCCATCCCGAATTCCGCACAAAGCGCCGCGCGGTTCGCGGCCTTCCCCTTCATCGCCTTGACGGAAAAGGGCAGCGGCTCCGCCTCGGGCGACCAGACGGCAGTATCCACCCCGTTCAGGATGCCCGACACCACCGCCCCCCGCGCCGTGATCACCCCCTGCAGCCCCATCCCGAATTCCGGCCGCATCAATTCCACGGCATAGGTCGGCGATACGGTCGTGATCCGGTCCGCCGTCACCAGCCCCGCCTTCAGGCTGCTCAGGCCCCCGTAATACTCCAACTGTCCGGGATGAAAGGCCTCGCGCGGCAGGCGCAGCGTGTCGATCATCCCGGCATCAGCCCAGCCCTGAAAGGCGATGTTGTGGACCGTGATTACCGATCCCACACCGCCCGTGCCGCCATAGGCCAGATAGGCGGGCGCCAGCCCCGCCTGCCAGTCATGGGCATGCAGCACATCGGCCTTCCAGCCGTCGAACCCTTCACGCGCCATCCGCGCCGCAACCCATGACAGCGCCGCAAAACGCTGCGGATTGTCCGGCCAGTCGCCTGCGGCGGAATTGTAGGGGCCGCCCTCGCGGTCGAAAAGATGCGGCGCATCAAGGAGGAGGACATCCACCCCCTCCACCTCGCCCGCAAAAACCACGCCTTCGCCGCCCCATAGCCCCGGCTCGCGCCAAACCTCGCGCATTCCGCCCAGATGGCCGCGCAGCCGCCGATAGGCGGGCAGCAGCACCCGCATCTCCCACCCCAAGGGGCGCAGCGCAGCGGGCAGCGCCCCCACCACATCGGCCAGCCCCCCGGTCTTGATCAGGGGCACGCATTCCGAGGCCACTGAAAGCACCCGCCCCCTGATCTGCATGACCTGCCCCTTCATCTGTTCTCAAATATCCTCGGGTGGGTCCGGGAGGGCAGACAGCCCTCCCGGGGCATCCACCCCGCGCCACGCTTCAGGACAATTTCCGCGCCCGCGCGTCAAGCATGTCCTGCGTGATCAACACGATGCCCCCCTCGCTGCGGCGGAACCATTTCGCGTCCTCCTCCGGGTCCTGCCCCACGACAAGCCCCTCTGGGATGACGACCCCACTATCGATCACGCAATTGATCAACTCCGCCTTCCGGTTCACCACCACGCGCGGCAGGGCCACCACATATTCAAGGCTGGAATAGGAATGCGTCCTGACGCCTGTGAACAGCAGCGAATTACGCACCTCCGACCCCGACACGATGCAATCCCCCGACACAAGCGAGGAAATCGCCATCCCCCGCCGCCCATCCTCGTCATGGATGAACTTCGCGGGCGGCACGATCTCGGAGTAGGTCCAGATCGGCCAGCTGTTGTCATAGATGTCCAGTTTGGGGACGAAATCCGTCAGATCGATATTGGCCTGCCAGAAGGCGTCGATCGTCCCCACATCGCGCCAATAGGGCTCATCCTCCAACCCCGACTTCACGCAGGAATCAGCGAATTTATGCGCCATCGCCTTGCCGTTCTTCACGATGGCGGGGATCAGGTCATTGCCGAAATCATGCGAGGAATTCGCATCCTCCATATCCCGGATCAACAAATCGCGCAGGAAGGCCCAGTCAAAGACATAGATCCCCATCGAAGCCAGCGCGTGATCCGGATCGCCCGGTATCCCCGGCGGGTCCTTCGGCTTTTCCAGGAAGGAGGTGATCCGCATCTCCTTGTCCACCGCCATCACGCCAAAGGCCGTCGCCTCCGCCCGTGGCACGGTCAGGCAGCCGATGGTCACATCGGCCCCGGTAGAGACATGCTGTTGCAGCATGATCTCATAATCCATCTTGTAGATATGGTCGCCCGCCAGCACGACGACGTATTTGATCCCGTAGCTGTCCACGATGTCGATGTTCTGCGCCACGGCATCCGCCGTGCCCAGATACCATTTCGTCTCGTCCACCCGCTGCGAGGCGGGCAGGATGTCCAGATATTCGTTCCGTTCCGCCCGGAAGAAGTTCCATCCCCGCTGGCAATGCCGGATCAGGCTATGTGCCTTGTATTGCGTGGCAATCGCCATCTTCCGAATGCCGGAATTCAGCGCGTTCGACAGGGCGAAGTCGATGATCCGCGTCTTGCCGCCGAAATAGACGGCGGGTTTCGCGCGGCGGTCGGTCAATTCCTTCAACCGGCTGCCCCGCCCCCCGGCAAGGACGAAGGCCATCGCCTGACTGGACAGGCGCGCATTCGGTCTTGGCTGCAACATCGTCTTCCCTCCCTGAGGCGGCTTTGCCGCTTATGTCGTCACCCTCACGCACCCGCCTGACGGAACCAGACTGCCGAAAGGGGCGGCAGCGTGACAAGCGCCGATTGCGCCTGCCCATGCCATGCCACCGCCTCCGCCGTCACCCCGCCAAGGTTTCCCCGGTTCCCGCCGCCATAGACGGCGGAATCCGTGTTCAGAATCTCATCCCAATGGCCGCCCGCAGGCAGGCCCAGCCGATAGCTCCGCTCCACCGGCGTCATGTTCACCACGCAGACGACCATCGGATCGCTTGGCCCACCCTTCCGGACCCAAGCATAGACCGACGCCCCCGCATCATTGCTTTCGATCCATTGAAACCCTTCCGGCCGCGTGTCGTTCACATGGAGCGCCGGGTTCCCCCGATAGGCGCGGTTCAGATCGCGCACCAAGGCCTGCACACCGCGATGTTCAGGAATGTCCAACTGGTGCCAGTCGAGCGATTGGTTGTGGTTCCACTCCCGCCCTTGGGCGAATTCGCATCCCATGAACAAAAGCTTCTTGCCCGGATGCCCCCACATGAACCCGTAATAGGCGCGCAGATTTGCGAATTTCTCCTCGCCCGACCCCGGCATCTTCTGCAGCATGGACCCTTTGCCATGCACCACTTCGTCATGGCTGATCGGCAGGATGTAATTCTCCGACCATGCGTAATGCAGGCCAAAGGTCATCTGGTGGTGGTGATATTGCCGATAGATCGGGTCCTTCTGCATGTAGGACAGGGTGTCGTTCATCCAGCCCATGTTCCACTTGAACCCGAAGCCCAGCCCGCCGTGATCCACAGGCCGCGACACGCCGGGAAAGGCCGTGCTTTCCTCGGCCACCGTCATCACCCCCGGCACCTCGCCATAGACCGTGACATTCATCCGCCGCAGCAGCGCCGCCGCCTCGTAATTCTCGCGCCCGCCATCCTTGTTGGGGATCCACTCGCCGTCCTTGCGCGAATAGTCGCGATAGAGCATCGAGGCCACGGCATCCACCCGCAGCCCGTCGACATGGTATTCCTCCAGCCAGTAAAGCGCGTTGGAGACGAGGTAATTCGCCACCTCCACCCGCCCGTAATTGTAGATCAAGGTGTTCCAGTCCTGATGGAACCCCTCGCGCGGGTCGGCATGTTCATACAGTGCCGTGCCGTCGAACCGGCCCAGCCCATGCGGGTCGGTCGGAAAATGCCCCGGCACCCAATCCAAAAGCATCCCCAGCCCCTTCCGATGCGCCGCATCCACCAGCGCGCGAAACTCCCCCGGCGTGCCGTGGCGGATGGTGGGGGCGAACATCCCCACCGGCTGATAGCCCCAGCTGCCGTCGAAGGGATATTCGCTGATCGGCATCAACTCGATATGGGTGAAGCCCATATCCGCCACATAGTCCACCAGCTGCTCGGCCAGTTCCAGATAGGACAGCATTCGGTCCCCCGGCGCGCGCCGCCACGATCCCAGATGCACCTCATAGACCGATATGGCCGCATCGATCGAATGCCGCGCGGCGCGACCCGCCATCCAGTCGGCATCGTGAAACGCCCCGTCGATCCGCCGTACCACGCTCGCATTGGCGGGCGGATGTTCCGACCCGAAGCCCACCGGATCGGCCTTCAACGGCCCCGGCGCGCCGTGCTGGCCCAGAATCTCGTATTTGTAGGTCGCCCCTTCGCCCAGACCGGGAATGAAGGTCTCCCAGACGCCGGTCGCGCCCCGCCGCCGCATCGGATGGCGCCGCCCGTCCCAGATGTTGAAATCCCCAACGACCGAAACGCGGTCCGCGTTCGGCGCCCAGACGGCGAAATGCGTGCCCTCCGCGCCCTCATGCGTGATGACATGCGCGCCCAGCACCTGCCAAAGCCGCTTATGCGTGCCTTCCCCCAGCAGATATTCGTCCATCTCGCCCAGCACCGGGCCAAAGCGGAAGGGATCGTCAAACTCCCAGTCCGCCCCATGCCCTTCGGCCCGCAGACGATACTCCACCTTCCGCGCCAGCGTCGCGCAGAACAGCCCTGCGCAACCGGGGATCGGATCGGCCTCCTGCGCCTTGCCCGCCTTGCCGGTCAAAACCCAAAGCCGTTCCGCCCCCGGAACAAAGGCCGTGACGACCCATGCGCCCTCGCGCTTGTGCAGGCCCAGCATGGAAAAGGGATCACCATGCCGCCCTTCAACGATGGCCCGCGCCGCCCCGTGGTCGATCAGGTTTCCGCCCATGGCTGCCCCCCTCCCAAAGGTGCCGCCCCGCCCCGTCACAGGGCCGAGGTGACCCCCCAAATCTGGTCCATATAGCTGCGGATCGTGCGGTCCGACGAAAAGAACCCGCTCCGCGCCGTGTTCATCGCCGCCATCCCCGCCCAGCGATCCGCGTCCTTATAGGCGCGGTCCACCTCGCCCTGCGCGGCATGATAGGCGTCAAAGTCGGATGCCACGAGGAAATAGTCGTGATGCCAGACCCGATGCACCAACCCGTGATAGCGGTCGGTGTGATCGGGGCTGAACCGCCCTTCGGCGATCATCTGCAGCACGTCCTGCAAGGGCTGGCTCGCCTCGATGGCCTTCTTGGAATGGTCCGGGTCCTCGCGGCGGCGCGTCACCTCCTCCGCCGTCAGACCAAAGAGGAAGAAGTTCTCCGCCCCCACCTCTTCCAATATCTCCACATTGGCGCCGTCCAGCGTGCCGATGGTCGGCGCGCCGTTCATCATGAACTTCATGTTGCCCGTGCCGCTGGCCTCTTTCCCGGCGGTGGAGATCTGTTCCGACAGATCGGCCGCCGGGATCAGCCGCTCGGCCATGCTGACATTGTAATTGGCCGGATAGACGATCTTCAAAAGGTCCCCCGTGACCGGATCGTTGTTTACGACCTGCGCCACGTCATTGATCAGATGGATGATCTCTTTCGCCACCGCATAGCCCGGGGCGGACTTGCCGCCGAAGATCTTCACCCGCGGCACCCAGTCACCCTTGGGATTGGACCGGATCTTGTGCCAATGCGCGATGGTTTCGAGGATGTTCAAAAGCTGGCGCTTGTATTCATGGATGCGCTTGATCTGCACGTCGAACAACGCATCGGGATTGACCTTCACCCCACATTCCGCCGCGATCCAGTTGGACAGCTGCACCTTGTTCGCGCGCTTGGCCGCCCCGAAGGCGTCACGGAAGGCCTTATCCTTCACATGCGCCTCCAGCCCCCGCAGACGATCCAGATCGTCCTCCCACCCGTCGCCAATGCTGTCGGTGATCAGCTTGGCCAAAGGCCGGTTCGCCATCTTCAGCCAGCGCCGCGGCGTGACCCCGTTGGTCTGGTTGATGATCCGTCCGGGATGCAGGCGCTCCAACTCGGGGAAGAGGTTCTTCTTCACAAGGTCGGAATGCAGGGCTGATACCCCATTCACCTTATGCGCCATGATGAAGGCCAACTCGCCCATCCGCACCTCGTGATGCTTCACGATCCCCACGTAATGCGGACGGCTGGGATAGGTCCGACGGTGCCAACTGTCGATCCGCTCCACAATCTGCATATGGCGCGGCAGGACATTGCCGAAGGTAAAGGTCGCCCAGCGCTCCAGTGCCTCGGGCAGAAGCGTGTGGTTGGTATAGCCAAGGCAGCCCCGCGCCGTTTGCAGCGCATCGTCGAAGCCCATCCCATGCTCGTCCATCAAGAGGCGGATCAACTCCGGCCCGGCGATGGCGGGATGGGTGTCGTTCATCTGGATCGCCACATGCTTTGGCAGCGCCTTCAGGTCGTCATGCCGCGCCAGATAGCGGCGCAGGATGTCCTGCAACGCGGCCGAGGTCAGGAAAAACTCCTGCTTCAGCCGCAATTCCTTGCCCTGATAGGTCGTGTCATCGGGATAAAGCACACGGCTCAGCGTCCGCGCCAACGCCTCAGGCTCTGCCGCCGCCGCATAGTCGCCCCGGTTGAACCGGTCCAGATCGAACAGCGTCGTGGGCTTCGCGGCCCAAAGGCGCAGCGTATTCGCCCATTTCCCCTGCCAGCCGATCACCGGCGTATCATGCGCCTCGGCCAGCACCGTTTCGCCGGGCACCCAGACCTCGCGCCCGTCCCGCGTCTCCACCTCTCCCTTGAAGGGGATGGTATAGGCGCTTTCGGGCCGCGCGAATTCCCACGGATGGGCCTGCGTCAGCCAATCCTCCGGCGTCTCCACCTGCTGGCCCGCCTCAAAGCGCTGACGGAACAGGCCATGCTCATAGCGGATGCCATAGCCATAGGCGGGGCAGCCCAGCGTCGCCATGCTTTCCATGAAACAGGCGGCCAAGCGGCCAAGGCCGCCATTGCCCAGCGCAGCGTCGGGCTCGTTCTCCACGATGGTGCGGAAGTCCTGACCCAGCGCCGTCATCGCCTCTTCCGCCACATCGCGCAGGCCGAGGTTGATCGTGGCATCCTCCAGCAGACGCCCGATCAGGAATTCCATCGACAGGTAATAGACCCGCTTGCGATCTTCGGCCCATGTCCGGCGGGTGGAGGCGAACCACGGCTCTACGATCCGGTCACGGATCGCGAAGGACAAAGCCATGCGCCAATCATAGACACTGGCATTCGGCGCATCCTTGCCCAGCGTAAAGGTCAGATGCCGCGCGATATCGGCTTGCAGCAGGTTCGGGGTCAGGCTCAGATCGTTCACGTCACAGCATCCACTTCTTGGCACCTTACGCCAACCCTATGCCCCCTGCGCGGCGGGTCAAGGCCGGGAAGGGCGGAAAACCCTTCGGGAGGCCCTTTCAAACCGCTTTAAATGTTACCGCAAACATCCACAAGTTTCTTATGCAATACCATAGATAATTTGCTTTTCCAGATGGTCAAAACGCTTTGGGTGCCTTGCCCTAAGGCCCAGGAAAGCCCCTTCTGCGCCCCGCCACTCTGCCCAGCATGGCTTTTTTATCGATCTGATCTGGATCATGTCGCAGAACCTCTGCCCTGCATAAATCTTTGGCGACAGAAACCCGCCAAACCACCCGGCGGACCGGAGGCCGACCATGAGACTCACCACCCGCACCAATCTCGCCATGCGGACCCTGATGTACTGCGCCGTCAATCCCGAACGGATCGTCCGCAAGCATGAGGTGGCCGAAGCCTGCGCCGCCTCGGAAAACCACCTTGCGCAGGTCATCCATCTTCTGGCGCAAAAGGGCTTTCTGCGCACGATCCGTGGCCGCTCGGGCGGCCTGATGCTGGGGCGTGCCGCCGAGACGATCACCGTGGGGCAGGTCTTCCGCGACTTCGAGGCCGTGCTGCCCTTCACCGAATGCTTCGGCGGGCACGAGGCCGGCTGCCCCCTCGCCGGGGCCTGCCGCCTGAAATGCGTGCTGGCCGATGCCTTGGCGGCCTTCTATGCCGAGCTGGACCGCGTCACCTTGGCCGATCTTGTTGCAGGCAACCAGGATCTGAAAGACCTGCTGCATGTCGCCTGACCCTAGCCCGGGCCGAAAAGTTTTCTCCGAAAACTTTTCCCCCGGCGCCTGAAGGCGCCGCGAAAATTTTTCGTACGAAAAATTTTCGTCCGCCCGCAGACCTGCGGTCAGCCTCCCCAACTGCGCCGCAGCACCGACAGCCAGTTGCCCCAAGCCAGCTTGCCGATGAGGGTCTCGCCGAAGCCATGGGCGCGCAATGCGGCGATCAGGCGCGGCAGGCCCGTAACATCACCGATGCCGTCGGGAACCGTCGCCCCGTCGAAATCCGACCCAAAGCCCACGTGATCCTCACCCAGCCGCCCGATCAGGTGATCGAGATGGCGCAGCACCGGCTCCCATCCCATCGCCGGGTCGCGCCGCCCGTCAGGCCGCAGGAAGACGGTGGCGAAGTTCAGCCCCACCATCCCACCGCTCTCGCGGATCATGTCCAGTTGCCGGTCGGTCAAGTTGCGGCTGGAGGGCGTCACCGCATGGGCGTTGGAATGGGTGGCCACCAGCGGCGCATCCGACAGCCGCGCCACATCGTCGAAACCCTTCTCGTTCAGATGGCTTAGATCGATCAGGATGCGCAGCGCGTTGCAGTCCTTGACCAGCCGCCGCCCCGCCTCGGTCAGCCCCGGCCCGGTGTCGGGGCCCGACGGAAAGGCGAAGGGCACGCCATGACCAAAGGCCGTGGGCCGGCTCCAGACCGGGCCCAGCGACCGCAGCCCCATCGCATGGAAGGCATAGAGCGCGTCGCAGCCCGGATCGATGGCCTCCGCCCCCTCCATATGCATCACCCCGGCGATCACGCCCGCCGCCCGCGCCGCCTCGATCTCGGCCGCCGTGCGGCACAGCCGGAACGCCCCGTGCGAGGCGCGCTCCATCCACAAGAGCTGCGCCGCAAGGTCGAAGGCCACCGCCTGACTGTCGCGCAAAGGCAGCGGCGCGGGCAGGTCCAGCGCATAGGGCGGGCGGTCCATCAACTCCTCCACCCCCGCATCGCCGTCTTCGACAGGCGAGGGGATATAGATGGCGAACATCCCCCCCGCAAAGCCGCCCGCCTTCATGCGCGGCAGATCAAGATGCCCCGCCCCCTCGCCCGACAGCCAGATCGCCTCGCGCGCCTCGGGTTGCATGAGGATGCGGTAGAGAATGTCGTTATGGCCGTCGAAGACGGCGATCGGGTCGGTCATGGGGGCCTCCATCTGCCGGGGCAGACTGGCATGGCGCCGCCCCGGCTTGAAGCCCCCTCAATTGCAGCCCGCAGCCTTTCTCGTGCCGCCCGCAAGCCCGGTCAGGATCGGGCAATCGGGCCGCTGGTCACCCGCGCAATGATCGACCAGATCGCGCAAGGTGGCCTGCATCGCGCGCAGCTCCGCGATCTTCACCTCCATGTCCTGCAGATGCGCCTCGGCCAAGGCCTTCACATCCGCGCTGGCCCGCCCGCGATCCTCGTAAAGCGCGAGCAGCCTGCGGCATTCCTCGATGGTGAAGCCAAGGCCCCGGGCGCGGCCGAGGAAGGACAGCTTGTGCAGGTCGCTCTCGCGGAAGGCGCGATAGCCGTTTGCCCCGCGCAGAGGCCGGATCAGCCCGATCTCCTCGTAATAGCGGATGGTCTTGGCAGGCAGCCCCGACCGTTCTGCCACGTCCTTGATGTTCATGCCCCGGCCTCCTTCGCCCGCATCCCCCGGATCGCCCGCAGGCGCAGCGCATTGCTCAGCACAAAGACGGAAGACAGCGCCATCGCCCCCGCCGCCAACATGGGCGAAAGCTGCGGCCCCCCGAAAGGCACCAGCAGCCCCGCCGCCACCGGGATCAGCGCCGCGTTATAGCCGAAGGCCCAGATCAGGTTCTGCCGGATGTTGCGCATCGTGGCGCGGCTCACCCGCACCGCATCCACCACGGCGCGCGGGTCGCCCGCCATCAGCACCACATCCCCCGCCTCGATCGCCACATCGGTGCCCGTCCCCATCGCCAGCCCCACATCCGCCGCCGCCAGCGCAGGCGCATCGTTGATCCCGTCGCCCACGAAGGCCACCCCTGCCCCCATGGCGCGCACCGCGTCGCCCTTGCCCTCGGGCAGCACCCCCGCCTGCACGTCCTCCATCCCCAGCCGCGCCGCGATGGCCGCTGCCGTCACCGCATTGTCCCCGGTCACCATGGCGACCCGCAGCCCCATCTCCCGCAGCGCCCCCAGCGCCGCCACCGCCGACGGCTTCACCGGATCGGCCACCGCGATCAGGCCCCGCGCCACGGTCCCATCCCCAACGAACAAAAGCCCCTTGCCCTCCGCCGCCAACCGCGCCGCAGCATGAACCAGAGCCTCCGGCACCTCCGCGAACATCCGCTGCGACCCCACGGCCACCAGCCGCCCCGCCACCACGGCCCGCGCGCCCCGCCCCGGCACCGCCTCGAACCGCTCCGCCACTGGCAGCACGATCCCCCGCGCCGCCGCCT
>VYLE01000065.1_pt1 | contig 98061 bp, 101 predicted proteins | sample 5114391 | NCBI WGS metagenome assembly VYLE01 (sample SAMN12291771, study PRJNA351875) | freshwater metagenome | isolation source: freshwater lake | place: USA: Michigan, Kent Lake | collected 2013-08-15 | reverse complement strand
CGCACCCGCGGTCCCGGCTGCAGCTCGCCCACCCTGCTCAGCGCCGCCGAGCGCGCCATCTGCGACGACCGCTTCGGCCAGCGGGCCGCCGCGGCTGCGCCCATAGACGACACCGCAGGCAGCCCCTTCGCCGCCGAGGGTGCGCGCCGCCTGGCCGACTACGAGCGACGTCGCCGTCCCCTCTCGGGCGGCACCGGCAATGTCGGCCCCCAGGACGGCCCCGGCTCCAATTTCGGCATGGGGGTCGCGGGGGGCCTCCTGGACCCGTCACTCCGCCCGGACTCGACGGAGAACATCCGCACCTACGGTCGCGAGGGGCCGCGGTAGCGCCGCGCGTGCCCTCTCCCGCCCGCGGGAGAGGTGGCCCGTCGATCGGCGCAGCCGATCCAGGGTCGGAGAGGGAGGTTTTCACAAGTCCCCCATCGTCGCTGGCCTCGCTACGCCAGACGACGCGACACTTCCCCCCCAAGCGGGGGAAGGCCTGTAATCCTCCGGACAGAAAAAGGGCGGCCCCGTCGCCGGAACCGCCCCCTTCATTTCAGTCCTGAACCTGTCGATCAGCCTTCGCTGTTCTCCAGCTCCAGCGCCAGATCGGCCGGAAGCGGCTCGATGGCGGCTTCACGGGTCGAGGTCAGTTCGGCGTCACGCTCGTTGGCGATCTTCTGCAGGGCGCGGAGATAGGCCCCCGTACCGGCCGGGATCAGACGGCCGACGATGACGTTCTCCTTCAGGCCTTCCAGCGTATCGACCTTGCCATTGACCGAGGCGTCGGTGAGGACGCGCGTGGTCTCCTGGAAGGACGCCGCCGAGATGAAGCTGCGGGTCTGCAGCGACGCCTTGGTGATGCCCAGCAGGACCGGCTGGGTGGTGGCGATCCGGCCACCACGCTTCTCGACCTTGGCGTTCTCAAGCGCAGCTTCCGCCACCTCGACCGTGTCGCCACGGATCAGGGTGGTTTCGCCCGAGTCGAGGATCTCGACCTTCTGCAGCATCTGGCGAACGATCACCTCGATGTGCTTGTCGTTGATCGGCACGCCCTGCAGTCGATAGACCTCCTGCACCTCGTTCACGAGATATTCGGCCAGGGCCTCGACGCCCTGGATGCGCAGCAGGTCGTGCGGATCCGGGTTGCCGTCGATGATGTAGTCGCCCTTGTTGATCAGATCGCCGTCGTGGACGGAGATGTGCTTGCCCTTGGGAATCAGGAACTCGACGGCCTCACCCTGTTCACCGTCGGCATTGACCTCCGGCGTGATCTTGATGCGGCGCTTGTTCTTGTAGTCGCGTCCGAATTCGACGCGGCCGTCCATCTCGGCGATGACCGCGCAGTCCTTGGGACGACGGGCTTCGAACAGCTCGGCCACCCGGGGCAGACCGCCGGTGATGTCGCGCGTCTTGGCACCCTCGGTCGGGACGCGGGCGATGATCTCGCCCGGCTTGACCACATCGCCGTTGTTCACGGACAGAACCGCGCCCACGGGCAGCAGGTAACGGGCGTCAGAGCCCGAGGCCAGCTTGGCATAGGCGTCGCCGGCGGTGACACCCATGGCCGGACGCAGGTCGGCCCCGCGCGGGCTGGCGCGCCAGTCGCTGACGACGCGCTGGGCGATGCCCGTCGCTTCGTCGGTTTCCTCGCGGACCGACAGGCCCTCGACCAGGTCCTCGAACCGGATCACGCCGCCGACTTCCGTCAGGATCGGAGAGGTATAGGGGTCCCACTCTGCCAGACGCTGGCTGCGCTTGACCTCGGATCCCTCGACCACCCGCAGGCGGGCACCGTAGGGGATCTTGTGGCTCTCGCGGTCCTTGCCGTCGACCACGATGGTGACGACGACGTTGCGGCTCATGGCCACCAGATCGCCGTGTGCCGCCTTGACGGTCGGGCCGGTGATCTTGGCGATGCCGGGGTTGGTCGCCTCATAGAAGGAGGTTTCCGCCACCTGGGCCGTGCCGCCGATGTGGAAGGTCCGCATCGTCAGCTGGGTACCGGGTTCGCCGATCGACTGGGCGGCGATGACGCCGACCGCTTCGCCGATGTTGACGTTGGTGCCGCGCGCCAGGTCACGCCCGTAGCAATAGGCGCAGATGCCGGCTTCGGCCTCGCAGGTCAGGGCCGAGCGGACCTTGACCGACTGGACGCCGGCCTGGTCGATGACCTCGACTTCCTCTTCCTGCAGATAGGTGTCCGCGGGGAACAGGACCTTGTCGCCACCGGGCTCCTTGATGTCCTCGGCCGCATAACGGCCCAGGACCCGCTGACCCAGCGAGACCAGCACATCACCGCCTTCGACCACGGCGCGCAGGGTAATGCCCCGCGTCGAGCCGCAATCGTCCTCGGTGACGATCGAGTCCTGCGCCACGTCGACCAGACGACGCGTCAGATAGCCGGAGTTGGCGGTCTTCAGCGCGGTGTCGGCCAGACCCTTGCGGGCGCCGTGGGTGGAGTTGAAGTATTCAAGAACGGTCAGGCCTTCCTTGAAGTTCGAGATGATCGGCGTCTCGATGATCTCGCCCGACGGCTTGGCCATCAGGCCCCGCATGCCGCCCAGCTGCTTCATCTGCGCCTGCGAACCGCGGGCGCCGGAGTTGGCCATCATGAACACCGAGTTGATGTCCGGTGCCTGACCCTTGGCCAGGACGCGCGGCTGGGCGATCTCGCCCATCATGGCATCGGCGATCTTGTCCGTGGCCTTGGCCCAGGCGTCGACGACCTTGTTGTATTTCTCGCCCTTGGTGATCAGGCCGTCGGCGTACTGTTGCTCGTACTCCTCGACCTGGGTCCGGGTGTCGGCGACCAGGGTGGCCTTGGCGGCGGGGATGACGATGTCGTCCTTGCCGAAGGAGATGCCGGCCTTGGCGGCTTCTCGGAAGCCCAGCTGCATCATCTGGTCGGCGAAGATGACCGTCGCCTTCTGACCGCAGTGGCGATAGACCTGATCGATCAGGTTGCCGATTTCCTTCTTGGTCAGGTTCTTCTCAAGCAGGCGGTAGCCGATGTTCGCATTGTGCGGCAGCAGCGCGCCCAGCTTCATCCGGCCCGGGGTCGTGTCGATGACCTTGGTGATGACGTCGCCGGCGGCGCTCATCTCGGTCCAGCGGGCCTTGATCTTGGTGTGCAGGCTGACCACGCCGGCGTCCAGCGCGGCGTCGATCTCGCCCATATTGGCGAACAGCTTGCCCTCGCCCTTCTCGCCTTCCTTGACCAGTGAGAGATAGTACAGGCCCAGGACGATGTCCTGCGACGGCACGATGATCGGCTTGCCGTTGGCGGGCGACAGGATGTTGTTCGTCGACATCATCAGGACGCGCGCTTCCAGCTGGGCCTCGAGGCTCAGCGGGACGTGGACGGCCATCTGGTCGCCGTCGAAGTCGGCGTTGAACGCCGTACAGACCAGCGGGTGCAGGCGGATGGCCTTGCCCTCGATCAGCTTGGGTTCGAACGCCTGGATGCCCAGACGGTGCAGGGTCGGCGCGCGGTTGAGCAGGACCGGGTGCTCGCGGATGACCTCGTCGAGGATATCCCACACCTGCGGCTGCTCGCGCTCGACCATGCGCTTGGACTGTTTGACGGTGCCCGACAGGCCCTTGGCGTCAAGGCGCGCATAGATGAACGGCTTGAACAGCTCGAGCGCCATCTTCTTCGGCAGGCCGCACTCGTGCAGCTTCAGCTCGGGACCCACGGTGATGACCGAACGACCCGAATAGTCGACGCGCTTGCCCAGAAGGTTCTGGCGGAAGCGGCCCTGCTTGCCCTTCAGCATGTCGGCGAGCGACTTCAGCGGACGCTTGTTGGCGCCCGTGATCACCCGGCCGCGACGGCCGTTGTCGAACAGGGCGTCGACCGATTCCTGCAGCATCCGCTTTTCGTTGCGGATGATGATGTCAGGCGCGCGCAGCTCGATCAGCCGCTTCAGGCGGTTGTTGCGGTTGATCACGCGGCGATACAGGTCGTTCAGGTCGGAAGTCGCGAAACGACCGCCGTCCAGCGGCACCAGCGGACGCAGTTCCGGCGGGATCACCGGTACGACCGTCAGGATCATCCACTCGGGCTTGTTGCCGCTTTCGAGGAAGGCCTCGATCAGCTTCAGGCGCTTGGAGGCCTTCTTGGCCTTCATCTCCGAGGGGCTGTCGGCCAGTTCACCGCGGTGCTTTTCAGCCTCGGCATGCAGGTCGATGCCGATCAGCAGGTTGCGCACGGCCTCGGCGCCGATCTCGGCGGTGAAGCCGTCATCGCCGAACTCGTCCTGGTAGCGATAGAACTCGTCTTCCGTCAGCAGCTGGTTCTGCTTCAGCGGGGTCAGGCCCGGCTCGGTGACGATGTAGTTCTCGAAATAGAGGACCCGCTCGACGTCCTTCAGCGCCATGTCCAGCATCAGCGAGATGCGCGACGGCAGCGACTTCAGGAACCAGATGTGGGCGACCGGGGACGCCAGTTCGATATGGCCCATCCGCTCACGGCGAACGCGGGCCAGGGTGACCTCAACGCCGCACTTTTCGCAGATAATGCCCTTGTACTTCATGCGCTTGTACTTGCCGCACAGGCATTCGTAGTCCTTGGTCGGGCCAAAGATACGGGCGCAGAACAGGCCGTCACGCTCGGGCTTGAACGTCCGGTAGTTGATGGTCTCGGGCTTCTTGATCTCGCCGAACGACCACGACCGGATCTTCTCCGGGCTGGCGAGGGCGATCTTGATCTGGTCGAAGGTCGGGGTGACCGGGACCGCGTTGAAGATGTTCAGGACTTCCTGGTTCATCTTGATTCCTTCTGCGGGCTGACCCGCCAAATTTCATTGAGGGAGAGAGCGAAAGACCGTCCCTCCCCGCTTGCGCGGAGAGGGATCATCAGGTCGGTCAGCTGTTCTCCAGCTCCACGTTCAGACCCAGCGAGCGCATTTCCTTGACGAGCACGTTGAAGCTCTCGGGAATACCCGCCTCGAAGCTGTCGTCGCCGCGGACGATGGCCTCATAGACCTTGGTCCGGCCGGCCACGTCGTCGGACTTCACCGTCAACATCTCCTGCAGGGTGTAGGCCGCGCCGTAGGCTTCCAGCGCCCAGACCTCCATCTCGCCGAAGCGCTGTCCGCCGAACTGCGCCTTGCCGCCCAGCGGCTGCTGGGTAACGAGCGAGTACGGCCCGATCGAACGGGCGTGGATCTTGTCGTCGACCAGGTGGTGCAGCTTCAGCATGTAGATGTAGCCGACCGTGACCGGACGCTTGAACTGCTCGCCGGTCTGGCCGTCATAGACGATCGACTGGCCGGTGCGGTCGAGACCCGCCTTCTCCAGCAGTTCCTCGATGTCCTCGATGTGGGCACCGTCGAACACCGGGGTGGCGAAGGGCACGCCCTTGGACAGGTTCTTCGCCAGCTCGATCAGATCCTCTTCCGTATCGGGAAGCGGCGTGTCCGGGCCGTAGATGCTGGTCAGGTGATCGACCAGGGCCTTCTTCTGTCCGCCCTGTTGCCAGGCTTCCAGCAGCCCCTGGATCTGCTTGCCGAGACCGGCAGCAGCCCAGCCCAGGTGGGTTTCGAAGATCTGGCCGATGTTCATGCGCGAAGGCACGCCCAGCGGGTTCAGAACGACGTCCACCGAGGTGCCGTCTTCCAGGTGCGGCATGTCCTCGATCGGCAGGATCTTGGAGATGACGCCCTTGTTGCCGTGACGGCCGGCCATCTTGTCGCCGGGCTGAAGCTTGCGCTTCACGGCCACGAAGACCTTGACCATCTTCATCACGCCGGGGGGCAGTTCGTCACCGCGCTGCAGCTTCTCGACCTTGTCCTCGAAGCGACGGTCGAGCGCCTTGCGGGCGTCCTCGAACTGCTTCTTCATGGCCTCAAGCTCGCCCATCGCCTTCTCGTCATCGAGAGCGATCTGCCACCACAGGCCGCGCGACAGCTCGCCCAGCTTGTCTTCGGTGACCACACCACGGCCCAGGCCCTTCGGACCCGAGGTGGCGGTCTTGCCGAGGATCAGCGGCTTCAGGCGGCCATAGACGTTGCGCTCCAGGATCTTGAGCTCGTCGTCGCGGTCCTTGCCCAGACGTTCGATTTCCGAACGCTCGATGGCGATGGCCCGCTCGTCCTTGTCGACGCCGTGGCGGTTGAAGACGCGCACATCGACGATGGTGCCGGCGACGCCGGGCGGCAGGCGCAGGCTGGTGTCGCGGACGTCAGAAGCCTTCTCGCCGAAGATGGCGCGCAGCAGCTTCTCTTCCGGCGTCATCGGGCTCTCACCCTTCGGCGTGACCTTGCCGCACAGGATGTCGCCCGGCTGGACCTCGGCACCGATCGCCACGATGCCGGCTTCGTCGAGGTTGCGCAGGGCTTCCTCGCCGACGTTCGGGATGTCGCGGGTGATCTCTTCCGGCCCCAGCTTGGTGTCGCGGGCCATGACCTCGAACTCCTCGATATGGATCGAGGTGAAGACGTCATCGCGCACGATACGCTCGGAAATCAGGATCGAGTCTTCGAAGTTGTAGCCGTTCCAGGGCATGAAGGCGACGAGCGCGTTCCGGCCCAGGGCCAGTTCGCCCAGGTCCGTCGACGGGCCGTCGGCGATCACGTCGCCGACCTTCACCTCATCGCCCACACGCACGATCGGGCGCTGGTTGATGCAGGTCGACTGGTTGGAACGCTGGAATTTGGACAGGCGGTAGATGTCGACGCCCGAACGGCCGGCGTCGGCCTCGTTGGTGGCGCGCACCACGATACGGGTACCGTCGATCTGCTCGACGACACCGTCACGCTTGGCGACCACGACAGCGCCGGAGTCCACGGCCACGACCGCTTCCATGCCGGTGCCGACCAGCGGCGCGTCCGACTGCACCAGCGGCACGGCCTGACGCTGCATGTTCGCGCCCATCAGGGCCCGGTTGGCGTCGTCGTTTTCGAGGAAGGGGATCAGGGCGGCGGCGACCGAAACGACCTGCTTCGGCGACACGTCCATCATGTCCACATCGGCGCGGATCAGCAGCTGGGAGTCGCCGTTGATGCGGCCCGGGACCAGCTCCTCGACGATCATGCCGTCCTTGAGCTCGATGTTGGCCTGGGCGATCGTGTATTTCGCCTCTTCCATGGCCGAGATGTAGACCACCTCGTCCGTGGCCTTGCCGTCCTTCACGCGACGGTACGGGCTCTCGATGAAGCCGTATTTGTTGACCCGGGCGTGGGTGGCCAGCGAGTTGATCAGGCCGATGTTCGGGCCTTCCGGCGTTTCGATCGGGCAGATGCGGCCATAGTGGGTCGGGTGCACGTCGCGGACTTCGAAGCCGGCGCGCTCACGCGTCAGACCGCCCGGCCCGAGCGCCGAAAGGCGACGCTTGTGGGTGATCTCGGACAGCGGGTTGGTCTGGTCCATGAACTGCGACAGCTGCGACGAACCGAAGAACTCGCGCACGGCCGCGGCGGCCGGCTTGGCGTTGATCAGGTCGTGCGGCATGACCGTATCGATATCGACCGAGGACATGCGCTCCTTGATGGCGCGCTCCATCCGGAGCAGGCCGACGCGGTACTGGTTCTCCAGCAGCTCGCCGACCGAACGGACCCGGCGGTTGCCCAGGTTGTCGATGTCGTCGATCTCGCCCGAGCCATCCTTAAGGCCGACCAGGATCTGCAGCACGCGCAGGACGTCGTCCTTGCGCAGCACGCGGATTTCATCCGACACGTCCGGGGTTTCCAGACGCATGTTCATCTTCACCCGGCCGACGGCCGACAGGTCGTAGCGCTCGCTGTCGAAGAACAGCGAGTTGAACATGGCTTCGGCGGCTTCCGGGGTCGGCGGCTCACCGGGGCGCATCACGCGATAGACGTCGAACAGCGCGTCCTCGCGGCCGGTGTTCTTGTCGATGCGCAGGGTGTTGCGCATGTAGGCGCCGACCGTGACATGGTCGATGTCCAGCACGTCGATGGTGGTGAAGCCGTGGCTTTCCAGCAGTTCGATGGTCGGCTGGTCCAGCTCGTCGCCGGCCTCGGCATAGATCTCGCCGGTCTCGTAGTTCACGGCGTCGGCGGCCAGGTATTTGGTCAGCAGGGCGTCGGCGGCCAGCGACAGGGCCTTGACGCTGTCGCCCAGCTTCTTGGCCTGACGGGCGCTGATCTTGGTGCCCGCAGCGGCGACGATCTCACCGGTATCGGCGTCGACCAGGTCGAACTCGGGCTTCACGCCCTTCCAGCGCTCGGCCTTGTACGGGGTGACCCAGCCTTCGCCGCGCTTCTCATAAGGCACCGTCTCGTAGAAGGTCTTGAGGATCTCCTCGCCGTCCATGCCCAGACCCATCAGGAAGGTCGAGGCCGGCAGCTTACGGCGACGGTCGATACGGACGTAGACGATGTCCTTGGCGTCGAACTCGAAGTCCAGCCAGGAACCGCGGTAGGGGATCACGCGGGCGGCGAACAGCAGCTTGCCCGAGCTGTGCGTCTTGCCCTTGTCGTGGTCGAAGAAGACGCCCGGCGAACGGTGCATCTGCGAGACGATGACCCGCTCGGTGCCGTTGACGACGAAGGTGCCCTTGTCGGTCATGAGCGGGATGTCGCCCATGTAGACGTCCTGCTCCTTGATGTCCTTGACCGAGCGCGCGCCGGTCTCTTCATCCGCCTCGAACACGATCAGGCGCAGCTTGACCTTCAGCGGCGCGGCATAGGTCATGTCGCGCTGGATGCATTCCTCGACGTCGTATTTCGGGTCCTCGAACTCGTAGGAGACGTATTCCAGGATGGCGCGTTCGTTGAAGTCCTTGATCGGGAAGACCGACTTGAAGACCGCCTCGATGCCCTGATCCTTGCGCGGTCCCGAGCGCACTTCGCGCTGCAGGAACTGCTCATAGGAGGCGCGCTGCACCTCGATCAGGTTCGGCATCTGCACCGCTTCCGGGATGCGGCCGAACGAGTGGCGGATGCGCTTCTTGCCGGTGAAGGTCGTAGCGTGTGCGAACTGGCCGTGGGCGACGGCGACTTCGGCTTTGGACTTGGCCATTCTGTATTCCCAATACACCGCCCGGGCAGGCGGCGATCAATGCAGCAGCCACGGCTCCGCCTCCCGGGCGACCCGTGACCATCGGTTTCGACGTCCACCCTCGGGCCTTGCGGCACCAGGACGTCTGAAATTGCAGGGCTCCCTGGGAAGGAGCGCGCCTTCGCACCGGTCGGAGGGCGACAAACCGGGCCTCGGCGCTTTCGCGCGTGTCTCATACTGAGTTAGCGGAACCGGGTCATATACTCGCTTTGGCGGCGAAATAAAGACGCCGGAGAAAATCTTCTGCCGGCTGTCGAATCCCGCCCCTCTCGCGCGTCTCCTCATCGTCGCGCATGATCGGATGGTCCGGTCCGGCGATGGGGAAACCACAACGATGCACTACGCCCTTCTGATCTATGAGCCCGAGGCTGTTTCCTATGCCGATGGCGAGGCCGGCCAGGCCTGGCGGGATATCCTGAGCGCCCACTATGCGTTCAATGGCGAACTGGCGCGGTCCGGTGCCATGCGCGGCGGTGCCGGGCTGCAGAGCACGGAAACCGCAACTACGGTTCGCGTCTCGGCCGACGGCCGCACCGTCCATGACGGCCCGTTCGCCGAGACCCGCGAACAGCTGGGCGGATTCTACCTGATTGAGGCAGATGACCTCGACGGTGCCATAGCCTGGGCGAAGAAACTTCCGATCACCGGCAACGGATCGATCGAGATTCGCCCCTGCCTCGGCATGCCCGACGCGACGTGAGCCAGTCGCTCGACCGGGTCTTTCGCGAGTCCGGCGGCCGGGTGGTCTCCGCCCTGGCCGCCGCCTTCCGCGATCTGGACCTGGCCGAGGAGGCCTTCGCCGACGCCTGCGTCCGGGCGGCTGAGCGCTGGCTGGACGATCCGCCCATCGACCCAGCCGCCTGGCTGTTCACCGTCGCCCGGCGCCAGGGTTTGGATCGCATCCGCCGCCGGGCCACCGCCGCCGCGCACCGCCCGGACGAGCCGCCCTTCCTCCCCACGCCCGAGGACCACGCCATGTCCCTCGACGATCCCATTCCCGACGAGCGGCTGCGGCTGATCTTCGTCTGCTGCCACCCCGCTGTCGCCGCCGACGCGCGGGCGGCCCTGACACTGCGCATCGTCTGCGGCCTGACCACCGCCGAGATAGCACAGGCCTTCCTTCTGCCCGAGCCAACCCTGGCGCAGCGACTGTTGCGCGCCAAACGCAAGATCTCCGGGGCGGGCGTACCATTCGAAGTCCCCGGCCCGGATCGCTGGCCGGAGCGCATGGACGCCGTTCTGTCGACGCTTGAGGTCGCCTACACCCAGGCCCACGCGGACTCGGCCCTCGCCGGCCCCCGCGCCGGGTTCGCCCGGGAAATTCTGGCCCTCACCGGCCTGCTCGCCCGACTCGCCCCTGATGACGCCGAGGTCCATGCCCTTGCTGCTACAGTCAGGCTGACCGAGGCCCGCCGACCCGCCCGCCTCGGAAGCGACGGGTCCATGATCCCCCTGTCGGAGCAGGACGTGCGCGACTGGGACGTGGCCCTGATTGCGGACGGGCTGGCTTCTCTCGCAGCGTCCTCCGTCCTGTCCCTCCGATCGCGCCGCCCGCCTGGCCCCCGCGCGCTCCAGGCCGCGATCCACGCTGCCCATGCCAGCCGCCGCGACTCCGGAACCACACCCTGGAGAGGGATACTGGGGCTTTATGACGCCCTCCTCGATTACCGCGATGACCCGGTCATCCGTACCAACCGGGCCGTCGCCCTTGCTCAGGTCGATGGGCCTGCCGCCGCCCTGACCGCCCTCGACGAAGCCCCGGCCCCGGACTGGCTGCCCTGGCGCGCCGCCCGAGCCGATCTGCTGGCCCGGTTGGGGCGGGGCGGAGCGGCTGTCGCGGAATATGACGCTGCCCTCGCGTTGGGCCCGTCCCGGGCAGAGACCCTGTTCCTCAAGCGTCGCCGCGCTGCTAGCGTCTCCCCATGACACGCACATTCCTCATCGCCGCCGCCGCCCTGTCCCTCGCCGCCTGCGCCACCGCGCCGGAGCCGCTGGGTCCCCCGACCTCCGAGGTCCGCGCCCCCGTCGGCGAGGCCAGCCTGGAGAACTGGAACGCGGGCAACGCCGCCTATCTGGTCTGGAACGGCGGCCGGCCGGGCTGGACCACGACGGCGTCCGGCCTGCAATACCGCCGGATCACGCCCGCCAATCCGGATGGGCGTCAGCCGGTCGCAACCGACACGGTCCGCGTCCACTACCGCGGCACCTTCATCGACGGCCGCGAGTTCGACGGCTCCTGGGCCCGCGGCGAGCCCGCCGAATTCCCGCTGAACCGCGTCATCCGCGGCTGGACCGAGGGCGTGGCCCTCATGCGTGAAGGGGAAAGGTTCGAATTCGTGATCCCCGCCTCGCTCGGCTACGGCGAACGCTGGGTCGGCGGCGGCGAACTGCCCCCCAACTCCACCCTGCTGTTCACCGTGGAACTGCTGGAAGTGAAGCCGGCACCGGCCCCGGGGGGCTGACCTCCGCGATCCCCGCCTTTTCCCCTGCCTGTCCCGCTGGATACCCGCCATGAAGCGACTTCTCCTGTCCGCCTGCGCCGCCGCCCTGGTGTTCGGGGCCGCGCCGGCCCTGGCCCAGGTCGGGACCCCCGCCTTGCCCCGGCCGCTCCCGGCCATTCCCGCGCCGCAGGACCGCGCCTACCCGGGCACCATCGGCTACCACGTCGACGCCACCGACCTGGACCACAGGGTCATCCGGGTGCAGCAGACCATTCCGGTCACCGCCGGCGACCTGACCCTGCTCTATCCGAAATTCATCCCCGGCAACCACGCCGCAACCGGCCCGATCCAGCTGCTCGCCGGCCTGACGGTCACCGCCAATGGCCAGCGGATCGAATGGCTGCGCGACACCCTCGACCCCTATGCCTTCCACCTCGCCATTCCGGCGGGGGTGACGCAGATCGAGGTCGCCTTCGAATGGCTGACCCAGCCCGACAATGCTGTCTGGCGCGTGGTCATGACGCCCGAGATGGTCAATCTCCAGTGGGAGAAGGCCCTGCTCTATCCGGCCGGCTATGCCCACAGCCGCATCACCTTCCAGCCCTCGATCCAGCTGCCCGCCGGCTGGAACTATGGCGTGGCCATGGATACGGTCTCGTTCGAGAACGGCCGCGCCACCTTCGCCCCGATCAGCCTCGAGATGCTGGCCGACAGCCCGATGTTCGCCGGGGCCCACTATCGCCGCATCGACATCGATCCGGGCGGCCGCTCGCCCGTCCATCTGAACATCGTCGCCGACTCCGCCGCCAACATCGCCCCGACCGAGGCCTGGATCGAGGCCTATGGTGCCCTTGTCGACCAGGCCGACCGCCTGTTCGGGGCCCGGCATTTCGACCGCTATGAATTCCTGCTCGGCCTGACCTCCCGCATGGGCGGCATCGGGCTGGAGCATCACCGCTCGTCCGAGAACACCGCCCCGCCCGGCTTTTTCGCCGACGGCATGACCCGCAATTTCGGCTCGCGCACCCTGCTGCCGCACGAATACGTCCACTCCTGGAACGGCAAATTCCGCCGCCCTTCGGACCAGCTGACCCTCAACCTCAATGAGCCGGTCCAGAACACCCTGCTCTGGGTCTATGAGGGCCAGACCGAATACTGGGGCGACGTCCTGACCGGCCGTTCGGGCCTCGCCACGAAGGAGGAGATGCTCTCCAATTTCGCCGAGATCGCCGCCTTCTACGACAACCAGCCCGGCCGCGACTGGCGCGCCCTGCAGGACACCACCAACCACAATCTGCTCGGCTACCGCACCTCCAACCCCTGGCCGTCGCACATGCGCGGCACCGGCGACTACTATCGCGAGGCCGCCCTGATCTGGCTGGACGCCGACACCCTGATCCGCGAGGCGACCGGCAACCGCAAATCGCTGGACGATTTCGCCAGGGCCTTCTTCGGCGTCGACGACGGCGTCTGGAGCCCCAAACCCTATACCTTCGACGATCTGGTCGCGGCCCTGAACGTGGCGCATCCGCACGACTGGGCCGGCTTCCTGCGCAGCCGCCTGGACGCCGTCGGCCCCGAGGCCCGCGCCCCGTTGGACGGCATCACCCGCGGCGGCTACCGGCTGGTCTATGTCGACAGCCTCACGGCGGCCGAGAAACAGGTCCAGACCGGCTGGGCCAACGACTTCCAGTATTCCCTCGGCTTCAACCTTGGCGGCCCCACCAACCGTATCGGCGGCATTCTCTGGGGCGGTCTGGCCTATCAGGCCGGTCTCGGCGTCGGCTGGGACCTGGTCGCCGTCAACGACCGCGCCGCCTCGGCCGAGGTCCTGCGCGAGGCCGTCACGGCAGCGAAGTCCGGCACCGCCCCCATTACCCTGATCATCCGCAACGGCGACCGGTTCCGCACCGTGACCTTCGACTACCGCGGCGGCCTGCGCTATCCCCGCCTCGAACGGATCGAGGGCACCCCCGACCGCCTCGGCGACATCCTCACCGCCCGGCGGCGCTGATCCCGGCAAAAGAAAACGGGCCGGGGATTGCTCCCCGGCCCGTCCAGAACTGTCCCGAGGGACGGCTCGTACTGCTTACTTGATCTGCACCTTTGCGCCGGCTTCCGTCAGCTTCTTGGCGACTTCGTCGGCAACCTGCTTGGAGACGTTCTCGACGACGTTCTGCGGAGCGCCTTCGACCAGGTCCTTGGCTTCCTTCAGGCCGAGGTCCGGACGGACGCCACGGACTTCCTTGATGGCGTTGATCTTCTTGTCGCCGCCGTCGATCAGGACAACGGTGAACTCGGTCTGCTCTTCGGCAGCTTCGGCCGGAGCGGCACCGCCACCGCCGGCGGGCATGGCCATGGCGACCGGAGCAGCGGCGCTGACGCCCCACTTTTCTTCCAGCATCTTGGACAGTTCGGCAGCTTCCAGAACGGTCAGTTTCGACAGGTCTTCAACGATTTTGGCGAGATCGGCCATGGTGTGTTTCCTTCGGAGGATTGGGTTTCAGTAGAGATTTTGCAGAGATGAAAGAGGCGGGTCCGCTTACGCGGCGTCCTTCGAGGCATAGGCGCTGAACACGCGGGCCAGTTGGGACGCCGGGGCTTGCACGACGCCGGCGACCTTGGTCGCGGGCGCATTGAGCAGGCCGAGCAGCGAGGCGCGGATCTGGTCCAGCGAAGGCAGTTTGGACAGAACGCCCACGCCCGCTGCATCCAGGATCTTGTCACCCATGAAGCCGCCCAGAACCACGAACTTGTCGTTGGCCTTGGCGTATTCAGCGGTGATCTTGGCGGCCGTCACCGCGTCGTCGGCATAGGCGATGCCCACGGGACCCTTGAACAGGCCGTGGTAATCGCTGCCTTCAGCGGCATCGAGCGCCTTCAGCGCCAGGCGGTTCTTGACCACCTTGAACGTGCCGCCGGCAGTACGCAGGCGTCCACGCAGGTCTTCCATATCCGCAACGGTCAGACCCAGGTTGTGGGTCACGACCACGGCGCCCGCGTCGGCAAAAACGCCCTTCAGCGTTTCGATCGACTCGGCTTTTTGTGCGCGGTCCATTGCGGTCTCCAGTCTGTATTCGCCGCCGGGCTTATTCCCGGCGACGGATTGGCCAAAGCGCGCCGCATCGCTGCGAAGCGTTCAGGCCGGTCGTATTGTCCGAAGGAAGCTCGAACCCCGACGCCCGGATACCGGAACGTCTGGCGTCGTCTGCATCCCCATCTCCCCACGGCACCAGAGGGCTCTCTGGCATTTACGGTCCGGGTGACCCCCAGACCCCGAAGTTCTCGGACAGGACCGCCGCGGCGAAAAGCTGCGACGGAAGAGGCGCGCTCTATACACGGCGGAGCGCAGAACTCAAGCGGGCACTATGCAGGCAGGATAAAACAGGGTCACATCCCTCCACCAAGGGAAGCCGCCATGACCGAGACCACCGAAGCGACGGGCCGCGACAGCCTCGGGGGCACCACCTCGCCCCTGCTGGGCCCGATCCGGATCGGCATCGGCCTGCTGCAGGGCCTCGGCCTCTTCTGGCTGCAACGATCGATCCAGGCGCGGTCGGATTTGTGCAGCGCCGCCGATGAAAGCCTGTGTCGCCAGGTCAGTTGGCCCGCGACCGAACCCCTGCTGTTCGGCCCGCTTCTGCTCGTCATCGGCTTCCTGCCGCTGGTGCTGTTGGCGGGCGTAGGCCGCCTGCGCCCTGTCACCCTGGCGATCTGGACCGTCGTCGCCGGCGTCGCCCTCGCCCTGCTGGGCCTGCACGACATCGCCCGCCAGAGCGCCGAGACCCTGGACTATCAGGTCTACCTGTCCGCGCCGGTGATCCTGTTCTCGGCCGCAGCCCTGTTCATCAGCCACCATCTGGTCGCCCCCGCCGACTTCGAGCGCCGCCGTATCGCGAGCTTTCCGGCCTATTTCGACACCACCTGGAAGGCCGGGGTCCAGCTGGCCATGTCAGTCGCCTTCACCGGCGCCTTCTGGATCCTGCTCCAGCTGGGCTCGGCCCTGTTCAAGGTCATAGGCCTGGACTTCCTCGAGAAACTCCTGCGCGAGAACTGGTTCGCCATCCCCGTGACCTTCCTGGTCTTCGCCGTCGCCGTCCATCTGACCGACGTCCGCGACGGCCTGATCCGCGGCGTCCGCACTGTGGCCCTGATGCTGCTCTCATGGCTGCTGCTGGTCATGACGGTCCTGGCCGCCGGCTTCCTCGCAGCCCTGCCGTTCACCGGTCTCGAGGCCCTGTGGAAGACCGGCAATGCCACCTCACTGGTGCTCGCCGCTGCCGCTGCCCTGATCATTCTCATCAACACCGCCTACCAGGACGGCCGCCCCGACAACCTGCCGCCTCTGGTGCTGCGCTTCGCCGTGCGGGTCGCCGCGGTCCTGCTCACCCCGCTGGTCATCCTCGCCGTCCTCGGTCTGTCGCTTCGCATCGGCCAGTACGGCCTGACTCCCGACCGGATCATCGCCGCCGCCTGCGCCCTCATCGGTGTCGCCTATGCCGCCGGCTACGGCTGGGCCGCCCTCAGCCCCTTCTGGCGCAAGGGCGACTGGATGCACCCGCTGGAGCGCACCAACATCTGGACCGCCCTTCTGACCGTGGCCGTCATCCTGCTGCTGTTCAGCCCCGCGCTGGACCCCGCCCGCCTCTCGGTCATGGACCAGGTCGCCCGGCTGGAACGCGGTGCCGTCACACCCGACAAGTTCGACTACCGCTTCCTCCGCTTCGAAAGCGGCAAGGCGGGACAGGCGGCGCTGGAGCGGCTGGCCCGATCCGACAATGCCGCCATCGCCACTGCAGCCAGGGCCGCGCAAAAGGTCGAGAACCGCTACGACGACCCCGGTCCGGCCGAGCCGGAACGTCCGCTGGCGATCGAGGTCTGGCCGGCCGGTGCCGAACCCCTCCCCGCCGGATTCGCCGCCTCCGCCAATCGCAGCGGTGACCTCGATCACTGCCAGTACGCCAACTTCTGTCTCGCAACGCGCAGGGACCTGAACGGTGATGGTTCACCGGAGATGCTGATCGTCGGCCATTCCGAGATCGCGGTGTTTGTCCCGGAGGGTGGTGCCTGGAACCTGATCGGCCATTTCGATCAGAGCTGCCGCCATGACACCCAAACTGACCCGCGCGAAGCCCTGCGCGCCGGACGTCTGCAAGCCGTCCAGCCGGCCTGGCCGGATCTGGTCTTCGCGGAGGGGCATCAGGTCGCCCGGTTCCGATCCAGCCGCATGGCAGGCTGCGGAGGCGCGCCGGTCGTCGCCGCATCACCACCGCCCGTCACCGTATTCGCCCGTCCGGTCCCTTGACCCGGAGCGGCGACCTGACGGTACACTGAGGTCATGACATCGACCCCGAGAGCCCCCGCATGAACCCGTCGGGCGGACCCGCTCAGAACGCTCTGCTGCACAGCGCCGGCGAGGCCCTGTCGCGCCATGATCCGCAAACCGCCCTCGGCCTGATCGACCAGGCCGACCGGATGGGGCCGACCCACCACGGCTTCCTGAACCGGGCCCTGGCCCTGCGGATGCTGGGCAACCTGCCCGGCGCGCTGGCGGCCCTGGACGAGGCCCTGGCCATCGAGCCCTATGACTTCACCGCCCTGCTCGGCAAGGCGGCCATACTGGAACAGATCGGTCAGGCCCGTCCCGCCGCCGAAGTCTATCGCAACGCCCTCAAGATCGCCCCGCCGCGCGACCGCCTGCCCCCGGCCCTGCAGGCCCAGCTGGACCATGCCGCCGCCGTCATCCGCCGCCATGCCGAGGCCCTGCGCGACCATATGCGCAACCATGTCGCCGCCCTGCGCGGCGCGGTCGACGCCGCCACGCTCGACCGCTTCGACGAGGGGCTCGAGATCTACGCCGGCCTCAAGAACGCGCCGAAGCAGGAGCCGCTTCTGCTCGACTACCCTCGCCTGCCGGCCATCCCCTTCTACGACCGCGCTCTCTTCCCCTGGCTGGAGACGCTGGAGGCCGCCACGCCGGTCATCGTGGCCGAGCTCGAGGCCATGCTGGCCGGCGGCATGGAGGATTTCGCCCCCTATATCGCCTACCCCAAGGGTGCCCCGGTCAATCAGTGGGGCGAGCTGAACCACTCCCGCAAATGGAGCTCGCTCTGGCTCTGGAAGGACGGTGCGCGTCAGGACGCCGTCTGCGAACGCTGCCCCCGGACCGCCGCCCTGCTCGAATCCCTGCCCATGTGCCGTCAGGACGGCTTCGCTCCGACCGCCGTCTTCTCGGCACTCCAGCCCCACACCCACATTCCGGCCCACACCGGCTCGTCCAACGTCCGGCTGCTGACCCACCTGCCCCTGATCCTGCCCGGCCCGGCCCGCTTCCGCGTCGGCAACACCGTCCGCGACTGGAAGATGGGCGAGGCCTGGGTCTTCGACGACACCATCGATCACGAGGCCTGGAACGACGCCGACGAGATGCGGGTGATCCTGATCTTCGACATCTGGAACCCGTATCTGTCCGAGGCCGAACAGGGCCTCATCACCGCGATGATGCAGGCGCAGCGGAGCTTTGCGGGCGCGTAGGACGCCACGGACCAGGGGCTAGGGATTGGGGATTGGGGATTGGGTCCGGGATCAGATTTTCATCGCCCGGATGGGTCGCGACCCCGATCGCTGGCCGCGCCGCCCCCTAATCCCCAATCCCCAATCCCTAATCCCTCCCCCCGTTAACCCCCCACTCACCCTGCCCCCCAACCCGATCTTCACCTTGTGACCGGTAAAACGTCCCGGAATGAGCCAGTCCCGCCTCAACGAGGGCTGGCCGTAACCGTGATGTTGAAGGGGCTGAACCCATGTCCAGGACCGTTCTCGTGGTCGACGACGATCCCACCCAGCGCCGCCTCGCGCAGGCTGTGCTGGAACGGGAGGGCTATGCGGTCGTCCACGCGGAATCCGGTGGCGAGGCCATCGATCGCCTGACCAAGGGCGGCGGGGCGGATGTGGTCCTGCTCGACATGGTCATGCCCGGCATGAGCGGCATGGAGGCCCTGGCCGAGATCCGCACCGCGGGCGTCACGACGCCCGTTATCGTCCTGACCGCCTCGGGCGGCGTGGACGCCGTGGTCAAGGCCATGCAGGCCGGGGCCCAGGACTTCTTCGTCAAACCCGTCTCGGCGGAGCGGCTGCTGGTCGGCGTCTCCAACGCCCTGCAGCTGACCCGCCTGACCGCCGAGGTCGGCCGGCTCAAGAAACATGTCTCCGGCCGCACCTCCTTCGACGATCTGGTGGGCACCAGCCCGCCCATGCGCATGGTCAAGTCGCTGGGGGCCCGGGCCGCCAAATCCTCCATCCCGGTCCTGATCACCGGCGAGAGCGGCGTCGGCAAGGAAGTCATCGCCCGCGCCCTGCACGGTGCCTCGGATCGCAGCGGCAAACCCTTCGTGGCGGTCAACTGCGGTGCCCTGCCCGCCAACCTGATCGAGTCCATCCTGTTCGGCCATGAGAAGGGTGCCTTCACCGGGGCCCACGACAAACACCTCGGCAAATTCCAGGAAGCCAACGGCGGCACCCTGTTCCTCGACGAGATCGGCGAACTGCCGCTCGACATGCAGGTCAAGCTGCTGCGCGCCCTGCAGGAAGGTGAGGTCGACCCGGTCGGTGCCAAACGCTCGGTCAAGGTCGATGTCCGCATCGTCTCGGCGACCAACCGCGACCCGGCCCAGCAGGTCCGCGCCGGCGCCTTCCGCGAGGATTTGTTCTATCGTCTCAACGTTTTCCCGATCGAGGCTCCGTCCCTGCGTGAGCGCCGCGAGGACATCCCGGCCCTGATCGACCACTTCATCGCCCGCTTCAATGTCGAGGAGGGCAAGCGCGTTGCCGGCTGTTCGGGCGAGACCCTGGCCCTGCTCAGCGCCTTCGACTGGCCCGGCAATGTCCGCCAGCTGGAAAACACGGTCTATCGCGCCATCGTCCTGGCCGACGCCCCCTTCCTCCAGCCGCACGACTTCCCGGCCATATCTGGCCTCTCCTCCCCCCCCGTGGGGGAGGTGGCCGTTCGCGACAGCAAAGGGTCGGAGGGGGCCGGGGCCGACGTCGCCCTGAGCTCGTCCATCGTCCTGCCGCCCCTGCCCGACACCCCGATCCGTATCCTCGACGAGCGCGGCCATCTGCGCACGCTGGAGGAGATCGAGCGCGACCTGATCCAGCACGCGATCGAGGTCTATGCCGGCCACATGTCCGAGATCGCCCGTCGCCTCGGAATCGGTCGCTCGACCCTCTATCGCAAGGTTCGCGAACAGGGGCTGGAAGGGATTCTCAAGGAAGCGATCTGAGGCATATCGCCACCGGTCCCGACGCCCCCGGGCGGCTGCAAGCCCCGCAGCGCCTGATTTCGCGGCGGCGGCCGGCGCCGGAATCCGGATTGTGACCAAAAGTTCATTGGCCACCAGCCCCCCGAGTCCCGAAGAGGGACGAACGTCCGTCCTGGGCTCAACCTTCGGTTTCTGCGCTCAGATGCGACGGAAATCCCGGGCGGGCGCGTTGCAGGGCTAGTTTCTCCCCGGGATCCGTCCGCATGCTGCTCGTCACCACCGCCCTGTCCGGCCTCATGGCCGGTCTGATCCAGACTGCGCCGACGCCCCCGCCCCAGCAGCCGCCGCAAGCGCCGGCAACGCCGGCACCGGCTCCGGCTCCCGCAGCCGACCCCGATCCCGACGCCTTTGAGCTCGACTCGGTGGTGACCACCGGCGCGCGCCCGCGGGGCAGTGCCAACTCCGACATCCCGCCCGATGTCACCCTGAGCGCGGAACAGATCGCGGCCTACGGGGCCTCGAACATCGCCGAACTGCTGACCTATCTGGAGCCGCTGACCCGCAGTTCGCGTGGTCGCGCCGACGGTCAGCCGGTGTTCCTGGTCAACGGCCGCCGCATCTCGGGTTTCCGCGAAATCCAGGGCGTGCCGCCCGAGGCCATCGAGCGGGTCGACATCCTGCCCGAGGAGGTCGCCCTGGAATACGGCTATGCCGCCGACCAGCGCGTCGTGAATTTCGTGCTCAAGTCCGACTTCCGTTCGACCACTGCCGAGCTTGCCGGGCGGATGCCGACCGAAGGCGGGCGCACCACCACCGAGATCAAGGGCAACCGCCTCCACATCTCGGGCCCCACCCGCTGGTCGGTCGACGCCGAACACGAGCGCTCCAGCCCCCTGTTCGAGTCCGAGCGCGACATCATCCGCGATGCCGTCTCCAGCCCCAATGATACCGTCGCCGGCATCCCGGGCGGTGCCTATCGCACCCTTCTGGCCCAGAGCGAGCGCAGCACGGCGCGTGGCACCTTCAAGCGCGATCTCAACAACACCACCCAGGCGACCCTCAGCGCCAGTCTCGAGGACCGTTCCAGCCAGAGCTTCAACGGCCTGCCCGGCTTCCGGCTCACCGTAACCGACGCCAACCCCTTCTCGCCGCCCGGGCCCGGCACTGTGCAGGTCTTCCGCTATCTCGACACCCCCGCCGCCCTTGATCGCCAGACCGACAGCCTGACCGGCGGCCTTGGCCTTGTCGTCGACGGCTTCCTCGGCGACGACTGGCGCTGGACCCTGACCGGCAACTACGACCGCGTTGAAACCGACACCGTCACGGGCCGCGGCTATGACGCGGTCAATGTGCCGTTCCAGACGCGTCTGAATGCCAATGACCCGACGGCCAACCCCTTCGGCCCCCTCTCTCCCTCCGACTTCACCCGCCTGCCTGACGACACGGCCAACTCCGTCTCCCAGGTCCTCTCGACAGAGCTGCTGCTGAACGGTGACATCTTCGATCTGCCGGCCGGGGGCATCTCCACGAGCTTCCGGATCGGGGCCGATTCCCGCTCACTGGATTCGACAAGCGTCCGCTCGGGCCTGACCACCGAACGTTCCCAGTCGCGCGACCGGCTCAACAGCCAGGCCAGTTTCAGCATCCCCATCGCCAGCCGCCGCCGCGACATCCTGACGGCGATCGGCGACCTCTCGGTCAATTTCAACGTCGGCTATGAGGACCTTTCGGACTTCGGCGGACTGACCACCCTCGGCTTCGGCGCCAACTGGTCCCCGATCGAGCCCCTGTCCTTCCAGCTCAGCTATACCGACGAGAACGGTGCCCCGACGATCTCGCAGCTGAATGACCCGACCATCTCCACCCCCAACGTTCCGGTGTTCGACTTCCGGACCAACCAGACGGTGCTGGTCACCCGGATCGACGGCGGCAACCAGAACCTGAACTCGGACAGCCGTCAGGTCTGGAAGGCGGGCTTCAACTTCAAGCCCTGGTCAGAGACCGACTTCCGGATCAGCTCGACCTGGACCCGCAGCCTGACGGAAGACGCCATCGCCGCCTTCCCGACCCTGACGCCGGAGCTCGAGGCCGCCCTCCCCGGCCGCTTCGTCCGCAGTGGCGGCGTTCTCGTCTCCTTCGATGCCCGGCCGCTGAATTTCGAGCGGTTCGAGCGCCAGGACATCCGTACCGGCTTCAACTATTCGCGCGCGTTCGGCACCCCCACCCCGGCGGCAGCCGGTGCTCCCGCCAGCGGCCGCCCGATGATGGGCTTCGGTGGCCCACCGCCCGGCGTCATCGCGGCCGCTGCTGGCGGCGGCGGTGGCGGCGGTGGCGGCGGCCAGTTCCGCATGGGCGGCGGCGGCGGAGGCGGTGGACCGGGCGGCATGCGGCCCGGACAGGGTCGCTTCAGCCTGTCCGTCTTCCACACTGTTCGCTTGCAGGATGAGATCGTCATCGCGACCGGCGTACCCATCCTCGACCTGCTCGACGGTTCCGCCACCGGTTCGCGCGGCGGCAGCCCCCGCAACGAGATCCAGGCCCAGGGCGGTGTCTTCCGCAACGGCATGGGCGCCTTCGTCAACGCCAACTGGCGCGAGGGCACCCGCGTCGACGGCGGCACCGGTCCGGACCTGAATTTCTCGGATCAGGCGACGGTCAATCTGAACGTCTTCATCGACCTCAACTCCCAGGCCTCCTGGGTCGAGAAATTCCCCTGGCTCAAGGGCTCGCGGGTCAATCTCGGTGTCCAGAACCTGTTCGACACCCGCCCGGAGGTCACCGCCAGCACCGGTGCCACCCCGCTCAACTACCAGCCCGACTACCTCGACCCCCAGGGCCGCGTGGTCAGCCTGAGCTTCCGGAAGATCCTGTTCTAGGGATTAGGGATTGGAGATTGGGGATTGGGTGGTCCGCTGCTTGTGCGAGGCCGGCAAATCGAGCGCCATGCCTGCTCATCCCTATTCCCTAATCCCTAATCCCTGGTCCCTAATCCCTCTTCTTCCCCCACCGCCGCTTAGGCTCCTCCCCCTTCGCCTTGGCGGTGATCTCCTTCAGCTTGCGGCCCTGCATGGCCGACAGCGCCTGACCCGGCGCGCCCAGTTCGGGGTCTCCGAAGGCGCGGCCGTGGGTCTTCACCCGCTCGGACACCGAGTCGAGGAACTCCCCCTCCCATTCAGACAGCGAAACGCCCGCCTTCTCGGCCGAGCGGCGGGCGCGTCTCAGGGCATTCAGGGCCGCCCGCTGGGCCGCCTTGCGTTGGGCTTCGAAGGGACTGGGGGGCGGTTTTCGTTTCAAGGGAGGGACAAGGGACTAGGGATTAGGGACTAGGGATTCGGTGGCCCGTTGCTTGTGCGCGGCAGACAAATCGAGCGCCTTGCCTGCTAATCCCTAATCCCTAATCCCTAATCCCTGATACCTGATACCTAATCCCTCAAAATCAGATCTCGCCGAGCGCCGAGAGGTACAGGTCGAGGATCGCATCCTCCTCCTGCCGCTTGGCCTTGTCCTGCTTGCGGATGCGGATGACCTTGCGCAGGATTTTCACGTCATAGCCCTCGCCCTTGGCCTCGAGGAAGACCTCCTTCATGTCGGCCATCACAGCGGCCTTGTCCTCTTCCAGCCGCTCGATGCGCTCGATGATGGTGCGCAGCCGGCCCTGGGCGGCCGAGGTCAGGACGTCGGGCGAGGAATCGAAGGAAGCGTCGTCGGCCAAGGGAGAACTCCGGGAACACGGCTCGCGACGGCATCAGGCCGTCGGAGAGCGAAAGGGATTTGATCGGGACGCTAACCACGTCGCCCCGCGGGACTCAACGACCGTCGGGGCCAGACGCGAAAAAGGCTGCGGACAAGTCCGCAGCCCTGAAACTTTCGAACCGCGCTGTGGCGCGGACGACCGTGTTTAGCCCTGCTTCGCCTTGAAGCGCGGGTCGGTCTTGTTGATCACATAGACGACGCCCTTGCGGCGCACGACCTTGCAGTCGCGGTGGCGGGTCTTGAGCGACTTGAGCGAGCTACGGACCTTCATGGTCGTCGTCCTGGGGCAAAGCAAAACAGAAAAGCCGCGGGACGAACCTGCGGCGGAGCGGTGCGTATAGAGAGGCTTCCGGGAATCGTCAACGGGGGACTGGCGCTGTCTGCAAGGTACCGATGGAGGCCTGGCCTCCGAGTTGAACGGAGGGTCTACGGCGTTGCACCGCCGTCGCGTCGCCCCTCCGCCACCAGGCCGCAGGTATCGGGTCTCAGAGCTGACGGCAGACTGCGCCTCCTCCGGGAAAACATTCGACAATATTGAGGGTTAATGACGCGAAACAGCGAATTTGCCGCCAAGGCCGCCCCCTGACGCGCGACCCGGACGACACACCGAGGCGCGAACGGTGCCGCCGGCTCCGCTTTGGCCCGCCTATTGCAGCAGGGCGTGCGGTCCTCGCGCACTTGTTATGACGGGCCGGCTCCAGGGGACTCTACAGCTATCGCCATGCGTATCAGCCTTCGACTCATCCTCATCGCCTCCGTCGCCGCCTGCGCGCCCATGCTGCCGGAGGTGCCGCCCGTCGGGGCGGTCGCCCGGACCCAGGACCCGGCACCGGCCGCCACTGCCCCGGCCTCCCCCGCTGTCGCGCCCGCCGCGGCCCCCGTGGTGATCGACCAGGCCGGGTTCGACGGCTGGAAACAGGGCTTCCTGACCCGACACGGCGGCACCCGCCGCGCCGAATACGAGCGCGAGCTCGCGGGCCTCACCCCCGACCCCTCGGTCATCCGCCTTGACGGCAACCAGCCCGAGTTCAGCCGCCCGGCCGGTGCCTATATTCAGTCCGCCGCCTCGGCCACCCGCATCGCCCAGGGCCGCGCCCGCACCGACCGGGTGCCGTGGGAAGTGACCCAGCGGTTCGGCGTGCCGACCGAGATCCTCGTCTCGGTCTGGGGCAATGAGAGCGCCTTCGGGGCCATCCAGGGCGACTATGACGTCATCCGCTCCCTCGCCACCCTCGCCTATGAGGGGCGCCGCCGCGCCTGGGCCGAGGGCGAGCTCAAGAATGCGCTCGATATCATCGTCGACGGTCGCCGCGACCGCGCCGGCCTGAAAGGCAGCTGGGCCGGGGCCATGGGCCAGACCCAGTTCATGCCTGACGCCTATCTGCGCCTCGGGGTCGACCAGACCGGGGACGGCAAGGTCGACATCTGGGGTTCGGACGCCGACGCCCTGGCCTCAGCCGCCAATCTGCTGGCCCGCGCCGGCTGGAAGCCCGGCCAGACCTGGGGCTATGAGGTCATCCTGCCCGCCGGCTTCGACTATGCCGAGGCCGAGGGCCCGCGCCACACCTGGCGCGACTGGGCCCGGCGCGGTGTCAGCCTCGCCCGCGGCGGTGCGCCGAACGACGCCGAGGCGCTGGAGGAAGGGGTAATCTTGCTGCCCCAGGGCGCACGCGGCCCGGCCTTCCTGGCCCTGCCCAACCATTATGTGATCCGCCGCTACAACAACTCGGTCAGCTACGCCCTCGCGATCGGCCTGACCGCCGACGGCATCGCCGGCAAGCCCGGTCTGGTCGCCACCTGGCCTGACGATGCTCCCCTGTCGCGTGACCAGCGCATCGGGGCCCAGAGCGCCCTCACCCGCCTTGGCTTCGACACCCAGGGCATCGACGGCGTCGTCGGGGCCAACACCCGCGCCGCCCTCCGCCGCTGGCAGGTCGCCAACGGCCGCCTGGCCGACGGCTACCTCACGGCCGATCTGGCGGATGAGCTGATCCGCCGGGCGGGCGAGTAGCTCGTGTCTCCTCCCTGTCGCCGGAGGCGATGGGGAGGAGACAACAGCCCCCACAACATGAGCGTTGTTAACCCGGCTCGCCTTCGCTAACCCGAAAAGCACCACAAACCGGAACCGCCATGCCCAGCCCGACCGACCGCTTCGAAGGCACTGCCAACTATATCGCGACCGACGATCTGAAGATCGCCGTCAATGCAGCGGTCTCGCTCGAACGCCCCCTGCTGATCAAGGGCGAACCCGGCACCGGAAAGACCGTGCTCGCCTATGAGATCGCGAAGGCGATGAACGCCCCGCTGATCACCTGGCACATCAAGTCCACGACCAAGGCCCACAACGGCCTCTATGAATACGACGCCGTCTCGCGCCTGCGCGACAGCCAGCTGGGCGAGGCCCGCGTCCACGACGTGCGCAACTACCTCAAGCCGGGCAAGCTGTGGGAAGCCTTCACCGCCCCCAACCGGCCCGTCCTGCTGATCGACGAGATCGACAAGGCCGACATCGAATTCCCCAACGACCTGCTGCAGGAACTCGACCGTATGGAGTTCTATGTCCAGGAGACGGACGAGACGATCCGCGCCGAGGTCCGCCCGGTCGTCATCATCACCTCGAACAATGAGAAGGAACTGCCCGACGCCTTCCTGCGCCGCTGCTTCTTCCACTACATCCGCTTCCCGGACGACGCGACGATGCGTGCCATCGTCGAGGTCCATTTCCCCGGCATCAAGCCGCGGCTGGTCTCCGAGGCGCTCAAGACCTTCTATGAGATCCGCGACACGCCGGGCCTGAAGAAGAAGCCCTCGACCTCGGAGCTGCTGGACTGGCTGAAGTTGCTTCTGGTCGACGACGTCGATCCCGAGACCCTGCGCGAGAAATCGCCCAACAAACTGATCCCGCCGCTGCACGGTGCGCTGTTGAAGAACGAACAGGACGTCCACCTGTTCGAACGCCTGGCCTTCCTGCACCGTCGTGAAGGGGCCCGCCCGGGATCGTAACTGGCCGGACACATGAACGAACAGGTTTGGACACCCGCCTTACCGCGATTTCACTGGCAAATGAATCGAGCGCGCGCAGGATGGTTGCGTACCAGGACTACAAGTCGATGACCCTACGTCCCTTTCTGATCCCCACCCTCTGCGCCGCGGCCGCGCTCGCCGCCTGCGGTGACGGCGTGCGGATATCCTCGACCCGCAGCGAAAACAATGACGACAAGGGTGTGCTCAAGGTCGTCGAGACGCTGCAATGCCCGAAGACGATGGGGTCCCTGACCCGCAAGGGCTCGGCCTCCGCCGGGGGCACGATCTGCAACTATGTCGGTCCCAAGGGGGCCGAGGTCAGCCTTCACCTCGTGGCCCTGGACGGCGACACCCCTGAAGATGTGCTCAAGGCGTTCGAACAGCGGCTGTCGGGCGACATGCCCCGCGCCATGGCTGCGATCGGCGCGGCTGCCGCGGAGGCTGACGCCGCCGAGGCCGCTGCGGATACGGCAGGGGCCGCCGCCGACACGGCCGCGGTTGCAGCCGATGAGGCCGCGGCCGGCGACCGGGCCTCGGTCCGCGCGCCCGGTGTCGCCATCGAGACCACCGGGGAAGATGCCTCGGTCCACCTGCCCGGCGTCCGCATCGACACGCGTGGCGACAAGGCCAGCGTCAGCATCGGCGGCTTCCACATCGACGCCGACGACAGCACCGGCACGGCTCGCGTCTCCAGTGCCGGCGAAAATGGCGACAATGTCAGCATCAACGCCCGTGACGACGCCGCCGAAATCCGCGCCAGCGCGGCAGGCGAGGCCACGCGCGCCAGCTGGATCCTGACCGACAATCGTGACTCTGAAACGGGTTGGCGGCTCGTCGGCTACGAGGCCCGCGGCCCCGTCGGCGGCCCACTGGTGGTCGCCACCGTCCGCTCACGTGACCGCAGCCGTGAACGGGCGCTCGAGGACGCCAAGGACCTGGTCGCGCTGAACGCCGGGGAATAACCGCCGCCGCCGCTTGATCACGGCGTCCCGATGCGTCACCAACCCTGCCCAGCAAGCAGGAAGAATCCTTGGCCGTCACGCCCCGACCCTCTGCAAAAGAACCCCGTGCCTGGCAGCGCATGCTGTCCGGCCGCCGCCTCGACCTGCTCGATCCCTCGCCCTTCGATATCGAGATCGAGGACATCGCCCATGGCCTCGCCCGCGTCGCCCGCTGGAACGGCCAGACCATCGGCGAACACGCCTTCTCGGTCGCCCAGCACTCCTGCGTCGTCGAGGAGATCGCCGCCCACATCAAGCCGGGCCTGGAGCCCAGATGGCGCCTCGCCGCCCTGCTCCATGACGCTTCGGAATACGTCATCGGCGACATGATCTCGCCGTTCAAGGCGGCACTCGGCGTCAACTACAAGGCCTTCGAGGCCCGGCTGGAAGGGGCGATCCATCTCCGCTTCGGCCTGCCGCCGAAGAACCCGGTCGAGATCAAGACCCTGATCAAGAAGGCCGACCGGGCCTGCGCCTTCTTCGAGGCCACCCAGCTGGCCGGCTTCGGCCGGAAGGAATCCCTGACCCTGTTCGGTACCCCGCCCGCCGGCTACGACCTGATCATCGACCCCCTGCCCGCCCCGATCGCGCAGCAACGCTACCTCGAACGTTACCAGGTGCTGGCCGAGGCCGTCGGCCGGGGGCCCGCCGCCTTGCACAGGGATTAGCGAATGGTGTCGCCGGCTGAACAGGGCGTCCGCATCGGCCTCTCGGCGGTCGTCATCGCGCTCCGTGACCGCAAGGCCTGCGTCCTGACCACGCCGGGCGATGACGGCGATGCCGCCCTGCCCTTCGGCCCCTTCGATCCGGCCCGCGACCGCACCTTCGAGCTGGCGCTGCGCAATTTCGTCACCGCCCAGACCGGCTTTCGCCTCGGCTTCGTCGAACAGCTCTACACCTTCGGCGACCTCGGCCGCGCCAGCCCCCGCGCCACCCCGGGTCCCGAACGTCACCGCGAGGTCTCGGTCGGCTACCTTGCCCTCACCGCCGACGCCGCCGACGCCCCGCTCGCCGAGGCCCGCTGGACCCCGGTGCTCGACATCTTCCCGTGGGAAGATCGTCGCGACGGCGACCCCGCCTGCCTCGCGCCGCTCGTGTCAGACCTGACCGTCTGGGCGGCCGGCGACCCGCGCCGTCAAGCCCGGATCGAGACCCTGTTCGCCACCACCCCCGGCCAACGCTGGAGCGAGGGCCGCGTGCTGGACCGTTATGAACTTCTCTATGAGGCCGGTCTCGTCGCCGAGGCCGCACGCGACCAGGATCAGCCGACCCTCCGCGCTGCCCCCGGCCGCGCCATGGCCTCCGACCACCGTCGCATCCTCGCCACCGGCCTCGGTCGGCTGCGCAGCAAGCTGAAATACCGCCCCGTCCTGTTCGACCTGATGCCCGCGACCTTCACCCTGTCCGAGCTCCAGACCGCAGCAGAGGCGATCACCGGCCTCTCGCTCCACAAGCAGAATTTCCGCCGTGGCGTCGAACGGACCGGACTGGTCCAGCCCACGGGCCGCCTGTCCGCCGCCACCGGCGGCCGCCCGGCCGAACTGTTCCGCGTCATCGACGGTGACCTGAGCACCGGCGAAGCCCTTGGCCTGCCACTTCCGTCGCAACGCTGAGCGATTTCTCACCAGCCCGCTTGCGGCGCAGGCCGTCGCCCATTAGAGAGGCCGCTCGCTCGACCAAGCGTCCTACGGCCCCGCGGAGAGGTGGCAGAGTGGTCGAATGTACCGCACTCGAAATGCGGCGTGCCTTTGCGGGCACCGTGGGTTCGAATCCCACCCTCTCCGCCACCGGCCCCCGGCAACCACACCGGAAACCCTCGTAGCAGACCCCACGGGCGTTCGCCGCCGCTCCGTCAGGTCCGGGTCGTCCCGGTGTCCCTAGACCAGGGCGCGGTATGTGCGCCAGCTGGCGAGACCCAGCCATGGGAAGACGACTACAAGCGCGATGAAACCCGTCGCCGCCGACAGCAGCAGCAGGACTGTGATGATCACCGCCCAGAGCAGCAGGGGAAAGAAGTTTGCGTTTACGGCCCGCACACTGGTGGCCACGGCCGCAAAGACATTGGCGCTTGAGTTGAGCAGCATGGGCGCAGACACGACGACCAGTGCATAGGCCACAAAGGCCAGAGCGCCGCCTGTCAGGGAACCGGCGATCAGCATGCCTCGGCCTTCCCCGGTGCCGATGGCGAACGCCGCCAGCGCCTCGACATCGCGATGAATCTGGTAGGTCGACAGGCCGTAGACGATCTGGGCGATACGTCCCCAGAGGAAATAGAGCATCACCAGAAGCAGGCTGAGATAGGCGACATCCTGCCGGAACGCCGAGCGCACGAACAGGATCTGGCCCAATCGCGGTCGTTCCCCAGTGTCGATGATACGGCCGGCCTCATAGGGTCCCATGGCCAGAATCGGGGCGATCATGACGAAGCCAATCGTCAGCACCATCACCCAGAAGGCCCCGTTCGTCGCATAGACACCGTAGCAGAGCGTGAAGCTGACGACCGAGACGCCCAGTCCGTAGAGAAGCAGGGGGCCTGGTGCCTTCATCAGGTCACGCCAGCCTTTAGCCAGCCAGCCGAAGGGCGCTGCGAGGTTGACCCGCCGGATCGCCGGCAAGCTCAAGGACGTATCCATGTTCCACTCCCGTCGCGTCGCTGCGGGAACCGCATACGGATGATGTCCCCGTTAGCCGATACTGGCAAGAGAGCGGCAGACCTCAGCCGGCGGAGTAGCTCGTCTTGGTCTGGGTGAAGAACTCCGCCGCCGCAAACCCCTGTTCACGAGCGCCGTAGCTGGACGATTTCGAGCCGCCGAACGGGACATGATAGTCGACCCCGGCGGTCGGCAGATTGACCATGGTCATCCCCGCCTTCGCCCGGCGCTGGAAGTCGCGTGCGTGTTTCAGCGAACTGGTGACAATGCCGGCCGAGAGGCCGAATTCGGTGCCATTTGCGATCGCCAGCGCCTCTTCATAGTCCTTGACCCGGATGGTCGAGGCGACCGGACCGAAGATCTCCTCGTTATTGATCCGCATGCCGGCTTCGGTGTCGGCGATCAGGGTCGGCTGGACGTACCAGCCGGGCTTTTCCATCTGCAGCCGCTCACCGCCCGTGACGACCCGACCGCCCTCGCCCCGGGCCACCGCGATGTAGCGGTAGGAGGTTTCCATCTGGTCCTCGGACACGGCCGGACCCATCTGGGTCTGCGGATCGAGCGCATCGCCGACCCGCAGGGCCGCGACCCGCTCGGCCAGGGCCGCAACGAAGCGGTCGTGAATGCCGTCCTGCACGATCAGACGGCTGGAGGCCGTGCAACGCTGACCCGTGGCGAAGAAGGAGCCGTCGAGGGCGATCTGCACCGCCCGGTCGAGATCGGCGTCATCCAGCACGATCAGGGGGTTCTTTCCGCCCATCTCCAGTTGGACCCGGGCCTGACGCTTCACCGCCCCGGCGGCTACACCCGCGCCGACGCCCTGCGAGCCGGTGAAGCTGAGCCCGTCCACATCCGGATGGTCGACCAGGGCCTGCCCGACCCGGCCACGCCCGATCACCAGATTGAGCACGCCCTTCGGCAGACCCGCCTCGTGCAGGATGGCGACCAGCGCCTCGGCCGTCGCGGGCGTCGGCCCGGCGGGCTTCATCACCACCGTATTGCCGAAGGCCAGCGCCGGTGCTGCCTTCCAGGCCGGGATGGCGATGGGGAAATTCCACGGCGTGATCAGCCCATAGACGCCGACCGCCTGACGATAGGTCTGGATTTCGACGCCGGGCCGAACGGAGGCCAGGTTCTGGCCATGGACGCGGAGGGCTTCGCCCGCGAAATATTTCAACACCCGACCGGCGCGGACCGTCTCGCCGATCCCCTCGGCGAGGGTCTTGCCCTCCTCGCGCGACAGCAGCCGCCCCAGGGCTTCGCGCCGTTCCATCACCAGCGTCCCGGCACGGTCGAGGATGTCCGAGCGCAGTTCAGGCGAAGCCTCGGACCAGCCGGTGAACGCCGCCTTGGCCGCCGCCACCGCCGCATTGACCTCGGCCTCGCCGCCGTCCGGCGTGCGGGCAACCACCTCACGGGTGTCCGACGGATTGAGGCTCTCGCCCGGCCGGTCCGCGGAGACCCGCTCGCCGTTGATCCAGTGGGACAGTTCGATCGTGTCGGTCATGGTGCGTCCTTGCCGTGGTCCGGCCGATCTAGCAACCGACGCGGACTTGCGACAGGTCTCTAACCGAACAGGCGCGGCGAAGTCTGCGATAAGCTGAACCCGTGGAACGAGTCGGAGCCCCCTCATGAGCGCAGAGCAGACCGGAGCGGTAACGGGCTGGCGCTTCTGGATCGACCGGGGCGGCACCTTCACCGACATCGTCGCCCGCGCACCGGACGGGTCGCTGCAGACCCGTAAACTGCTGTCGGACAATCCCGAGCAATACGCCGATGCGGCGGTCGAGGGCGTTCGGCGGATCCTGGGCATCGGAACCGGCCCCGTTGCTCCCGGCCTCGTCACCGAGATCCGGATGGGCACCACCGTGGCGACCAACGCCCTGCTGGAGCGCAAGGGCGAGCCCGTCGTCCTGGCCATCACCCGTGGCTTCGGCGACGCCCTGCGCATCGGCTGGCAGAGCCGTCCTGACCTGTTCGCCCGCCACATCGTGCTGAACGATCAGCTCTCTGACCACATCGTCGAGATCGACGAGCGCGTCAGGGCCGACGGCGCTCTCGATCGGGCCTTGGACGAAGAGCGGGCGAGGGCCGACCTGAGTGCGGCGCGCGCGGCCGGCTTCCGGGCCGTCGCCATCGTCCTGGTGCACGGATGGCGGTTCACCGACCACGAGCGACGGCTGGCGGCGATCGCCCGCGAGATCGGCTTTGAACAGATCTCGGTCAGCCATGAGATCGGGGCGCTGATCAAGCTGATCGGGCGCGGCGACACCACGGTGGCAGACGCCTACCTCTCACCAATCCTGAGAGCCTATGTCGATCGGGTCGGAGCCGATCTCGGCCCCTCGACTCCGCTGCTCTTCATGCAGTCGAGCGGCGGGCTGACGGCCGCTGAGGCGTTTCGCGGCAAGGACGCCATCCTGTCCGGGCCTGCGGGCGGGGTCGTCGGCATGGCCGAAACCGCTCGTGCGGCCGGCTTCGATCGCGTCATCGGCTTCGACATGGGCGGCACCTCGACGGACGTGTCACATTTCGCCGGCGACTATGAGCGAACCTCGGACGCCGTGGTCGCGGGGATTCGGCTGCGCGCGCCGATGCTGGGTATCCATACGGTGGCAGCGGGCGGCGGTTCGATCTGCCGCTTCGACGGCTCGCGGCTGAGGGTCGGTCCGGAGTCGGCCGGGGCCGTGCCTGGGCCAGCCGCCTATCGCCGCGGCGGCCCCCTGACGGTGACCGACTGCAACGTCATGCTGGGCAAGCTGCGACCCGACCAGTTTCCGTCAGTCTTCGGGCCGAACGGCGACCAGCCGCTCGACGCTGAAGCCGTGAAAGCGGGCTTCGAGACACTGGCCGCCGAGGTCCGCCTCGCCACGGGCCGCGCCGCGACCCCGGAAACCCTGGCCGAAGGCTTCATCACCATCGCCGTCCAGAACATGGCCGAGGCGATCAAATCGGTCTCGATCCAGCGCGGCTATGATGTGACCCGCTATGTGCTCAACTGCTTCGGCGGCGCGGGCGGACAGCACGCCTGTCTGGTGGCGGATGCGCTGGGCATGACTCGGGTGATGCTCCATCCGTTCGCGGGGGTGCTGTCGGCCTATGGCATGGGGCTGGCCGAGGTGAGGTCGATCCGGCAGGCGACGGTGGCCGCCCCCCTGGAGGCCGCCGGCGACGCGGCACTGGCCGCGCGGGTCTCGGCGCTCGACCGTCAGGCCCGCGGCGACCTGACCGCCCAGGGCTTCGCCGATGCGGCGCTCACCACCCTGGTCCGGGCCGAGATCAAATTCGCCGGGTCCGATACCCCGCTGACCGTTCCTTTCGGACCTGCCGATACGATGCGTGCAGCGTTCGAGGCCCTGCACCGGCTCCGGTTCGGCTTCTTCGCGGACGACAAGGCCCTTCTGGTCGAGACACTCGAGGCCGAGGCCGTCGCCACCTCCGGCCAGGCCCCGTCGACGGTGACGCGCAGCGCCACGGACCTGGCCCCGACCGCCATCACCCGCGTCCCGGTGCGCATGACGGGCACCGCCCATGAGGCCCCGGTCTATCGTCGCAGCGATTTCGGCCCGGGGGCAGCCGTCGACGGGCCGGCCCTTGTTCTGGAAGACACCGGCACCACCGTCGTCGAACCCGGCTGGCGCGCCACGGCCGACGCGGCGCTCAACCTGATCCTCGAACGCACCGTCCCCCTGCCCGCCCGCACGGCCATGGGCACGGCCGTCGATCCGATCATGCTGGAGGTGTTCAACAGCCGCTTCATGGCCTGCGCAGAGCAGATGGGCGAGGCGCTGCGGGCCACCGCCTATTCGGTCAACATCAAGGAACGGCTGGACTTCTCCTGCGCCATCTTCGACGCGACCGGTGCCCTGATCGCCAACGCCCCGCACATCCCGGTCCATCTGGGCTCGATGGGTGAGAGCATCCGCACCGTCATCGCCTCGCGCGGGGGGCGCGCCGACGGACGAGGCATGCAGCGCGGCGACGTCTATATGCTCAACGCCCCCTACAACGGCGGCACCCACCTGCCGGACATCACGGTGATCATGCCGGTCTTCCTCGAGGCGGATGACGCACCGGCCTTCTTCGTCGCCTCGCGAGGCCATCACGCCGATGTCGGCGGCATCACGCCGGGTTCGATGCCGCCCGCCTCGCGGACGGTCGAGGAGGAAGGGGTTCTGATCGACGACTTCCTGCTGATCGATGCCGGGAGTTTGAGGGACGCCGAAACCCGCGCCCTGTTCGCCTCCGGCCGCTATCCGTCGCGCAATGTCGATCAGAACATGGCCGACCTGAAGGCCCAGGTCGCCTCCTGCGCCCGCGGCGGCGACGAGCTGTCGCGGATGGTGGCCGAGTTCGGCCGGCCCGTGGTCGCGGCCTATATGGGCCATGTCCAGGACAATGCCGAAGAGGCCGTGCGGCGGGCCATTGCCGCCCTGAAGCCCGGTTCGTTCGCCCTGGAAATGGACGACGGTGCCGTCATCCGGGTGCGGATCGAGGTGGACTCATCGACCCGCAGCGCTGTGGTCGACTTCACGGGCACCAGCGACCAACTGCCCAACAATTTCAACGCCCCTCTGTCGATCGCGCGGGCGGCGACCCTGTACGTCTTCCGCACCCTGGTCGATGACGCCATCCCTCTGAACGAAGGCTGTCTGAAGCCGATCCGGCTGGTCGTACCCGAAGGGTCGATGCTCAACCCCCGCTATCCGGCGGCGGTGGTGGCCGGAAATGTCGAGACCAGTCAGGCGGTGGTGGACTGCCTGTACGGCGCCCTCGGCGTACTGGCCGCCAGCCAGGGAACGATGAACAATTTCACCTTCGGCGACGAGACCCGCCAGTACTACGAAACCATCGCCGGGGGCTCCGGTGCCGGGCCGGGTTTCGACGGAACCGCGGCGGTCCAGACCCACATGACCAACAGCCGCCTGACCGACCCCGAGGTATTCGAGACGCGCTTTCCCGTCATGCTCGAGGAATTCTCCATCCGGCGAGGGTCGGGCGGAGGCGGGGCGAACCGGGGTGGCGACGGTGCCGTGCGGCGGGTGCGGTTCCTTGAGCCCCTGACAGCCGCCATCCTGTCCAACCATCGGCGAACGGCACCGTTCGGCCTGGCCGGCGGCGAAGACGGGGCGGTCGGGATCAATCGGGTCGAGAGGGCCGATGGAACGGCCGAATCGCTGGAGGCGACCGCCGAGGTTTCGATGGGCATCGGCGACGTCTTCATCATCGAAACACCGGGCGGCGGCGGCTTCGGCCCTCCATAGCTTTCGTCATCCCGGCGAAGGCCGGGACCCAGCGGCGCGCGGGAGCGCGAACCTGCCACGCACGCGACAGGCTGAACCGTCGCCTCCCGCCCGCTCCGCGGACGTCCGGCGCGGCTGGGTCCCGGGATCGCTACGCGCCTCGGGATGACGAAAGCAAAGAAGTGCGGGGCCCTTTCGCTCTCCGCCGAACCGCGCAACTCTCGGTCCAAACGCAGGGGACGTCGCATGCTGGTGCTTCTGGGAATAGTGGTCGTGGTCGCGGGCTTCATCGCCCGTATCAATCCGCTGCTGGTCATCTTGATCGCCGCCATCGTCACCGGTGTGACGGCGGCGGTGGGACCGGGGGTCGATTTGCGGACCCTGGCGGAGGCGGGCGTGACGACGCTCACGGCCTTTGGCGACGCCTTCAATGACAACCGGTATTTCCATATCACCTGGCTGATCCTGCCGGTGATCGGCCTGCTCGAGCGGGCCGGTCTGCAGGAACGCGCCCGGATGTTGATCGCCCAGGTCAGGGCAGCGACGGCGGGACGCCTCTTGCTCAGCTATCTGTTCGTGCGTCAGGCCACCTCGGCGCTCGGCCTGACATCGCTGGGCGGCCATCCACAGATGGTCCGGCCGCTGGTCGCGCCGATGGCCGAAGGCGCAGCCGAGGTCGAGGCCGGCGGCAACCTGCCCGACAGGATCCGCTTCCGCATCCGCGGCATGTCCGCGGCTACCGACAACATCGGCCTGTTCTTCGGCGAGGACATCTTCATCGCCATTGGTTCGATCGTGCTGATGGTCGGCTTCCTCGAACAGGCGGGGATCATCGTCGAGCCACTGGAATTGTCGGTCTGGGCCATCCCCACCGCCATCGCCGCCTTTGCCGTCCATGGCGTTAGGCTGCTTTTGTTTGACCGGGAGATCCGCCGCGACCTTGCCGCCCGTGATGCGGAGGCCGGCCAATGATCACGCTCGAGCACGCCTATATCCTCGTCGGCCTGATGTTCCTGGCCTTCGCCATCCTGACCCTGCGCGACCCCGAGCACCCGACCCGCATCCGCAGCGCCGTCTTCTGGGGTCTGATCGCCGCCTCCATGTTGTTCGGCTCATGGCTCGGCGGGCTCGGCAACGGCCTGCTGGTCCTGGCGCTCGTTGCTGTCGGCGGTCTCAAGGCCCTGGGGGTCGGCCGGCCGCCGACGACCACACCGGACGAGCGGCGCGAAAGCGCCGCGCACCGTCGCAATGCCCTGTTCATTCCGGCCCTGATTGTGCCGCTGGTGGCGGTCGGCGGCACCCTTGCCGCCAAACATACCAGTGTCGGGGCCTGGCTCATCTCCCCGACCCAGACGACCCTGATCGCGCTCGGCCTCGGCTGTATCCTTGCGCTGGTCGCCGCCATGGCCTGGCTGCGTCCGCCCGTCATGGCACCGGTGCAGGAAGGGCGACGGCTGATGGATTCCATCGGCTGGGCGGCCCTGTTGCCTCAGATGCTGGCCTCTCTCGGGGCCGTCTTCCTTGCCGCCGACGTCGGTGGTGTGGTCGGGGAGCTGGTCACCGGGACCGTCCCGATGAGTTCGCCCCTGCTGGCCGTGGCGGCCTACTGCCTGGGCATGGCCCTGTTCACCGTGATCATGGGCAACGCCTTCGCGGCCTTCCCGGTGATGACCGCCGCCATTGGTCTGCCGTTCGTGGTCGGCCAGTTCGGTGGCAATCCGGCCATCGTCTGCGCCATCGGCATGCTGGCCGGCTTCTGCGGTACGCTGATGACCCCCATGGCCGCCAATTTCAACGTGGTGCCGGCCAACCTTCTCGAGCTACCTGATCGAAACGCGGCCCTGAACGGCGTCATCAGGGCCCAGATTCCCACGGCGCTGATCATGCTGGGGATCAATATGGCGCTGATGTATTTCCTGGCATTCCGGTTCTGACGATCATGCACGCCCTCAATAGCGCCACTGCCTCCCGCTTCGCTGCGGCGGCACTCGGCCATGTGACCCGCGAGTATCCGAACAAGATGGATCACGTCCTGACGGGGCCCGGGGACGTGCAGGGCCCGCGTGCCTTGCATCCGATCTTTTTCGGCAGTTTCGACTGGCATTCCTGTGTGCACGGCTGGTGGACGCTTTTCACCCTGCTGAGGCTCTATCCGGATATGCCGGAGGCACCGCGCATCAAGGCACTGGCCGACGCGCTGTTCACCCCGGAGAACGTCGCCGCCGAGACCGCCTATCTGGCCCGGCCCGGCAGCCGGGGGTTTGAACGTCCCTACGGCTGGGCCTGGCTGCTGATGCTGGCGGCCGAGATGGTCCGACCCGATACTGCAGCCAACCGGCAATGGTCGGAGGCCATCAAGCCACTGGCCGTCGCCTTTGCCGACCGTTTCAAGGCCTATCTGCCGCTGTCCAACTATCCGGTCCGGGTCGGAACCCACTACAACACCGCCTTCGCCCTGCGCCTGACTTCGGAGGCCGCCGCGGTGCTGGGAGACGACGAGCTCGTGAAGATGTGCGGGGCCCGCAGCCTCGACTGGCATCTGACGGATCAGGACTGTCAGGCTTGGGAGCCGTCGCAGGACGAGTTCCTGTCACCCGCACTGATGGAAGCCGCCCTGATGCAGCACATCCTGCCTTGTGGCGAGTTCGAGGGTTGGCTGGCTCAATTCCTGCCCCGGCTGGACCGCCGTGAACCCGCAACCCTGTTCCAGCCCGCCAGCGTCAGCGACCGGTCCGATGGCAAGATCGCTCACCTCGATGGCCTGAACCTCAGCCGGGCCTGGTGCTGGCGCGAGATTGCCCGGGCATTGCCGTCCGACGACCTGAGACGCGGAATTGCCCTCGAGGCGGCGGAGACCCATCTGGACGCCGCCCTGCCCCATGTCACCGGCGACTATATGGGTGAGCACTGGCTGGCCAGTTTCGCCCTGCTGGCGCTTCTGGCCGCTGACGATTGAAGCGTCCGCCCGACTTGACGTCATCCGCCATGCGCCAGCATAAGGGCCGCCCGCCAAGGCGGCCGGCTTAGCTCAGTTGGTAGAGCGCCAGTTTTGTAAACTGGATGTCGCGGGTTCGATTCCTGCAGCCGGCACCAGCGGTCCCGTCAGAAGATCAGCCCGCTCCGTGCGTCATGCAGCCGGCTGAAATGACCGGCCGCATCCTGGCCGAACAGAACGGGGTCCGCCGAATGGGCGTCCTCGATCACCGCGAGGATCGCATCGAGGGAATCCTTACGGCTCGGTTGCCCGCCCTCCGCAATCCGATCCAGCAAGGCGAGCAGGTTCTCGCGTCTCTCCTGGGCCTGCGCCTTGAGTACCTTGGAACTCGGCGTGCGGCGCACAGGCACCTTGGGTTCGGGCGCAGCTCCATCCGAGGCCGGGATGTCAAAGAAGGCACTGTCCAGAGACCCGATTGCCACCGGATCGTCGATCACATACGGCGCTTCCGCGTCCCTCGAACCTGGTCCCCTGTCGGCCGGGGCGAATTCCGGTTCCCCCGCCAGACGCGTCTTGCCGCAGCGTCGGCAAAGGTCCGACCGATGCCGCTCGGACCAGTAAAACTCATGTCGGCATAGCAAGGGCTTTAGCGGCGACAACATGAACTTTTCCCCCGGACAACTCGGGGAGTCGCCTCAACAGCAGACGCTTGTCAACCATGGTCACTCGGCAAGCGAGCAACCGGGGTCTAGCCGCCCCCCAGAGCGACAGTCAGGCGATAGACGATCCACGCCGCCAGGTAGGCCAGTCCAAACATGTAGATGACCATCACCCACATCCATTTCCAGGAATTCAGCTCGCGCTTGACCACCCCCAGGGTCGCCACACACTGCGGCGCGAAGACGTACCAGGCGAGGAAGGCGAGCCCTGTCGCCAGTGACCACTGCGCCGCCAGGGTCGCCCCCAGCAGGCTGGTGGCGCTCTCGGGATCCGCCACCGCATAGACCGTGCCCAGCGCCGCTACGGCCACTTCCCGGGCAGCCATGCCCGGTACCAGGGCAATCACCATCTGCCAGTTGAAGCCGATAGGCGCGAAGATCGGCTCCAGCGCATGGCCGATCATGCCGGCGAAACTGTAGTCAATCGCGGGCCGGGTGGCACCGTCAGGGGGATAGGGGAAGGTCGCCAGAGCCCAGACGATGACCATGAGCGGCAGAATGATCCGCCCGGCCCGTTCCAGGAAGATCCGGGCCCGGACCCACAAGTTGAACAGCACACTCCTGAGATCGGGCGTCTTGTAGGCTGGCAGTTCCATCATGAAGGGCTCGACCGCACCGCGCCAGAACACCTTGCGGATAACGAAGGACACGGTGAGGGCGCTGATGATCCCTGCCGCATAGAGACCGAACATCACCAGTCCCTGCAGGCTGGCGAAGCCCCAGACACGTTCGTTCGGAATGAAGGCCGCGACGATCAGGGTGTAGACCGGAATCCGGGCCGAACAGGTCATCAGCGGTGCCACCATGATGGTGGTCAGCCGGTCGCGCTTGCTGTCGATGACACGCGCCGCCATCACGCCCGGGATGGCGCAGGCGAAGCTGCTGAGCAGGGGAATGAAGGCCCTTCCGTGCAGGCCTGCCCCGCCCATGATCCGGTCCATCAGGAAGGCGGCCCGGGCCATATAGCCGAAATCCTCGAGCGCGATGATGAACAGGAAGAGGATCAGGATCTGGGGCAGGAACACCAGCACGCTGCCGACACCCGAGATCAGGCCGTCGACGACAAGGCTTTGCCAGATGCCATCGGGCATCATCGCCGCCACCCACCCGCCCAGGGTGCCGAGGCTGGCCTCGATCCCGTCCATCAGCGGCGTGGCCCAGGTGAAGACCGCCTGAAACATGACGAACAGGAGGACCCCGAGGATCAACAGCCCGCCGACCGGATGCAGCAGGATGGTGTCGATCCGGCCGGTCAGGGTGTCGGGCCGCTCCGGCGGACGGACACAGGCCTTCATGATCCGCTCGGCTTCCCGCGCCGCGCCGCGCAGGGCATTGGCGTCCGGTGCCGTCCAGGCGCTTTCCCCGGACCGTGACAAGGTGCCCGCAGCGGCGTCGATGGCTGTGACCAGGGCGTCAATGCCGCGCTTGCGGGTCGCCGTCGTCGGAACAATCGGCAAACCCAGTTCGGTCGACAGTTGCTCCAGATCGATGCGCAGCCCCTGCCGCTGGGCGATGTCGTACATGTTGAGCGCCAGCACCATGGGCCGGCCGACAGCCTTCAACTCCAGTACCAGCCGGAGAACCAGCCGGAGGTTTGTTGCATCGGCGACGGCTACAATGACATCCGGCATTGCCTCGCCGGCAAGTTTCCCCAGGACCGCGTCGCGGGTAACCTCTTCATCGGGACTGCGAGCGCGCAGCGAATAGGTGCCCGGCAGATCGAGAACCGGCATGATCCGACCGTCGGCCAACCGGATAAGCCCTTCCTTCCGCTCCACGGTAACGCCGGCGTAGTTGGCGACCTTCTGGTGGGCACCCGTCAGGGCGTTGAACAGGGCAGTCTTGCCACTGTTGGGGTTTCCGACCAGCGCGACCCGGGCGCTCCGCGCCGCCATATCCATCAGGCGGGAGCCTCTTCGGGGCCGGCCTCTGCAACTCCGCCCCGGGCCGGCTCAAACCGCATGCTCAGGCTCGCGGCCTCCTGCCGACGCAAGGCGACCCTCATTTCGTCGACCTTGATGGCGATGGGATCACGGCCGAAAAGCCCCTCATGGAGCAGTTCGACCTGCGCACCCTCAACGAAGCCCAGTTCCAGTAACCGACGCTCGAGTTCCAGCGAATGGTCGTCAGTCCGGGCATCGCCGCCGACCTGAACGAGGACGCCGCGATCCCCCCTCCGGGCCTCACTGAGTTTCAGGATGTGGGACATGGCGGGCAAGAACCGGCAGCGCGACTACCGGCGCCTGTTGACAGTGATTATCAGGTGCGACTGGCATTCGTCCAGTCCAACCCGTCGTCGCAGACGTTTGTTCACACTGGCAAATGGGCCTATCACAGGCCGATACCAACGGAGACTGCCGATGAACCGCCCCGTCTTGATCGCCATCACGGCTTTGGTGTTGACGGGTTGCGGTCAGGGGCAAGCTCCTGCCCGGGACGCGAACGCGCCGGCCTCCCCGCCATCGGCTCCCGCTACGCCAGCACCCACGCCGGCAGAGAAAGCGGCGCTGCTTGCGGCCCTGCCCGCCGCCTACAATGCCGCCGATCTGGAAAACGGCCGCCGCGCCTTCGCGCGTTGCCGCTCGTGCCACACGATCAGCGAAGGCGGGCCGAATATGACGGGTCCGAACCTGCACAGCGTCTTCGGGCGTCAGGCTGGTGCCCAGCCCGGCTTCAACTATTCCGACGCCATGAAGGCAGCCGATTTCGTATGGGACGGCGAGCAACTGAACGCCTGGCTGGAAAGCCCGCGCACCTTCCTGAAGGGCAACAAGATGAGCTTCGCCGGCATCCCCGATCCGACGGATCGACGCGACCTGATCGCCTTCCTCATGGTCGAAACCGGCTACAGCCCGCCGAAAACCTGAGCCCTATTCCGCCGCCGCCGGGACGGCGTCGTTCGCGGTGGTCTCCTGCGCTTCCCACTCCTCGATCTTTCGAGCCGTGTATTCGGGCGACCGGGTGAAGCGCGCCAGCGCTCCATAGATCACCGGCACCACGAACAGGGTCAGCAGGGTTGCGAACATGGCCCCCGAGAAGATCACCACGCCGATGGTCTGACGGCTGCCGGCACCAGCCCCCTGCCACAGCACCAGCGGCAAGGCACCGAAGGCGGTGGCGATGGAAGTCATGATGATCGGGCGAAGCCGCAGGGTCGACGACTCGATGATCGCTTCCCGGATCGAACGGCCCTGGTCACGGAGCTGGTTGGCGAACTCAACGATCAGGATGCCGTTCTTCGCCGCAACCCCGATCAGGATGATCAGACCGATCTGGCTGTAGATGTTGAGGCTGGAGCCCGCCATCACGAGACCGAAGAGGCCGCCGGCTGCCGCAAGGGGAACAGTCAGCATGATGACCGCCGGCGTGATCCAGCTTTCGAACTGCGCCGCCAGCACCAGGAAGACGAGCAACAGCGCCAGGCCGAAGGCCGCTGCGACCGCGCCGCCCGCCTCCTGCTGATCGCGGGCTGCTCCGCCCCACTGCGTCGTCACGACGCCCTGCGGCTGGTCCTGCGCCACACGGGTCATGAACTCGGTCGCGTCCACCAGGGTGGTACCGGGGTTGAGGTCGGCAGAGATCGAGATCGCCCGCTGGCGATCCAGCCGTCGACGATCGGGCGTATCGCCGGAGGTCTCGGTCGTGACCACCGCGGAAAGCGGTACCAATTGTCCCGAACCGGTCGCGACATACAGGGCCTCAAGGTCGGCGACGCTGCGACGGTCGGTACGCTCGGTCTGCAGGATGACATCATACTCCTGCCCCCCACGCAGATAGGTCGTGACGCGCCTCGAGCCGAACATCGTCTCAAGCGTCCGCCCGACGGCCTGTGACGAAACCCCCAGGGCCGCGGCCTTTTCCGGATCGACATCCACCAGCAAGCGCGGAGCATTGGGCTCGTAGTTCAGCCGTGGCCGCGAAAGGCCGGGGTTCTCAAGCGACGCTGCAAGCACCGGCTGAAGCCATTTGTAGATGTCCTCGTATTCGGCCCCGGTGACGACCATCTCGATCGAATTGGACCCGCCACCGCCGCCTCCGCCGCCGCGCTGGAAGGCACCGGGGACCGAAGCGTTGACCTGGGCGTCGGTCTGACCGCGAAGCTTTCCGTTCAATTCCTGGGCGATTTCGTCAGCGGAACGATCGCGTTCGGACCAGTCGCTGAGGATGAGGCTGCCGTTGCCGGCGTTGAAACTGCCGCCACCGAACCCGGGCGCGGAAATCAGGAAACTGCTCGCCTCCCCGCTGGCCTTGTACTCGGCCAGTATGGGCTCGATCCCCATCATGATGTTGCGCGTGTAGTCGAACCCGGCACCCTCGGGACCCTGCACCCGAATCTGTACCCGTCCGCGGTCTTCCGCCGGCACCAGCTCATTGGGCAGGGTCAGGAACATGAAGGCCGCGCCGCCGGCCACCGCCACAATCAACCCGACCATGCCCACCACGGCAACCTGTTTGCCCAGAAGAGCCTGCAGTGAGTTCTGGTAGGAATTGCGCAGCGCCTCCATGGCGCGATCAACCTTGCGGGCGACCCAACCGCCAGTTTTTGCTGGCCGCAGGATGCGTGAGGCAAGCATCGGCGATAGCGTGAGCGCGAGGAAGGCAGAGAAGGCCACAGCCGCCGCGATCGCTGCCGCCAGTTCCACGAAAAGCCGTCCGACATAGCCGGGCAGGAACAGCAGGGGCGCGAACACCGCCAACAGCACCACAGTGGTGGCAACGACCGCGAAGAACACCTGTCGCGCGCCGCGCTCGGCCGCCACCAGGGAGGGTTCGCCGTGGTCCAGTCGGCGCTGGATGTTCTCGGTCACCACGATCGCGTCATCGACCACCAGGCCGATGGCCAGCACAAGCGCCAGCAAGGTCAGCAGGTTCAGCGAAAAGCCCAGCGGTGCCAGTATGATGAAGGTCGACAACAGGCATATCGGGGCCACGATCGACGGGATGAAGGCCGCCCTCATACTGCCCAGGAAGATGAAATTGACGAGCGCCACCAGCGCCATCGAGATGCCGATCGTGATCCAGACCTCGTCGATGGCATGGGAGGTGAAGACGGAATTGTCCGATCCGACCTCCAGTTCCGTTCCTTCGGGCAGGCTCGGGCGCACCTCTTCCAGCATCGCCTTGACGCCTTCGGAGATGGCCAGGTCGTTTGCCTGCGCCTGACGCGTAACCGCCAGGCCGATCTGATCCTGTCCGTTGCCCCGAAACATGCGGCGGTCCTCCGCCGGGGCCTCAACGATGCGGGCTATGTCGCCCAGGCGGGTGACATAGCCGGACTGGCCCTGGATGGCACCGGACGCGCCGCTGGGCAGGGTCGTTGCCCCCCCTGTCTGGGCAGTCGCCGCGGTTCCCGAACCGCGGGTACCGATGGGCAGCTGGCGAAAGTCCTCCGCCCGGGCGTAGGTGCGGGCGACGCGGACCGTATAGTCCTTCTGACCCGACTCCAGCTGACCGGCCGGCAGTTCAACATTCTGGGCCGTCAGGGCAGACTCGACATCGCTGACCGTCAGTCCACGGGCCGCGAGTGCACCGGCGTCCAGCCAGATGCGCATGGCATAGCGCTGCTCTCCAAAGATCTGCGCCTGGGCCACGCCAGGTACGGTCGCCAGCCGGTCGATCAGGTAGCGATCCGCGTAATCGGTCAGCTCCAGCCGGTTCATCGTCGTGGAGCGCAGGAAGAGGATCATGATCGGCTGGCTGTCGCTGTCGGCCTTGGCCACTTCCGGCGGCTGGGCCTGGTCCGGCAGGCGCCCGACAACACGCGAAACCCGGTCGCGCACATCATTGGCAGCGTCGTCAATGTTGCGGTCCAGCGAGAACTCGATCGAGACGTTCGAGCGACCGTCGCGGCTGGACGAACTGATCCGCTCGACGCCCTGGATTCCCGCAATCTGTTGTTCGATCGGCTCGGTGATCCGGCTCTCGATGACCTCGGCCGACGCCCCCGCATAGCTGGTGCTGACCGAGACGATCGGCGGATCCACATCGGGCAGTTCGCGCACCGGCAGGAAAAAGAAGGCCGCCGCTCCGATCACGCACAGGACAATGGCCGCCACAGCCGCGAATACCGGGCGGCGGACCGCGAGATCGGACAGCATCATTGGGTAACACCCCGTGCCGGTGCACCGGCCGCAGGACGGCCACCCTGGCCGCCCCGACCGCCCTCGCCGCCAGCCTGGCCTGCCATGCGAATCGGCGCACCGGGCTGAATTCGGTTCAGACCTGAGCCGACGATGCGATCGCCGACACTCAGTCCCGACACGATTTCGACGAACCCGCCCTCGACGGAGCCGGTCTCGACCTCCACCCGTTGAGCGGTCGAGCCGCGGTCGCCCCGGGTGATCCGGAACACAAAGGCACCGTCGCCCTCATACTGGACCGCCGCCTCCGGTGCGGCAGGTGCGGTGCGCAGGCCCTGCTGGACGGCGACCTGCAGGGCCATGCCCGGGCGGATTCGGGCACCCGGGTTCGGGATTTCGGCGCGGGCGGTAACGGCCCGCGTCTGTTCGTTGATGCGGGTGTCGATCAGCGCGATCCGCCCGGCGAAAACCTCATCGCCATAGGCGTCGATCGTCGCCCGGATCGGCGTCCCCGCCTGCAGCACCCCGAGGTACCGTTCCGGCACCGGGAAATCGACGCGGACCACGTCGATGTCATCCAGGGTGGTGATCACGCCGCCCGGGTTGACCAGGGTGCCGGCTGTCACGGAACTGAGGCCAAGAACGCCCGCGAAAGGGGCCCGTATCAGGCGGTCACCACGGCGGGCCTGCGCCGCCGTCAAGGCGGCCTGCGCCGTCTCCAGCGCCGTTTCGGCATCCTCGACCGTCACCCGGGGAGCAATGCCGCGATCTGCAAGGGTCTTGAAACGATCAAACTGCCGCTGCGCCTGGGCGACCTGGGCCCGCGCCTCAATGATTCCGGCGTCCTCCTCACGCGCCTGAAGCTCGACCAGCGGCGTGCCGGCAGACACCCTCTGGCCGTCGGTGAACAGGACACGGGTGATCAACTCGCTGGTCGAGGAGGTGATGTTGACCGATCGGCGACCCCGCGCCACGCCCAGGACACGGATCTCATCGGAGAAAGACCGGGAGCCGATGACGGCCTCGGCGACTGTCTGCCCGCGCCCACCGCCCGGGCCACCGGGGCCGCCCGGGCCGCCCGGACCACCTCCGCCCTTGTCATCACCTGCGAAAGCCATCCTCAGGACGACGGCCACAACCATCAAGCCCAGCAGGACAGCAGCGGCGACGAGGAAAAAGTGGCGTTTGATCACACGGGGGCTCTCTGGTGAGGGAACGAGCCGACTTGGCGGCTGACGCCGTCGACGCAACTAAAGAACCTGTAACGGAAGTTGGTCCCGTTTCCGTCGCGAAAAGACAGGTCCCGATATCGGGCTCAGAAGCGCTTCCAGAGCGCAACGACCGGGCCGTCGCTCTCCGGGGTTTCACGGCCGGCGACAGCCTGGCGCCAACCGGCCTGAAGGCTCCAGTCGCCGAAGTCGCGAACAATGGACGCCTCCACCGACAGCCAGCGAGCGCCGTCGTCATCGGCCATCCCGCCGAAGGCCTGGGCCAGCACCATCCAGTCCTCGCCCAGATGCGCGCCCGCCGTGGCATCGATCCGGGTCTCGTCGGAAAGCCCCTGCCGAACTCTCCGTGCGGCCTGCAGATCGACAAACGAGCCACGGGTGCCCCATCGCCCCGAGCCTCCGAACGAGCGACCGACCGACGCCCGCACTTCCCAGTCGCTGTCGCCGACCCCGGGCGCTGCATAGCCGGCATTGCGCCCCTCGCCACCGTCAGCATAGCCCGCGTACACGCTTACCGCTGCGCGCTCGTCGCGCCACACCTGCCAGGTCAGCCCAATCTCGAGCGGTCCCCGACCATCATAGGCGACAAAGGCATCCTCACCGGACTGCCAGTCACCCTTGATCTGCACCGTCAGCTGGTCGGTAAGCCCATACTCGCCCCACACTCCGACGGCGGTGTCACGGCGTGGGCCCGGCAGGTCGGCAAGCACCCCGTCCGGATCGAAACCGCGGTCGGCCTGCATCTCCTCGAATTTGACGATCCACTGCCCCTGGCCTTGCGGCTGGGTCCAGGGGCCGGCGACCGCGGGCCCTGTGAACGCCATCAAGGCGAACGTGGCCAGAAGTCCGCCCGTCAGTTTCACACGTCGTAGCCCGGCGATTTGCGATCAAGCATCCGCAGGGCACCCGGCCAGGCGAGGGAGGAAATCAGGCCTATGCCCCGCCCCTGCTCCTTGGTCTCGGCCTGGGCGGCATCCGGCGCAAACAGCACATGCTCCCGCCCGCCGGACAGGGCCGCGACCTGCTGGGCGCAGGCCCGCTCGAGGAAGAACATCCCGATCCAGGCGGCCGCCGCCGTCTGACCCACGGCCAGCGTGCCATGGTTACGCAGCAACATGAGCGGCTTGTCGCCCAGATCCGCCACCAGTCGTTCCCGCTCTTCATGGTTCAGCGCCACGCCTTCATAGCCATGGTAGGCGACCTGGTGCTGGAGCAGGCAGGCGTTCTGGCCGATGGGCAGCAAGCCTTCCGTCTGCGCCGCCACGCCCACGCCGGCCACTGTGTGCAGGTGGATGACGTAGTGCGCATCCTCGCGCGCGCCATGAATCGCCGAATGGATGGTGAAACCCGCCGGGTTGATGAAGCTGGCTGTCTCCTGAACGATGTTGCCGTCGAGATCGACCTTGACCAGGCAGGACGCGGTCATCTCCTCGAAATACCAGCCGTAGGGATTGATCAGAAAATGGTGTTCGGGCCCGGGAACGCGGGCGGAGATGTGGGTGAAAATCATGTCGTCCCACCCATGCAGTGCCACGAGGCGATAAAGGGCCGCGAGATCGACACGGGCGGCCCATTCGGCCTCGGAAACACGGGCCTTCAGCGAAACAGCGGCACCATCGGCCATGATTTCGGTCCTTTTGCTACTTCTCCGCGTACGCTCGCGCCGCACGGAGCCGACGTCAAGATTCAGCTTCCGTTAACTGTGTCTTAGTGGCCGCCGGCCTAACGTCGACCCTGCTGGCCGACTGTCGGCACGCTGGAGACGCCTGTGGTCCTCGTCCAACTTGTGCCCGCCAGTCGCACCGCAGACGCCGCGCCGCGGCCCAGCGAGTTGTTGGCGCTGGCGCACAATCCCAGCACTGAAGCCCGCCAACGCCTGTTGCTGGGGGTCGTGGCGCTGTGTGATGCCTGTCCACCTTCGGGAGAATTGTCACCGGTTCTCGGCGAGATATTCCTGACGCTCGCCCGCCGGGCCGAGCGCGAGGTCAGAAAAGCCCTGTCGGAGAAGCTGGCCCATGCCGAATGGGCCCCCGCAGCGCTGGTGAACGTCCTGGCGCTGGATGAGATCGAAATCGCTCGACCGATCCTCGAGTGCAGCCCCATCCTGCAGGATGAGGACCTTTTGCGGGTTCTGATTGAGGCCTCCCTGGAACATCAGATTGCCGTGGCACGCCGCCCGCGGATCAGCGGCCGGGTCGCGGACGCGGTTATCGACCAGGCCGAGCCGGCCGTACTCATGGCCCTCACGACCAACCATACAGCCGCAGTCAGTGCGGATGGCGTGCGGCGGCTGGTTGAACACTCCCGTCGAATCGCCGCCCTGCGGGGACCCCTCACCCGCCATCCGTTGCTGACCGAAGCCCTGGCCGAACAGATGTACCACTGGGTCGGGACAGCCTTGCGCCAGTCAATCGCGGCACGCTTCAACGTCGATGAACAGGCCCTGGGAGCCGCCGTCGAGGCAGCCGTGGAGGGCATCGTCCGCCCCGCGGCACCTGAAGAGAGACCCACCGACCAGGGCGACCGCGATGAGATGGAGCGGCGACTGATCGACAAATTGCAGTCGGCCGGACAGTTGCGGGCCGGCTTGCTGATCCGCGCGGTTCGCGAGAAGCGCCTGAGCCTGTTCGCACATGGCCTGTCGACCCTCGGCGGATTCACCGTTGAACAAGTCCGAACAGCCCTGTCGGCACCGACGCCGGAAGCCCTTTACTATGCCTGCGCCGCCGTCGGGATCGACCGGGCCGTATTCCCGACGCTGCTGGTCGAGCTGCGCAAGCTGAACGACTCCCTGCCGGGCGACCGGGGCGAACCCGTCTGGCTGCGCGGTGCCCTTTCCCAAGGCTCGGCCGTACGCGCCTTCAAGGTTCTGATCGAAGCAGACCAGGGCGAACTGCGAACCGCCGTTTGACTTCGCCGTCCGGCTCGGCTTGCGTGCATTCGTGACCGAACCAGCGCTGGCCCCCATCCGCATTTCCTTCGCTGCCTCGGATCGGCCCGAGGCCCAGGCGGCCCGTGACCGGCTGGTCGCGCGATACGGCTCGGTCGATACCGTCGACGCGGAGGTCATTGTCGCGCTCGGCGGGGACGGCTTTATGCTGGAGACACTGCATACGGTCATGGATCAGCGAACCCCCGTGTTCGGCATGAACCGTGGCTCGGTCGGATTCCTGATGAACGATTTCGACGAGGACGGCTTGATCGAGCGGCTTTCGGGTGCCGGCCGCGCGGTGATCCACCCACTGCAGATGGACGCCTGGACAGAAGCCGGGCAGGCCCATAGCGGCCTGGCCATCAACGAGGTCTCGCTGCTACGCCAGACCCGCCAGAGCGCCAAGCTGCGCATCACAGTGGATGGCCGTGTGAGGCTGGAAGAGCTGTCCTGCGACGGATGCATGCTCGCCACGGCCGCAGGATCAACCGCCTATAACCTTTCTGCCCACGGGCCGATCATTCCCCTCGACTCCCGGGTGCTGGCTCTGACGCCGATCAGCGCATTCCGTCCCCGCCGTTGGCGCGGTGCCCTGTTGCCGCATCAGTCGAAAGTGTGTTTCGAGGTGCTCGAACCGGAGAAACGCCCGGTGAGTGCCACGGCTGACGATCTCGAGATCCGGCGCGTCGCCCGGGTCGAGGTGCGGGAACGCCGGGACATCGCCCTGACCATGCTCTTCGACGCCGGCCGTTCCTTCGAGGAGCGGGTCCTGGCGGAGCAGTTCGCTTCCTGATCAACGTGCACCGCTTTTTAATGACGTGAGTGCGAGGGTCCATGCAGTTCGTTCTCAGGAGTCAGCCGTGAGCAACCCGGCCCAGGTCATTCGCCCGCCCAACACCCTTCGCATGAAGGTCGGCGGAAGCTTCGGCGGCATCGATGCCGGGGCAATCGCCAAGGCCGAACAGGCCTTGCAAGCGATGTCGTCCCAGTTTGGACAATGGCTGCAGGACGAACTGGTGAAGCTGGACCAGGCCCAGGCTGACATTCGTGCGTCCGGCTACAATGCAACCACGGCCGAGGCGCTCTACTTCCGCGCCCACGACCTGAAAGGCCTCGGCAGCACCTACCAGTACCCGCTGGTGACGCGCCTTGCGGGCTCCCTTTGCAAAATGATGGACGATCCCGCCAAGCGTATGGCGGCACCGATGGTTCTGCTCGACGCCCATATCGACGCCATCAAGGCTGTCGTCCGCGACGGGATCCAGACTGACGACCATCCGGTTGGAAAAGTTCTGGCGGAAACGCTGGAAGCGCGGGTTTCAGACCACCTGAACTGAGCCGGTTCCCGGACTCCTGTCGACACCGTCACCCGCCTCCGGCGGGTGTCCTGCTTTCAGGCGGCGACGCTGACCTGAACCTTGGCCGGCAGCGGATCGTGATCCAGCCGCTCCATCAGATAGGCGAGGTCTTCCCGCGGCGCGTTCGGCCGCTGGGTCAGGAAGCGCTCCAGCATCTGCTGTCGGAAGGCGTCTCCCGATGTGTCTGCACCCTCTGCCTGGAGGGTGCGCCAGGTGTCGACACCGGCGCGATAGGCCTGGAAAAGGCGCGGCGGCAGCCCTGCCCGATCATAGATGGCTTTCAGCCCCAGCGGGCCGGCATCATGGATCATCAGCCAGGCCCGCGCATGCGGTGTACCCGCCAGCTCCGCCACCCCATGTTCGAACAGGCCCATCTGGCCCCGCGCCAGGGCTCTCAGCAACAACGAGGCTGTCAGGATACGACGGGCGTTCAGATTGGCGACGAACCGGGGCAGATCCCCATGGTTCGAAGCCTGATCCACCAGATCAACCGTGGCTCTCTCGCGAGCGAAGGCGGCCAGGCGGATCGCGGTCTCGGGTGCCACTGCGTGACGGGTGACCAGGTGCTCGCGAACGGCTTCAGAGGCCAGCTCAACCAGCCGTTCCGTTACCGATAAAGGCAGGACCTGACGGTAAGCGAGGGCGGCAACGATCTCGGGCGAACTGCCGAAGCGGTCGATGCAGCGCCCCAGCGCCGCTTCCGCGACATCGGCGTTGTCATTGGCCGCGAGCGTGCGCACGGCCTGTTCGCAGCCGACCTCTGCCAGGGCTGTCGCCACATCGCGGCCCACCCCGGGCCGACCGGCTACCGCCACCTGACGCAGCGGGGATCCGGCCTGGACGATCTCGATCAGATCCTCGTCCGAAAAGGCCGGTGAGAAATTGATGATCGGAAGGGCGACACTGTCGACGTCCGCCGCCAGTTTGCGGGCTACATCGCGGGGAATCAGGTCCGACGACTTCAGCGTCACCGCCATCGCGCGCCGAACCAGTTCGGCTGCATCCTGGGCCAGCATCCGCAGGATCTTCTGCGCCGCCTCGCGATCCTCGGCCTGCAGCTCGACCTTGTCCATGCTGCGGCACAGCTTGTGGGCTGCGGCCGCCCGATCATCCGCATCCGTCGCCTTGATCAGGCGGCGAATGTCGGTCTCGGTCAGGCGCGCGCGGTAGGCGGTCATGGGCAGATCCAGGGTTTGCGGGTCAGCATCGGCCCTGCATCCTTAACGGGCGGTTCACCATCGCAAAATTCGGGATCAGACGCTCTTGTTCGGTTCCGGAGCGAAAGCCCCGCCAAAGCCGCCGTCCTTGCCGTCACCGTCCTGTCCCATCAGCAGGGCCAGAAGGCTCTGGTCCTGTTTCAGGCGATCAAGCCGCGCCGCCAGCATCTGGTCCCTCTGGGTAAGGTCCACCGCGCCGGGCGCGGACCCCGCTGCTGATGCCGGCGCCCCCTCTCCGGCGCTACGCTGAAGATTGGCGTGCACCTCGGCCACCGTGGCAGGACGGCCATCACGGTAAAAAATGGACCGGTTGGCTGCGGCTGCCTCGGGGAAAAGCCCGACCGCGCTGGCCCCGGGGCGACGCTCCATCGCATCCATCAACTGGGCTGCGCCCGCCGGACCGAGGAAGTGCGCCGCATAGAGGTCCCCGGCTCCCGGTTCACGCCCGGACCGGCCCCGCAGATAGGCGGCGTTCGAAGCCGTCAGTTCTGCCGCCATCGTTGAAGCGGCCTGGGGATCGAAACGCAGGTCCAGCACAATGTTGCGCGCCGAGCCCTCAACCCGCCAGCGCCCGTCTCCACTCCGGTAGATCAGATCGGCATACTGCCCATAGCCATGCTTGGCGCCGTGAGCCTTCACCGTGCCGAGCCAGGTCTGCTCAATGAACTGGAACAGGCCCGCCGCTGTCGAGGTCCGTGCCCGGGCCGCGGGGTTCATCGCACTCTCGCGTCGTGCGGTCCGGACAAGAAAATCGGCGTCCACGCCCGTCGCGTTCGAGGCGCGCCGAATGGCGGCCTCAACTCCGCCAGCGGATGGAATCGCTCCGACATTCATAAGTCATGACGGTGGAGGTTCATGGTTAATCAAATCCTAACATCGCGCGCCCCGCCCACAACTCGTTAACCCCCTTCCGGCCCCAACCCTACCATGGCGCTTTCAAGGCGCGCGCCGCCCCAAACTTGCCGTGACGTCAGCGCTCAACTTCACCATGGGACGCTGTGGGGACGGCGATAAACAGGGATGTAACGGCCATGATGACCAAGACAGCAGGCGGCCCCGGACTGGTGAGCCCCATCGACTATAACGAACGCAGAGCCCCCCGGTGGTCCCGCACGACCTGGGTCGCCATCGGCATTGTCGTGGCGGCTCACGTCGGTATCGGGACAGCCATCTACTATCAGCGGTTCGAAATGCCGCTTGCGCCCGAACGGCCCGAAGGGCCGATCATCGAGGTCTTCAACTATCGGCCGAAAATGCCCGAGCCGGTCACCCCGTCAGAGACGCCGCCCGCTCCGAATCCCGCGCTCAACGATACGCCGCGCCCGGTCATCCCCACGGAAACCTTCGCGGCTGTGACGACGGACACGACCCAGACCGGGAGCACGGTTCTGACTTTCGATACCGAGGTTCCGGCCTCGATCCCGAACAGCATGGCCGAGCCGGCGGCGACCATCCCGCCGGCCGTCATCCGCAATCCCAGCTGGTCGCGACAGCCCTCAGCCGACCAGTTGATGCGGGCCTACCCGGAGCGCGCGATCGTTGCAGGCGTGGCGGGGTCGGCCTCCCTGAACTGCCTCGTCCTGCCCACCGGCGCCGTGACCGATTGCAACGTCGTGAACGAGACACCCGGCGGCTACGGCTTCGGTCGGGCGGCGCAAGGCCTGTCCCGGCATTTCCGGGTCAATCCGCGCACCGTCAACGGGGCGGCGGAAGGCTCGCGGGTGAACATCAACCTGCGCTTCAACGCCCCGGCAGACTGATCAGGCGAACCTGCGCGGATCGAGGGCGGCGGCGTCCGCCAGGGGCGGCCTGCCCTCGATCCCGTCCGCCGCGACCCGGGCAACAAGTGGCCCCATCAACCAGCCGTTCCGACGGGGGGCCAGGGCAAGGTGCAGGCCCGGTTCGCCCGACGGACCGGCAAGCGGAAGCCCGTCTGCGGTTGCCCCGCGAATGCCGACCCGGGTCGGACCGACCTCGCCCGGTGCCTCGAGCAGGGCCAGACCGGCCGCAACCTGACGGGCAGCCTCGGCAGGATCGGGCTCGAGGTCGCGGCGCCCCGGCTCCATGGTTGCGCCGATGACGACGCCGCCATCACAGGGTGCGGCATAGACGCCGGGACCTCTGACCACGCGAGACGGTACCGTCGTGGCGACGAAGGTCAGCTGGCCGCGGATCGGGGTGATGGCGGACACACCGGAAGCGACGGAGGCCGGCAGACCGGCGATCGGTTCGCCGGCACCCGTGGCAAGGACCAGGGTCGCGCAGAACCAGACCCGGCCGTCACCCGCCTCGACCCGCCAACGACGGGCATCCGCCGCCAGACGCGCGACCTGACCCCGTACCATCGCCAGACCCGGCGTCCGCGCCAGCGACTTCAGGGCCGGTGCGACCTCTATGCGCCAGTCATCGGGGGTGGTCAGGCCCATCCTGTGCGCACGGCCGTCAAACCCGAGCGCGCGGAGACGAGCCGCCGCATCATCGGCGTCCTGCCCCCGCCAGTCGGCACCTTCGCGGAGCAGTTTCAGATCATGGGCCTCGGCAAAGGCCGGCCAGTGGTCGCGGGCCCGTTTGAGCAGGGCGGCGCGATCAGCGGAGACCTGCTCCAGCAGCGATTCCAGCGCCGGCGCGATCATGCCGGCCGCAATGGAGGAGGCGTTCGGACCGCCCGGGTCGATAACGGTCACAGCGTGGCCACGCATGGCCAATTCGGCCGCGGTGCAGAGGCCGAGCACGCCGGCACCGATCACGATCACATCAGGGGAAGAAGCCACGGGCGATCTGATCGACCGCCCGCAGCCTTAATGCAAGCGCTACTCGGCGGCGATGGCCGCAGCGCGGGCCCCACCGATGCGGGCCGTGAGGGCCGCGTGCTGTTCCCAAAGCGCCGCGGGCAGACGGTCGCCGAACTGGGCGTAGAACTCGGGGATGAGCGACGCTTCCTCGGCCCAGACGTCGGCGTCGACGTCGAGCAGGGTCGACAGGTCTGAATCGGACAGGGTCAGGCCCGACAAATCCAGCGCCTCGCGGCTCGGGACGCGGCCGACCGGGGTATCGACAGCCTCGGCCTCGCCGTCCAGACGCTCTGCGATCCATTTCAGAACGCGGGCATTGTCCCCGAAGCCGGGCCAGACGAACTGGCCGTCCTCGTTCTTGCGGAACCAGTTGACGAAATAGAGGCGCGGCAGTTTGGCCGCATCGGTCTTGCCACCCATCGACAGCCAGTGGGCGAAATAGTCGCCCATGTTGTAGCCGCAGAAGGGCAGCATGGCGAAGGGATCGCGGCGCAGGGTTCCGATGGCGTTCTCGGCGGCAGCCGTGCCTTCCGAGGCGACCGACGAGCCCATGAACACGCCGTGCTCCCAGTCGAAGGCCTCGGTCACCAGCGGCACGGCCGAGGCGCGGCGGCCGCCGAACAGGATGGCGTCGATCGGCACGCCCTTCGGGTCTTCCCACTCGGGGGCGATGGTCGGGCATTGCGAGGCGGGCGCGGCGAAGCGGGCATTGGCGTGGGCCGCAGGCTCGCCCGAGGCCGGATCGTGCGGAACGCCCTTCCAGTTGGTCAGGCCCTCGGGGGCGACCTTGGACAGACCTTCCCACCAGACGTCGTTGTCGGCGGTCAGGGCCGTGTTGGTGAAGACGGTATTGGTCGCCATGGTGGCGAGGGCGTTGCCGTTGGTGTTGCGGCTGGTGCCGGGAGCGACGCCGAAGAAGCCGGCTTCCGGGTTCACGGCATACAGACGACCGTCGTCGCCGAAGCGCATCCAGGCGATGTCGTCACCGATGGTCTCGGCGGTCCAGCCCGGAATGGTCGGCTGGAGCATGGCCAGGTTGGTCTTGCCGCAGGCCGAGGGGAAGGCGGCGGCGACATATTTGGCGCGGCCCTTCGGATCCGTCAGCTTGAGGATCAGCATGTGTTCGGCCAGCCAGCCCTCGTCGCGGGCCATGATCGAGGCGATGCGCAGGGCGTAGCATTTCTTGCCCAACAGGGCGTTGCCGCCATAGCCCGAGCCGAAGGACCAGATTTCGCGGGTCTCGGGATAGTGGACGATCCACTTGTCCTCATTGCAGGGCCACGGCACATCCGCCTGGCCCTCGGCCAGCGGCGCGCCGAGCGTGTGGACGGCCGGCACAAAGACACCGTCCTCGCCCATCAGATCCAGCACCGGCTGACCCATACGGGTCATGATGCCCATGGAGATGGCGACATAGCCGCTGTCGGTGATCTCGACGCCGAGGGCGCTGAGCTCCGAGCCCAGCGGGCCCATGGAGAAGGGCACCACATACATCGTGCGGCCGGCCATACAGCCGTCGAACAGGCCGTTCAGCCGGGCGCGCATCTCGACCGGGTCGGACCAGTTGTTGGTCGGGCCGGCGTCGACCTTGTCGGCCGAGCAGATGAAGGTCCGGCTCTCGACGCGGGCGACGTCCTTGGGGTCCGAGGCCGCATAGTAGCAGCCGGGGCGCTTGGTCTGGTCCAGCTCGCGCAGGGTGCCCTTGCCGATCAGGTCGGCGACGATGGCGGCCTTCTCGGCCTCCGAACCGTCGCACCAATGAACCCGCGCGGGCTTGGTCAGGGCCGCGATCTGCTCGACCCATGCAATGAGGCCGGCGTGTCTGGTGGGAGCCGGGTGAAGGCCCTGGATGGCGGATGCGGTCACTGTCACTCTCCTGAACGTCGCCCGGCGATCTGCGCCGCCGTGGCCTCCCTTGCGTGGCATCACGCAATGTTTCAGGCGCGGAATGACATCTTAGGCGACGCTGCGTCAACCGATGCACGTTTCAACCTCTCGCGAGCGAGGTGCCCGGAGGGCCCTGCACATTTCCGGTCGCCGGGAAGGGAGGCGCAGGGTATCGGAGCGGTCATGCAGACGATGGACCCGATCCGCACGACTCCACAAGGAGCCCTCGCCTCTCCCGCCGTGGCCCGGAACACCGGGCCAATCCTTGACGTGCTGCGCGCCCATCTGCCGCACCGGGGTGCGGTGCTGGAAATCGCCGCGGGGTCGGGCGAGCACGCCCTGGCCTTCGCCGGAGCCCTGCCCGGCCTCGACTGGACACCCAGTGACCCGTCGGCCGAGGCGCGGGCCAGTATCGCGGCCTGGGCGGCGACGGCGGGTCTGCCCAACCTGCGTCAGCCCCTGCCGCTCGATGTTCTGGACCCGACGACCTGGCCGGAGGACCGGCTGCAAGCCGTGGTCTGCATCAACATGATCCACATCAGCCCATGGGCCGCGACCGAAGGCCTGATGGCCCTGGCCGGGAGCCGGCTGGCCGTCGGCGGACTGCTGGTCCTGTACGGGCCCTATCGCGAGGCTGACGTTCCTCTGGCGGCCTCGAATGCGGCCTTTGACGAGAGCCTGAAGGCGCGCGATCCGGCCTGGGGCCTGCGCGACAGGGACGTGGTGACGGCGACAGCGAAGGCAGAGGGGCTGGCGTTGACCCGACGGATCGAAATGCCGTCGAACAATCTGATGCTGCTGTTCCGGCGAGTCTGAGCGGCCCTTGTGCTTCCGGCGGGGATGTGGCGGCATCGTCCCCCAGCTTGGCTGACCTGATGGAAGCACCAACATGAAACGTCTCGTCCTTGTTCTGGCCGTCCTGGCCGTCGCGGCTCCGGCCTGGGCGCAGACGCCGCCGACGCCGGCACCGGCCGCCGCTCCGGCTCCGCCCTATGGGGCGCCGATCGGGCTGGAGACGGCGCAGACCCTGATCGACCGGGCGACCGCGGCCGCCTCGGCGCGCGGATTTCGCATGGCCTTCGCCATCGTCGAGCCCTCGGGTGCCCTGGTCGCCTTCGGGCGGATGGACGACACCCAGTACGGCTCCATCGCCGTCGCCCAGGCCAAGGCCCGGTCCGCCGCCCTCTACCGGACCGCGACCTCCGTATCGGAGGAGCGGCTGACCGGCGGGCGGACGGCGCTGCTGGCGCTCGAAGGCATGGTGCCTGTCGCCGGCGGCGTGCCCATCATCATCGACGGTCGGGTCGTCGGTGCCATCGGCGTCTCGGGAGCCTCCTCGGCCCAGGACGACGAGGTCGCCCGGGCTGCCATCGCCGCCGCCCTCGGCGGCTGATCGGGGCGGCTGGACCCGGCGGCACCCTGCGGCTACGGACCCGCATGGCGTTTTCCAGAACCTATGACGGCGACGAGCCGGTCCGGATCAACAAATGGCTGGGCCAGACCGGCGTCTGCTCGCGCCGCGAGGCCGATGCCCTGATCGCCGACGGCCTGGTCTCGGTCGACGGCGAGGTGGTCAGTGACGCGGGCCGCAAGCTGGAGCCGGGCCAGACCCTGACCCTCAGCGACCGGGCCACCGCCCAGCTGGCCGAGGGCGTGACCATCGTGATGCACAAGCCGATGGGCTATGTCTCGGGCCAGCCCGAGCCGAACAAACTGCCCGCGGTCCGGCTGGTCACCGACAACAACCGGGTCGGCGAAGGCGTGACGCCTGCGGACGAGGTCTCCCTGCCCCCCATCGGACGGCTGGACGAGGATTCCCGCGGCCTGCTGCTGCTGTCATCCGACGGGGTGGTGGCCAAGGCGGTGATCGGGCCGGAGTCCGATCTGGACAAGGAATATCTGGTCCGGGTGACGGGCGACATCACCGAGAAGAAGCTCAAGATCCTGCGCCACGGCCTGATGCTGGACGGCCGCCAGCTGAAGCCGGCTTACGTCAGCCGGATGGAGTCCTTCCGCCTGAAATTCATCCTGCGCGAGGGCCGCAACCGCCAGATCCGGCGGATGTGCGAGATGGTCGATCTCGAGGTCGTAGATTTGATCCGTGTACGGATCGGCCCGCTGAAACTGGACAATCTGCCCGAGGGCAAATGGCGGCTGCTGACCCCCGAAGAGCGGGCGGCGCTGGTCGGTTAGGAGGCCGCCGGGCCTGACCCTCAGACCGAGGTCAGGCTGAGGGCATTGCCGTCGGGGTCGTTGAAGAAGGCGACCTTCGCCTTGCCGTCCGGCGCGGTCCAGATGCCCAGGTCGTCCTGACCCAGGCCCGGATAGATCGTCATGGTCACGCCACGCGCGACGAGCCGCCGGATCGTGCCCTCGATATCCTCGACCAACCAGCCCAGCACCGGATGCCCCTGGGCGACGTGGTTGTCGATCTTCGTGATCCGAAGGGTGGTCCCGTTCAGGTCAAAGACATGGGCGAACCCGTCGTCGACAACGAATCTGAACCCCAGCGTCTCGCCATAGAAGGCCCTGGCCTTCTCCGGGTCGCGCGTGTTGATGAAGGTGATCACCCCGGCCGAAGCCCCGATGGTCATGTCCGCTCTCCTGCCCCCGTCTGGAAGCGAGGATGGCCCGGGCCCGGGTTCGGGTCAATTGGGGCGAAGGCACTGACGGTAGCGCTGAAGCCAGGACACGCCCCCTGCAGACATTGACGCACGAATGCCGCCGTGGCCTCATCCAGCGACACCGGAGCAGACCGGGCGGACCCGGCCCCGTCGGGCCCGCGAGGAGAGGGCCGATGACCCCACGCCGCCCCCTGCCCGCCCTGATGCTGTTCCTGGCGGCGCTGATGAGCTGCAGCGAGCCCACGCCGCAGCCGGACGCGACGGCGCAAGGTGATGTCCGGGCGGGCTTCCGGGCCGTCTCGATCGCTGCCTGCACGCGCGAGTTCCGCAGCAAGGGGATGTCGCAGGACGGGGTCGACTACCTCTGCCCCTGTGTAGCGGATGAGCTGATGGCTGCAGCCACGACGGATGAGGCCCTCCTGGCAACGTCCGCCGCCGCTGGCGATGCGGCCATCCGCGCCTGTCTCGAGCGCGCCCCGGTGAGCGTACTGGGTCGCCGCTGAGGAAGAGGAGGCTGGTCAGGCGTGCTTCTAAAGCGGAATGTTATCGTGCTTCTTCCACGGGTTTTCCTGCTGCTTGTTCTTCAGCGTCCGTAGCGCCCGGATCAGCCGCCGCCGCGTCCCGTGCGGCATGATCACGTCGTCGATATAGCCGAGGCCCGCCGCCACGAAGGGGTTGGCGAACTTCTCCTTGTACTCGGCCTCGCGCGCCGCCAGCGCTTCAGGGTCGCCGGCCTCCTTGCGGAAGATGATCTCGACCGCGCCCTTGGCGCCCATGACGGCGATCTCGGCACTGGGCCAGGCGTAGTTGACGTCGCCGCGCAGGTGTTTGGAGCTCATCACGTCATAGGCGCCGCCATAGGCCTTGCGGGTGATGACGGTCAGCTTGGGCACGGTGGCCTCGGCATAGGCGAACAGAAGCTTGGCACCGTGTTTGATCAGGCCGCCGTACTCCTGACGCGTGCCGGGCATGAAGCCGGGCACGTCGACGAAGGTCACCAGCGGGATGTCGAAGGCGTCGCAGAAGCGCACGAAACGGGCGGCCTTGCGGCTGGAATCGATGTCCAGCACCCCGGCCAGGACCTGCGGCTGGTTGGCGACGACGCCGACCGTCTGGCCGTCGAGGCGGCCGAAGCCGGTGACGATGTTCTTCGCAAAGTCCGGGCCGATCTCGAAGAATTCGGCCTCGTCGACCGTCTTCAGGATCAGTTCCTTGATGTCATAGGGCTGGTTCGGATTGGCCGGGACCAGGGTGTCGAGGCTGGCCTCGTCGCGCTCGGGGTCGTCGTAGCTGTCGCGGACCGGCGGCTTTTCGCGGTTCGACAGGGGCAGGAAGCCGATCAGGCGGCGGACCTCGCTGAGGGCCTCCAGATCGTTCTCGAAGGCGCCGTCGGCGACGCCGGACTTCTGCGAATGGACACGCGCGCCGCCCAGGTCCTCGTGGGTGACCACCTCATTGGTGACCGTCTTCACCACATCGGGGCCGGTCACATACATGTAGGAGGTGTCCTTCACCATGAAGATGAAGTCGGTGATGGCCGGCGAATAGACGTCGCCGCCGGCGCAGGGGCCCATGATGACGCTGATCTGGGGGATGACCCCCGAGGCCAGGGTGTTCTGCAGGAAGATGTCGGCATAGCCGGCCAGGGCCTCGACCCCCTCCTGGATGCGAGCGCCGCCGGCGTCGAACAGGCCGATGATCGGGGCACCGTTGGTCAGGGCCATGGTCTGGATCTTGACGATCTTGGCCGCATGCGCGCCCGAAAGGGAGCCGCCGAAGACCGTGAAATCCTTGGAGAAGACATAGACCAGACGGCCGCCGATGGTCCCTCTGCCGGTGACCACGCCGTCGCCGGGGATGCGCTGGGCCTCCATGCCGAACTGGGTCGAGCGATGCTCGACGAACATGTCGGTCTCCTCGAAGGAGCCCTCGTCCAGCAGGACGTCGATCCGCTCGCGCGCGGTCAGCTTGCCCTTGGCGTGCTGGCTGGCGATCCGCTTTTCACCGCCACCGAGGCGGGCCCCGGCGCGGCGGGCTTCGAGCTGGTCGAGGATGGTCTTCATACGGCGTCTCCTTGAGGGCGAGGCTTAAGGAGGGCCGGGGGCGGAGGCAAGCGGGGACGGCGAACCGGCTCCGCTGGCTGGTTCATCACAAAGGGCACCAAGGGGGCACGAAGAACACGAAGGGAGCGCGTCCGTCCCGAAGGGACAATCAAGTCCTCATGAGGACAGAGAAGGCCGCTGTGCGGCAAGGCACCGGCCCCTTTGTGCCCTTCGTGGATCCTTTGTGCCCTTCGTGATGAACCAGCACAGGCAGGTACCTAGCCCGAGAAACCCTGTCCCAATGGCGGGGGCGCCGTCATCGCCGCCAGCCGCTGAAGCTCGGCAACATGGGCGGCGAAGGCCTTGCGGCCGGACGGGGTCAGGCTGATCCAGGTGCGCTGACGGCCGTTCTCGGCGGCCTTGGTAAGGGCGACATGGCCCGCCTCCTCCAGCTGCTTCAGGTGTTTCGACAGGACCGAGTCCGACACCTTGATGGCGTCGCGCAGCATGGCGAATTCGGCGCTTTCGACGCTGGAGAGGATGGCACAGATCTGCAGCCGCCCGGGGGCGTGGATGACCGCGTCGAAGGCGGGCACCGGCTGCGCACTCATTGACCGCCCTCGGCCAGCTCCCTGCGATAGACGTGCGCCCACCAGCGGCCGAAGACGATCGTGATGACAAAGGCCAGTGCGCCACCCAGGAACGGTGCCCACCAGGGCCCCTCGAACAGCCGGGTCCACCAGGACAGGCCGAGGCAGCCGAAGAAGGGCGGCAACATGGCGAAGGCGACCCAGCGGGCCCGCTTCGGCTGATAGGCACTGACCCACCAGCCGAAGCGATCGCGCCACCATTTGACCATCCAGAACAGGCCGGCGAGCGTGCCCAGCACAATCAGCGCGCTCGATATCTGTGGCAGGCCCTGGACCGTGACCATGGCCGCGAGAACCAGGCCGAAGACGACGTCCCAGATCGGCGGATAGTCCATGCTGCGCCCAACCTCGGCGCGGGCTTCACGAATAGAGGCCAGGGCCTCGTGCGGATTGATGTCATCGTTCATGGGTTACCTTCCTCTCCGGCTCAGATCGCCGACCGCGCCAGATCGCGGCGCCAGGCGCGCATCCAGGCCTCACCGGCCACAAAGGCCATCCCCCAGGCCAGGACCACCGCCAGCGGCCCCGCCCAGGCCGGGCCGTCGAACAGTCGCGGCGACATCGCCAGGGTGATCAGGGCCATCATCGCCAGCCCCAGTCCCAGCCCGACCGCCACTGCGCCGCGCGACCGATCCACCCCCAGCCGCCAGCCCAGCCGGGCCTGGTCGCGACGGGCGACGACAATGGCTCCCACGGCCACGACGGCGGCCAGCGGGAAGGCCAGGCTCCCCGGCGCGGCGAACACCCCGACCAGGCCCGCCATCAGGGTCGCATGCAACAGCCGCGAGCCCAGCGGATAGACCAGCCGGCGATCCAGAGCTGTCCGCGCCTCGTCGATCGCCGCAAGGGCGTCATGGGGGGTCAGGGTCCTGCGTCATGGGAAAACCTCACTTTCCAATGCGGAAAGCGTATCATCACTTTCCATGATGGCAAGTGATTATTTTCCGCTTTGGAAAGTTAGCTGGCGCGCGAGGGGATGGTCTCGGCCAGGAGTCGCTCCAGCACCGCCAGTCCTTCCGCCAGGGCGGCGCGCCGGTCGTCCGGCAGGGTCGAGAGCGCCGCGACCAGCGGGGCGATGCGGCGCGCCTGCCCTTCCGCCAGCAGGGCCCGGCCGGCGTCAGTGGCCGCCAGCCATGACACGCGGCCATCAGCAGGATCGGCCGCACGCGTGATCAGTCCCAGGCCCTGCAGTTCGCCGGCGACGCGGGTGATGGTCGGGCGGCTCACTTCCTCGAAGGCGGCGAGGTCGGACATGCGCAGGCGGCCGGCATGAACCACCACCGCCAGCGCCGACGCCTGCGGTCCGCTGAGGCGCGGCGAAGGGTCGGCGGTCCGCAGCCAGCGCGTCAGGCGCACAGCGGCCAGCGTCAGCCGGTCGGCGATCAGTTCGGGCGCTGACATTGACCCTCCATTATGCTTAGTTTACGAAACTAATTATAACTGGGAGCCCCGGATATGACAACTGCCCTCACTGGCCGGCTGGGCCTGCTGACCACGCTGGTCTTTTTCGCGGCCCTGATGCTGTTCGCGGCGCTCGACCCCGCCTATTCGCACGCGACCCGGGCGGTCAGCGAACTTGGCTCCGTAGGAGCGCCGAACCAGCTGGCGTGGAACCTGATCGGCTTCCTCGGCGTGGGGCTGGGGCTGACCGCATTCGGTTGGGGCCTGGGCAGGGCGACCGGTGACCGCTGGACCGGCGGACTGGCGGCCCTGTTCGGACTGGCCTTCGCCGCCACGGCCATCCCCGCCGACATGAGCGATCTCGGCAGCCCCGGCTCGACAGCCCATATCGTGGCCTCACAGGCGGTGCTGCTGTTCTGGGCCGCCGCCCTGGTCCGCCTGCTGTTCGTCAGGCGGGCCGGCCCGGCGTTGCGCTGGATCGCGGCGGCGGGACTGGCGCTGGCGGTCGGGGCCATCGTGGTCCGCGGTATGGCGCTGCTGCCGCCGGGACTCAGCCAGCGGCTGTCATTCGCAGTGGTATTCGGCTGGGTGGCGGCGACGTCGCTGACGCTGCTCAGGCGAGCGCCCTGAACCACCGTTCCAGCAGCACGGCCTCCGCGCGCCGGGCGGCGGTGCGTTCGGCGGCCTCGGCGTCGACGCCCCACTGGCGTTCCTGAAAGGCCTCGTCGAGGCGGCTGAGCTCGAAGGCGGCCTCGCCGCCGATCTCGCCCTGTTGCAGGGCCAGGGCCAGCACGGCCGAGCCCAGCAGGGGGGTGGCCGTGGCCAGGCCGGTCAGGGCGAAATCGTCCAGGGCCAGGGCGAGCGCCCGCGTCCGCGCCACCGCCTGCGGATCCTGCGGCCGGTGCACAATCCCTTCGGCGACCTCCAGCCGGATGCCGTGGGTGCGCGCGGCCCAGTCGCGCCAGGGCCCCCAGGCCTGCGCCTGTTCGGCCACGAGGGAGGTCGGATGCTCCGCGAGGTAGCAGAGCAGGTCTGTCCCGGCGAAGGCGGCAATCTCGTCGGCCACGGCCTCGCGGACCTGGGGGACCCGGTCGATGGCGGTCGAGGCCAGGCGGGTGGCGGGCATGGTCGCCGGGTCGATGAACTCGCCCTGGGCGGCCCATTCTTCAGCCGCCAGCCGCGCGGCGGCCTCGGTGGGCAGGCGCAGGGGAGCATGGGCCGGGGTCTTCGGCGTGCGGCCATCGAGGGTGACGGCCCAAAACGTCCCCTGCCCCCCCTCCCCTTCGGCCACATCCACGGCCTTCCAGAAGCGTTTCAGACGCTCCTCGGACTCGCGGAAACCCTTGCGGGCGGCAACATTGGGATCGAGCGGCGGGATATGGCTCATGACGGTCTCAGGCGGCGCGGGTCAGGTCGGCGAAGCCGTCCAGCACCACGGTCAGTTCGGCAAAGGAGCGGGCGACGTGGCGGGCCCCGGCGGCCTGCTGCTCCTCGACCGTATGAAAGCCCCAGGCCACGCCCAGCGGCAGGACGCCGGCATTGATCGCCATCCGGATGTCATGGGCGGTATCGCCGATCATCAGGGTGGTGGCCGGACAGGCGTCGCAGGCCGCCATGGCGGCGTGGAGCATGGCCGGGTCCGGCTTGCCCGGCCCGTCCTCGGCGCAGTGGGACGAGATGAACAGGTCAGCCCAGCCCTCACGCGCCAGATTGCGGGCCACGCCGCGGCGGTTCTGGCCCGTGGCCAGCGCCAGCCGCCAGCCGTCGCGGTGCAGGCGGCGGATAGTCTCCATGGCCCCGGGATAGAGGGGCTCCTGCAGCCCTTCTTCATGCATGCGCGCGAAGCTGGCGCGAAAACCGGCGATAAACCGGGCGAGATCGGCGGGGCCGAGGTCGGGCTCCAGCTCCGCCAGCGCATGCTCCAGCGTCAGGCCAACGATCTTGCGGACGCGGTCATAGTCCGGCTCGGGCAGGCCGAGATCACGCGCGGCCTCGCAGGCGGCCCGATGGATCGAGGCACGGCTGTCGACGAGGGTGCCATCAATGTCGAAAACGGCGAGGGGTCTCATCGCTGGCGGCGCACCCCTTCGAACGGATCGCTCTCGTTCCCTTCCGCCTCCTCGAAGCCGAAATGGGCGAAGCCGGCACGCATCTCCGGGCTCAGAGGGGCCTCGACCTTCAGCATACCGCCGCGCGGATGCTCCAGCTCGATGCTGCGGGCATGAAGCTGCAGCTTCAGCGGGCCGGACAGCTCCTTCGACTTTTCGTCCCCGTATTTGGGATCACCGAGGATCGGGTGGCCGATGCCGGCCATGTGGGCGCGCAGCTGATGGGTCCGGCCGGTGAAAGGCCGCAGGGCCATCCAGCTGGCCCGGTGCGCGGCGCGGGAGATGGTGGCGAAGGCAGTCTCGGCCGGCTCGGCCCGGGGGTCCTTGCGGTCGGCGGGGCGCATCATCTCGAAATCGTTGATGCCGGTCTTCTTCAGCGGCATGTCGATCTGGCCGGCGGCCGGCTTCGGATTGCCGATGACGATGGCCCAATAGGTCTTCTTTGCCTGACGCCGGGCAAAGGCCCCCGCCAGCCGCTTGGCCGCCTCGGGTCCCTTGCCCAGCAGCAGGACGCCGGAAGTGTCGCGGTCGAGACGGTGCACCAGACGCGGGCGGTCCATCCCCTCCCCCCAGGCCGACAGCAGCCGGTCGACGTGGCGGCTGGTCTTGGTGCCGCCCTGGACGGCGAGACCGTGGGGCTTGTTGATGGCGATGACCATGTCGTCCTCATAGAGGACCAGCGACTTGGCGAACTTGATGTCCTGGGCGCTCAGGGTGTGGACATCGCCGGCCTGACGCGAGGTGTCGTCGGGGATCGGGGGCACGCGCACGGCGGCACCGGCGGTCAGGCGACCTTCCGGCTTGATGCGGGCGCCGTCGACGCGGATCTGGCCGCTGCGGGCCATCTTCTGCACCTGGATATTGGACAGGTGCGGCCAGCGCCGGCGGAACCAGCGGTCCAGCCGGATGCCGTCCTCGGCCTCGGCGACATAGATGGTCAGGACCTCGCGCTTGGGTGCGGGTTCGGACTCTTGAATGGGTTCGTTGGTTTCAGGGGGGGTCAAAGGGCGGCTCCGAAGGCGCGGCGGGCGACCATCAGGCCGAGAAACAGGGCGGCGATCGACAGGACCACCGAAGCGAGGACATAGCCGCCCGCCATGGCCAATTGACGGCGCTCGATCAACAGCGCCGCCTCCAGTGAAAAGGCCGAGAAGGTGGTGAAGCCTCCGAGAACCCCGACGGCGGCGAACAGACGGATGGACTCCCCGTGCACCCCGCCACGGAAGGCGAGCCAGCCCGCCAGCAGCCCCATCAGCAGACCGCCGGCCACATTGACCGCCAGCGTGGCCCACGGCCAGCCGCTGGCCGGCAGGAGGCGTCCGACCCCGTAGCGGGCGACAGCGCCGAGGGCGCCCCCGGCTGCAACGATGAGAAGACGTGTCATATTGCCGGGCTTATACTGGACCCGGCGTCAAAGCGAAGGAGTCTGACGTGCTCGATCTTGGACTGGCCATTCTCCACCACATCCTCGCCTTCGGCCTCGTGGCCCTGCTGGCGATGGAAGGGCTGATGCTGAAGGACCCAACGGTCGAGCCCGCCCGGCTGACGAGTGTGGACGCGCGATACGGCATCGTGGCGGGCCTCGTCGTCGCCGTCGGTATCTCCCGCCTTGTCTGGGCCGGCAAGGGCTGGGCCTTTTATGAGACCAACCCCTACTTCTGGGGCAAGATCGGTCTGTTCCTGGTCCTCGGACTGGTCTCCATCGGACCGACGCTGCTGTTCATCCGTTGGCGCAGGGCCGCCGCAGGTGCCGCCCCGTACACACCGCCCCCCGCCGAATTGAAGCGCGCGCGCCAGTGGGTCGGACTGGAGGCCCTGCTGCTGGTTCCCCTCCTGGCCTGCGCCGCCGCCATGGCGCGATATCCGTTCTGACTGAAACTTCACTTGCCGGGAGGCAGGGTTAACGCCGATATCTGGTGTCAGGGTGCCGCTTCGCGCCCGAGGGGAACGCCGTCCGCCCGGCGGCGCTATCTGTCATAGTACCGGGCCGATGATTCAAGGGACCGCCGCAAGCGCCATGTCGCAGGACGATCACAGCCACGGACACGACGGCCACGGCGCGCCGCACGACGGCGGCCACGGCGGCCATGGCGAGGACGCCCGGCTGCACGCCGCGCCGAATCCCCCGCCGCCCGGTGCCCAGGACAGCCCTCATCGGGCCGTGCCGCAACCGACGCCGAGCCACGCCCGGGAGGCCCTGCGCGGCGGCGACGGCATCCTGCGTCCCATTTCCGAGAGCGAGTATTTCGCGGCCACGCCCGAGGCCGAGGCGATCGTCTCGTCGCATATCAACGAGTATTTCAACCAGCCGCTCGACATCTTTCCCTTCTGGGAGACCGACGGAAAGCCGGATCGCTTCCACGTCCTGTTCAGCCGCCAGATCGAGGAACGGTTCCCGGTCGACACCGACATCCGCAGCCGTATCCACGGCTATGGTCGGCGGGTGTTCAAGGCGCTGGTGACCCATGTCACGGTCAAGCGGCTGAGCCAGGCCGGGGCGCTGCTCGCCTTCGCCGCCCTGGCCATCCTCGGCCCCGGCTGGTTTACAAGCTGGACCGGTTCCGAGGCGATGGGTCTCGGACTGGCCGCCGGTGCCATGATCGCCGCCTTCGGCATCTACTGGGGCGTGCAGGCGGTGCTGTTCATCCAGTACCGGTTTCAGCTGGAGAACGACTCCTACGAGCTGTCACGCGAGATCGTACAGCGGACCCGCGAACTGCAGAACCTGTTCACCAGCGCCCGCGCCATGGCCGACCAGGCCGAGACCCAGTTCGCCAACGACGGCAAGGCCTGGGGCCAGCGCGCCCTGTATCTGACGCGGCTGACCATGTGGTTGGGTGCCCGGATGGAATACCTCGAAAAACACATCCAGATGGAGCTGTGGCGCGTGCGCCGCGAGCGCTACTGGATGCGCTGGGCCCAGCGGATCCTGACGCCCCTGGTCCTGATTATCGGCCTTGTCGTGCTGGCGCTTGAGCCTGCGCCGGCTACGGGCGAGGTCGGCTTCCGCGCCCTGCAGGGTCTGGCCGCCCTGTTGGGACTGCTGGTCAGCTATGTATCCTATTTCCGCTGGCGCACCCCGGTGGCGGCGATCCAGGACAAGCTGGGCGTCGACGGCTGGGTCCGCTATTCGTCGCTGGACGTGGACAATTCCGTGGCCGACCAGGTCCGGCGCGACAAGGAACGTCTGGTCGAATACCGCCAGCTTTCCCGCGGCGGTCGCTGAGAGGCGGCTTTACCCCTGTCCCTTGGCCCTTGGCCGCCGCGCTCAGCGGCGGTGCAGGGGCTAAAGCCCCGCCGCCGCCTTCAGCGCCTCGAAATCCTCGGGCGGCGGCGCTTCGACCGTCCGGTAGCCGCCTTCCGGGTGAGGGAAGATCAGCTTGGCCGCATGCAGCATCAGACGCGGCGCGGCGCGGCCGGCGAAGGTCAGCGCTCCGCCGTAGCGGGCGTCGCCCGCCAGGGGCCGGCCGATGGAAGCCATATGGACCCGCAGCTGGTGCATCCGGCCCGTCGCCGGGTCCAGCTCGACCAGGGCCCCGTCATCGGACGCCGACAGGGTGCGGTAGCGACTGAGGGCGGCCTGGGCACCCGGCGTGTCGGCGGTGACGGCGCGCATATAGCTTTCGCGGCCGATCTCCTGGCGCAGCAGCGGCGTATCGATGGTTCCGGACTTCGGCTCCGGCGCGGCCGAGAGCAGGGCCAGATAGGTCTTCTTGAACCGCCGCGCCTGCATGGCCTTGCCGAGAAAGCCCGCCGCGGGCTTGGTCTTTGCCGCCAGGATCACCCCCGAGGTGTCGCGGTCCAGCCGATGCACCAGATCGGGGCGCTTTCCGTTCGAGCGGGCAAAGGCCCACAGCAGGTCGTCCATTGTATGCGCCTGGATGCGGCCGCCCTGGCTGGACAGGCCGGCGGGCTTGTTGAAAACGATCACGGCCTCGTCCTCATGGATCACCCATGAGCGGACGGCGGCGATGTCGGCTTCGCTCAGCGAGACGGGGGTTCGGTCGGTCACCGCGCCTGCATAGGCGAAAGACCGACCGTCCGTCAGCCCCTCAACGCAGGACGCCCTTCTTGCTCATCGTCCAGGCGTACCCGGTGAAGAAGGCGCAGCCGGCAGCGATGACGACATTCATGATGACGATCATCGATGAAGCCACCTTGACCCCGTCCTGCATCATGAAGCCCATCACCTTGCCGCCGTCGCTGAGGCCATAGGTGTAGAGCAGGCTGAACAGGAAGGCTCCGAAAGAGGCGGCGAAGACCGGGAAGGCCAGCTTGTTGCGCAGCAGCAGCAAAAGCGAGCCCAGCACCCCGCCCCAGACCCCGATGGCCCAGATGGCGGTCATCCAGACCGGCATGGCCTCATAATAGGCGATCTGGTCGGGTGTCATGCCTGCGGCGGCCAGATAGGCGGCCCCCCCGGTCATGCTCATGATGTAGTCATAGCCGCCGTAGCCGTTCCACAGCACGGCGACGGCTCCCACGGCCCAAAGGTGCCAGGGCGTCTTCACAGTCATATCGGTCATGGTCCCCTCCCAAGGTTGATCGATGGGTAGGGACGCTAGACCCAAAACCGCTGTTACGGCAACGTCAGGCGACCGGCACCCGCCAGGGCGGGTTCAACCGGTTTTCGCCGGCGAAATAGAGGCAGAGACGGTTGCCGTCGGGGTCACGAAGCCGGGCCTCACGCCAGAGCCAGCTCTGGTCGACCGGGTCGCCGTCGAAGGCGACGCCCGCAGTCTTGAGGACGGTGACCCGGGCGTCGAGATCGTCGCACTCGAAATAGATCATCGTCCCACCGGGCACGGGTGCCTCCGCACGCTCAATGGAAAAGGTCGCCCCGCCCGGGCAAAGGAAACGGGCATAGTGGTCACTGGATACGATCAGCTCCAGCCCGAGCCGCTGGTAGAAGGCGCGGGCGCGCGGGATGTCGGCGACCTCGACGGTGATCTGGTTGAGGTTCATTCGTCGCCCTGTCGCGCCGCCCGCAACGCCGCCCAGCGTTCCAGCCGTTCCTTCACCTTCGCCTCGTGCCCTTCGCCTTTCGGCTTGTAGAAGGTGCGGCGGTCCATCCCGTCCGGGAAGAAGTTCGCGCCAGAGAAACCCTCCGGCGTCTCCGGGTCGTACTGATAGCCCTTGCCGTAGCCGAGCGACTTCATCAGCTGCGTCGGGGCATTACGGATGTGGGCCGGGGGCATCAGCGAGCCGGTCTCGGCCGCCGCCCGCTTCGCCGCCTTGAAGGCTTCGTAGACGCCGACCGACTTGGGCGCGGTGGCCAGATGAACCACGGCCTGGGCCAGGGCCAGTTCGCCCTCCGGGCTGCCGAGAAAGTCATAGGTATCCTTGGCCGCATTGGCGACCAGCAGGGACAGGGGGTCCGCCTCGCCGATGTCCTCGACCGCCATCCGCACGATCCGGCGGGCCAGATACAACGGATCCTCGCCGCCGTTCAGCATCCGCGCCAGCCAGTAGAGGGCCGCGTCGGGGTCAGATCCCCGAACCGATTTATGCAGTGCAGATATGAGGTTATAATGCTCTTCTCTGCTCTTGTCGTAAGCGGGCGCGCGCTTCTGCAGGATGCCGGCCAGGGCCTGGACATCCAGCGGCTCGGTCGAGGTCAGGTCGAACAGCACCTCGGACATGGTCAACAGATAGCGGCCGTCCCCGTCGGCCAGCGCCAGCAGGGCATGGCGGGCTTCCGGGGTCAGGGGCAGGACCCTGCCCTCCTGCGCTTCGGCCCGGATCAACAGTTGATCGAGCGCAGCATCGTCCAGCCGCTTCAGCACATAGACCTGTGACCGCGACAACAGGGCCCCGTTCAGCTCGAACGACGGGTTCTCGGTCGTGGCGCCGACAAGGGTGACGATCCCCTCCTCCACGAACGGCAGGAAGCCGTCCTGCTGGGCGCGGTTGAAGCGGTGGATCTCGTCGACGAACAGCAGGGTCGACTGACCGGCGGCGCGGCGCATGCGGGCGGCCTCGAAGGCCTTCTTCAGGTCGGCGACGCCCGAGAAGACCGCGCTGATCTGCTGGAACTGGTAGCCGGCGGCCTGGGCCAGCAGGCGGGCGATGGTGGTCTTGCCGGTACCCGGCGGCCCCCAGAGTATCATCGAGCCCAGACGCCCGGCCTCGACCATGCGCCGGATCGGACCGCCCGGCCCCAGCAGATGGTCCTGGCCCACCACCTCTTCCAGCGTGCGCGGCCGCAGCCGGTCGGCCAGCGGTGCGTCAGGAGGATGGATGCCGGAGGCTTCGAACAGGTCGGTCATGCGCGACCACAGTTAGGCGTTCCGGGCGCGCATTTCACGCGTTAGTGTGGCCGCCGCAAAGGAGAGCGACATGGCCGAACCCAACCTCGTACCGCCCGGCGGTGTCATCCCCTATCTGACCATCCCCTCGCGTGGCGGCCAGGCGGCCGTTGAATTCTATCGCGCGGCCTTCGGGGCCGAGGAGCTGTTTCGCAATCTGGCCGAAGACGGCGAGCGACTGATGCACAGCCGCCTGCTGATCAACGGTGGCCTGATCATGCTGTCGGATGAGTTCCCCGAATACGGCAATGAGGCAGACGTCGTGCCCAAGGGCTTCGCCCTGCATCTGCAGGTCGACGACGCCGACGACTGGTGGGGTCGCGCCCTGCTGGCCGGCGGCACCCCGCTCATGCCACTGGCCGACCAGTTCTGGGGCGATCGCTACGGCCGGCTGATGGACCCGTTCGGCCATTGCTGGTCGATCGGGTCGCCGATCCGCTAATGAGCTACGTCCCGCCCGATCCGCCGGTCATGCCCTATCTGCTGGTGCATGACGGACCGGGGGCGCTGGACTGGTACGGGCGGGCGTTCGGGGCGACCTGCGATTTCCGCTACGACGAGTCTGACGGTCGGCTGGGCCACGCCATGGTGATGGTCAATGGCGGAGCCTTCTATCTGGCCGACGAATTCCCCGAAGTGCAGGACCGGATTGGCGCGCGGGCACCAGTCACGCTCGGCGGCACCAGCGTGACAATCTCGCTGGCCGTGGACGACGTGGACTCCTGGATGGCCCGGGCGGTCGGCGAAGGGGCAGTGGTCATCCGCCCGGCCGGGGACGAGTTCTATGGCCGCCACGGCAAGGTGACCGACCCCTATGGCCATATCTGGTCGATGATCGGACCCAAGCGGACCTGATCAGCGCACCACCAGCACGCCCCGCTGTCCCCGGCGCTCGACCAGCAGCTGGGAGCCGCGTGGCAGGTTGGCCAGTTGCTGCGGCGAAGTCACCGGGCGGTCGTTGACGGCCATGATCACGTCGCCGGCCTGCAGGCCCACGCCGCGCCGGGCGTAGCTGTTCGAGGCGACCTGGCCGACAACGACGCCACTGGCGAAGGGATCGCCCCCAAGACTGTCAGCGAGGGCGGGATTCAGGGCCAGCACCTGGGCTCCGGTCAAACCCCCTGACTGGATCACCGTCGCCCCTTGCACATCCGCATTGCCCGGCAGCCGCTGGACCCGCGCGTCAACCACCAGCGGCCGCCCGTCGCGCAGCACGGACACACGCACCGTCTCATTCGGCTCGCGCGTGCCGACCCGGAAATTCAGGCCGCCCTGGTCGTTGACCTCGGCTCCGTCGATGGCGGTGATGACATCGCCCATGCGCAGGTCGGCGCGGTCGCCGGGTCCCTCCGGCCAGACCTCGGTCACCACCAGACCCTGCGGGCGCTCGAGGCCGAGGCTGCGGGCCAGGTCGGCGCTGACGGTCTCGCCCTTTACGCCCAGCCAGGGGCGGATCACGGCGGTGGCACCGCCGACGGCCGAGTCCACCACCCGGCGCACGGCTGCCGCCGGCACCGCAAATCCGACACCCGACGACGAGCCCGAACGGGAGAAGATGGCGGTGTTGATCCCGATCAGCTCGCCGTCCATGTCCACCAGCGCCCCGCCGGAATTGCCCGGATTGATGGCCGCGTCAGTCTGGATGAAGGAGCCGCTGTCCGAGATGCCGGTCTCGGTCCGGTTCAGGGCCGAGATGATGCCGTTGGTCACGGTCTGGCCGACCCCGAACGGATTGCCGATGGCCAGCACGAGGTCGCCGACCTGCTGTTCCTCGCGGTCATCGATCCTGAGCGTCGGGAGCCGCTCATTGACCCCCTCCAGCTGCAGCACGGCGATGTCGGAGCGCTCGTCAGCGAGGATGATCCGGGCGTTGAACTCGCGGCGGTCATTCAGCACGACCTTGATCTGCTGCATGCCGTTGATGACGTGATAGTTGGTCACCACCACCCCGTCGGCACGGACAATGACCCCCGATCCGACCGAGCCGACCTGCTGGGCCCGCGGACCCTGGCCGAACATCGACCAGAACGGGTCCTGGACCTGTTGCAGGCCACGCGCAGAGACATTGACCACGGCGGGTGCAGCGGTCCGGACGACAGGGGCGAAGCTGGACTTCATGGCCAGGGCATCGCCCGGCACCACACGGTCATCGGGAAAGACGCCGTCCTGGGCCTGGCTGTCGTTCGACTGGCCACAGGCCGAGAGGATCAGGGCGACGGCGAGTGCGACGGTCTGGGTCTTCATGGTCATCCGGAGAGTCTGGGGCATTGAGGCCACGCCATTCCGCTACGAATTCTGGACCGTATCAAGGCAGGGGCAGGTCCTGCGCGGCTTCCGGTTCCTGACGCTCCGCCCGCCGCCCCACCCACCAGCCGATCAGGGCGGCGAGCAGCAGGGCAACCGCGGCCAGATAGAAGGCCAGCCCGGGATCGGTCAGGATCCGGACGGCTGCGAGCTGAAGCAGGCCCGACGCCGGCGCGAGGGTCTCCGCGATCCAGGCCCGCGTCCCGACCGCCCCGTCGCCGACGGAGAAGGAATAGATCCAGCCGAAAAAGAGCGGCGACATGACCCCGGCGATCGAGGCCACGCTCATGTTCGCGCCCTGCAACTGGCCCTGCTCGTCCTCGCCGACATGACGGGTCATAAGCGATTGCAGGGTCGGCATGGCCAGTCCCCACAGGGAATTGGGCAGAACGGCGAGGATGAAGATCAGCCCGTCCGGCGCCCAGCCCATGGTCGCGACCCCGACGGTGCCGCCCACCAGCCCCAGCACCATGGTCATCCGGTCCCCCAGCCGTTTGACGACCGGCCCGACCAGAACGCCCTGCACCAGCATGTCCAGCACCCCGACCAGGGCCAGCAGCAGACCCACCTCCTTCGGCCCCCAGCTGTAGCGATAGGCGGCATACAGAACGAACACTGCGGTGAAGAGGTGGTGGGCGAAATAGAGAAGGAAATTCACGACCGAGAGGCCGGCAAGCTCCGTATTCCGCCTGAGCAGGATCAGGGCCCCGACCGGGTTGGCCCTCTTCCAGCTGAACTTCATGCGCTTTTCAACCGGCAGGCTCTCGGGCAGGACCAGCAGGCCGTAGAAGAAGGCCACCGCCGACAGGGCTGCCGCGAACCAGAAGGGCACGCGCGGACCGAATTCGCCGAGGACGCCGCCCAGCAAGGGCCCCAGCACGAAACCGGCGGAAAAGGCTGCGCCGATCAGGCCGAAGGCGCGGGCGCGTTTCTCCGGGGCGGTTATGTCCGCCATATAGGCATAGACGGTGGTAAAGCTGGATGAGGTGATCCCGGCGATGATCCGCCCCAGCGCCAGCCACCACAGGTCGGGTGCCAGGGCCATCAACATATAGTCGAGCGACAGGCCCGCACAGCTGATCAGGATCACCGGCCGGCGGCCGTACTGGTCCGAGAGCGAGCCGATGATGGGGGAACAGAGGAACTGCATCCCCGCCCACAGGGCCACGAAGACGCCGTTGATGATGCCCGCGCGGGCGTTGGAGCCGACGAAGTCCTCGATCAGGACCGGCAGCACCGGAATGATGATCCCCATAGCCACGATATCCAGCACCGCCGTCACAAAGATGAAGGCGAGCGCGGCGCGTTGGGTGCGGAGACGGGACAGGACAGACATGGGGCGTTCCGGGCGGGAGGGCCTTCTAGCGGACAGGTGCGTTGGCGTCAGCCCCATGGCAGACTGGGGCCGGAGGCTCCCATGACCCAGTTCGAACAGGTGACGCCCTTCCTGCATGTCCCCGATCTGCAGAAGGCGCTGGACTTCTTCACCGACATTCTCGGCTTCACGGTGCCGTTCCGCCAGGACGGTTATGCCTACATCCACCGCGAAACGGTCGGCTTCCGGCTGCTGGAGGCCGAAGGGGGCGAGGCTGCGGCGGGCCGGCGGCGCTTCGCCTACTATATCGACGTCCGCGACGTGGACGCCCTGTACGAAGCGCTCAAGCCGAAGCTCGACACCCTTCCGTCAGGCGATGTGCATGGCCCGGCCGACAAGCCCTACGGCCAGCGCGAACTGCTGGTGCTGGCCCCGGACGGCGAACTGATCGTCTTCGGCATGGAAATCCGGCCGGCCGAGGTTGCGAAAGCTTAATGCCATGCCGCCTTGCGCGGCGAGGACAGGCAGGGCCAAGCTGCCCCCATGACAGCCGTGATCGAAACGAGGGGTCTGACCAAGACCTACGGAACCGTCCGCGCCCTCGACGGGCTGGACCTCTCCATCCCGCGCGGCGGGGTCTATGGCGTGCTGGGGCCCAACGGGGCCGGCAAGTCGACCCTGTTCCGCATTCTGCTGGGCCTGATCCGGCCGACGGACGGGACGGCCACCATCATGAACGGGCCGGTCGGCGACATCGCCCACATGCGCCTGACGGGCTCGATGATCGAGACCCCGCGCTATCCCCCCTATTTGACCGCACGGCAGGTCCTGCACTGGCTGGCGCTGGAGCACGGCATCACCGGGACGGCGGACATTCCATACTGGCTGGAGCGGGTCGGGCTGTCCGAAGCCTCGGACCGCAAGGTGCGCGGCTTCTCCGTGGGTATGATGCAGCGCCTCGGCGTCGCCGCCGCCCTGATCAGCAAGCCCGAGCTGATCATCCTCGATGAGCCGACCAGCGGCATGGATCCGCCCGGCATCCAGGAAATGCGGGCCCTGATCCGCAGCCTCGCCAACGATGACGGCCTGACCGTCGTTCTGGCCAGCCACCAGTTGCTTGAGGTCCAGCGTGTCTGCGACCGGGTGGCCATACTGAACAAGGGCAAACTGGTGCGCGAGGGCGCGGTCAGCGAACTGACAGCGGTGGGCGAGCGCCTGCGCCTGTCGGCCGGACCGGTCGACAAGGTTCTGGCCGTGCTGGGCACCAGGGGCGTCCGCGACGGTGAGGCCGTGCTGGCCGACATTCCGCGCAGCGAGGGCCCGGCCCTGATCCGCGCTCTGGTCGAGGCCGGGGTCGAGATCAGCGAGGCGCGCTGGGTCGGGACCGATCTGGAGGCCATCTTCTTCACCGAGACGGGTGCCGTACAGGCACCGGAGACGATCCATGCTGGTTGACGCCATCCGCGCCGAAGGCTTCCGCCTGTCAAAAAACCGCACGGCCCTGTTCTGGAGCCTGGCCTTCGTGCCGATCCTCTCGGTGGCGATCGGGGCCCTGACCAATTTCGTGCTCAAGGGCAGCGAGACGAAGATTCTGGGCGACACCAACATGCCGCCCGAGCTCCGTGAAGCCCTGACGCGCGGTACGCTGGACATGGGCCAGGCCCTGGTCGCGGCGGCCGGCAATCTGGCCAATCCGCTGGTGCTGCTGTTCGTCCTGATCGGGGCGGCGACCCTCTATGCCGGCGACTACCGCTGGGAGACCTGGCGGCTGATCAGCGCGCGCAACAGCCGCGCACACCTGCTGCTGGCCAAGCTGGCCGTTGTGGCCCTGCTGGCCCTGTCGGCCATGGGTTTGATGCTGGTGGCAAGCGGGATCGAAAACCTGATCAAGGCGGCGGTGTTCGAACGCAGCCTGACCTTCTCCCTGACCGGAGAGATGGCCGCCCAGTTCCTCGGCTTCGCAGGCCTGTCCTGGCTGCGCATCCTGCAGTTCACCATGATGGGCATGCTGGCGGCGGTGGTCACCCGGTCTCTGCTGGCGGCGCTGTTCGTGCCGCTGGTATTCGGCATCGCCCAGTTCTTCTCGCCCAATCCGCTGATGCAGATGGGCGTCATGCCCGACGCCTGGCTGGCGATCCTGCTGAACCCGGGGGCCGCGACCGATGCGATCCAGGCGGCGATCGCCGGCGGGGCGCGCGCTGCCGCCCTGTCGGATGGCCTGTTGCTGAAGGCCTGGGTCAGCGTCGGCCTGTGGACCCTGGTCCCCCTGGCCGGGGCCCTGGCCTGGTTCCGGAAACAGGATCTGTCGAAGGAGTAGGCGGCCGCCTCCGACGGAGTTTCGCCGCCGAACCGTTTCATGATCTGACCCGGAGGACACCGCCTTGCCCGTTTCGATCAGCCGAACCCTGCGCGACCCTGATCACCTGGTCACCTATGTCAATCAGGCGGGCACGACCATCACCGCGCCGCGCGACGTCATGCTGACAGTATTCGCGCCGGACCGGCCCGGGACCTATCCGGTGATCGTTTACAGTCACGGTCACTTCGGGAGCGGCGGAGCGAACGGGGGATCAGGCACGACAGCACAGGCCCTTGCCGACCTTGGCTACATCGTCATCCTGCCGAACCATCTCGACAGCGTTGGCACCTATCCTTCCTGGCTCACAAGCCAGTTTCCGGTCGGCAATCCCGCCTCGAGCCTGCATCGCGCGGCCGATATGCAGTTCGCCCTGGACATGGCCCAGACCCTGGTCGCGGGTTTGCCCGGCTATTCGGTCGATGTTTCGTCGCCCGTCGTCGCCGGCCACAGCCATGGTGCCTTTACGGCCGGGCTTCTGGTGGGGCTGGATTCCGACCGGCCGGGCTACGACAACCCGCCCTCCGGCAACCCCTATGGCCTGACCAGCGTCGAAGATGCGCGATTCAAGGCCGCTATCCTCCTGTCACCACAGGGCGAGGACAGCTCCTGGGCCAATCTGAACGGCGCGTCATGGGACGACATTGTCGTTCCCCTGTTGATCATCACCGGCACCGAGGACGCCGAGCCCGGCGGCCTCGTGGATTGGAATGGGCGTCTTGACGCCTTCCGGAATGGCGACGCGGCCCAGACCTATGCGCTGGTCTATAGGGACGCCGCCCATAACGACATCGGGGGCAATACAGCGATCCCGGGGCTGACCGCATCCATCGCCGGCTTCATCGACCGGTTTGTTGACGGGCATGTGAGAGGTGACGCCGCCGCCCGCGCAGCCTTCACCGACCCGACGACGCTGCTGAACTCAGACCCATTGCTGACTCAGGCCTACGTCAGGCTGAACGCAAACACCGCCGGCACCGGTGCGCTTACGGGCACTTCGGGCGCAGACACGCTGACGGGCCTGTCCAGCGAGGACTACCTGTTCGGTGGGGATGGCGATGATCGGCTCGAGGGCGGCCGCGGTAACGACCTGATCGACGGGGGTGGCGGGCGTGACACCCTTTGGGTCCAGGGCTCACGCGCGGACTACCGCCTGCTGACAGCGGGTGACGACTTCATTCTGAAGGGACCGGACGGTGGGGACCGGTTGACGGGGGTTGAAGTCATCCGGTTCAGCAACGGCGGGGAAATCGACCTCAGCCGCATGTACAATCGAGGGATTGATGGCCCCCAGGTCCTGCCGGGTCCCGAAGATGAGATCGGCGACTGGGGCAAGGATGCCACGCCCCTGGTCCAGCCTGCCGACCTTGAAGGTTCGACCTTGCAGGAGGTGGGACCGACCCACCCGTGGGGTATCGGTCGGGAGCGGGTTATCGCCCTTCAGGGCGATAACGGCATAACGGGAACCGACCCGGTTTTCGGGTGGCGATCATCCGCATCTGATCCGGACCCCTGGGTCTGATCTGGTTCGGGACAGCAAAAAGGGCGGCCGGTTCGCACCGGCCGCCCTTTTGTCTTGGCCCCGTGAAAGAAGCTTACGCTTCCTCGTCGCCCTCGACGGCATAGACCGGACCCGAGTCCAGGCCCTTGGCGGCGGTGTCGCGATCGACGAACTCGATCACGGCCATCGCGGCGTTGTCGCCGTGACGGTAGCCGGCCTTCATGATCCGGATGTAGCCGCCGTTGCGGTCGGCGTAGCGCGGGCCGATCGTCTCGAACAGCTTGCCCACCTGCGGCACGTCACGCACGTGGCTGATGGCCTGACGACGCGCGTGCAGGTCGCCCTTCTTGGCGAGCGTGACCAGCTTCTCGACGAAGGGACGCAGCTCCTTCGCCTTGGGAAGCGTGGTCGTGATCTGCTCGTGCTTGATCAGCGACGCAGCCATGTTGGCGAACATGGCGGTCCGGTGTGCGCTCGTACGACCGAGCTTGCGATAGGCGGCGCCGTGGCGCATCGGGGTCTCTCCTACTCACCCTGGTTTCCGGAAGACCGGACCTGGGGTTCTCACATTCTAACCGCTCCGTCAGCCTCGAAGGCTTGGGGCGGAGGGTTGAAACTAGATCTGGTCGTCGAACTTCTTGGCCAGATCTTCGATATTTTCGGGCGGCCAGTTCGGCACATCCATGCCGAGCGAAAGGCCCATCGTCGCGAGAACTTCCTTGATCTCGTTCAGCGACTTGCGGCCGAAGTTCGGGGTGCGAAGCATTTCGCCCTCGGTCTTCTGGATCAGGTCGCCGATGTAGACGATGTTATCGTTCTTCAGGCAGTTGGCCGAACGCACCGACAGTTCCAGCTCGTCCACCTTCTTCAGCAGGGCCGGGTTGAAGGGCAGGTCCGGCTTGCCGTCGACGGCTTCAACGGCCTTCTTGGGCTCGTCGAAGGTGATGAAGATCTGAAGCTGGTCCTGCAGGATGCGCGAGGCATAGGCCACGGCGTCCACCGGCGAGACCGCGCCGTTCGTCTCGACCTCGAGGATCAGCTTGTCATAGTCGAGCGACTGGCCCTGACGGGTCGGCTCGACACGATAGGCGACGCGCTTGACCGGCGAATACAGGGCGTCGACGGCGATCAGGCCGATCGGGGCGTCTTCCGGACGGTTCAGCTCGGAGGCGACATAGCCCTTGCCGTTCTGGACGGTCAGTTCCATGCGCACCGAGGCACCCTCGTCCAGCGTGCAGATCACGTGGTCGGGGTTCAGCACCTCGATGTCCGAGGGGACGTCGATCTGGCCGGCCGTGACGGCACCGGGGCCCGTGGCGCGCAGGGTCATGCGCTTGGGGCCTTCAGCGTGCATGCGCAGCGCCAGTTGCTTGATGTTCAGCACGATGTCGACGACGTCTTCCCGCACGCCTTCCAGCGACGAGAATTCGTGAACCACGCCGTCGATCTGGATCGCGGTCACGGCGGCACCCTGCAGCGACGACAGAAGCACGCGGCGCAGGGCATTGCCGAGCGTCACGCCGAAGCCGCGTTCCAGGGGCTCGGCAACCAGGCGCGACTTGCGCTGCGGGTCGGAGCTCGCCTCGATCTGCGGCTTCTCGGGACGGATCAGCTCTTGCCAGTTACGTTCGATCATGTGTGTCCCTCGAAAACGGAGCGCCGGTCCCTCGCTCCTCGTCAGGGGCGGCAGGACCGGCGAAGATAGAAGTCGGTCGGAGTAGGCTTAGACGCGGCGGCGCTTGGGCGGACGGCAACCGTTGTGCGGCATCGGCGTGACGTCGCGGATCGTGGTGATGGTCAGGCCGACCGCCTGCAGGGCGCGGAGCGCCGACTCACGGCCGGAACCCGGGCCCGAGACGTTGACTTCCAGCGTCTTGACGCCGTGTTCCTGGGCCTTCTTGCCCGCGTCCTCGGCGGCCATCTGGGCGGCGTAGGGGGTCGATTTGCGCGAACCCTTGAAGCCCATGTGTCCGGCCGACGACCACGAGATCGCGTTGCCCTGGGCATCGGTGATCGTGATCATGGTGTTGTTGAAGGACGCGTTCACGTGGGCGACGCCCGAGGTGATGTTCTTGCGCTCGCGCTTCTTTACGCGACCCGGTTCCTTGGCCATGTGTCTGTCTTACTTCTTCTTGCCGGCGATCGGCTTGGCGGGACCCTTGCGGGTGCGGGCGTTGGTGTGGGTGCGCTGGCCACGAACCGGCAGGCCCTTGCGGTGACGCAGGCCACGGTAGCAGGCGAGGTCCATCAGACGCTTGATGTTCATGGAGGTCTCGCGGCGCAGGTCGCCCTCGACAGTGTGATCGCGGTCGATGGTCTCGCGGATCTGCAGCACTTCAGCGTCGGTCAGCTGGTTCACCCGGCGGGCAGATTCAATGCCCACCTTGGCGGTGATTTCCTTGGCGGCGTGGGCGCCGATGCCATGGATGTACTGCAGCGCGATCTCTACGCGCTTGTTGGTCGGGATGTTGACGCCAGCGATACGGGCCACGAAGCTCTCCAGATACGCGTTGACGGACGCAACAAACGCTCCGGTCAACAGACCAGGAGCGCCGACGTCCTTCGCGGAAGCGCGCCTTATACAGGGGATTCATGGCTCGTCAACGGTTGTCGGGCCGCCCGGCCTGTCTCAGCGGCCCATATTGACGAAGGTGGTGACCCTCTGCCCCTCGACGGGCCGTCCGGACGCAGTCATCGGCGGACGATAGCGGAAGAAGGCCATAGCCCTCAGCGCCTGATCCCCGTACCCGAAGCCGGGCGGGCTTTCCTCGACGATCCGGCAGTCGCCAAGCCGCTGGTCGGTGCGAATGACGCAATTGACCACCGCCCGGCCCGGCGGACGGCGCACGCCCCGGACCGGAGGCGGGGCGACCGACCGGATCTCGACCGAGGTGGCGGGACGCAGGATCATCGGTCCGGTGCCGCCTGAACCAGGGCCGTCGCTGTCACCGTCGCCCGTGCCGGTCCCGGCCCCTGTACCCCCCTGCCCCATGCCCGGGCTTGGCCCGGCGACCGCAGCCACCCCGACAACCAGCGCCGGCTCGGGGGCGAGAACGGGAGGCGCGGGCAGTTCACGCGGCTTGTCCGCCGGTTTTGGGGTCACATGGATGCGGGAGGGCACCGCGGGAGCACCGCCGCCCTGCGTTCTGGCCGGCGCTGCGGGCACCGGCGGAGGCGGCGGCCGGAACAGTAAGACCTCGATCGGGGACGTCGGAACCACCGGCGGGGTCGGCGCGTCCGCGCTGGCCATCAGACTGAATACAACCAGATGCCCGGCGCTGACGCCGATGACGACACCCAGCTTTCGCAGCCGGTCCCGGTTCAGCAGTGGTGCTTCAGGTTTCACGGTTCGATCCTATCACGCACGACTGAACGCGCGGGACGCCGGATCGGTCAGGTCTGGTTCAGGCGGCCGGGCCGTCCAGCACCGCGTCGATAGCGGCCGCGACGGTCGCGATGGCCCCCATGCCGTCGATCTCGCTGAGCAGCCCCTTGTCGGCATAATAGGGCAACAGCGGCGCCGTGTTGCGGTTGTAGGCGTCCAGCCGGACCTTGAAACTGTCCGGATTGTCGTCCGGGCGGCCCTGGTCGGCGAAGCGGACAGCGACGCGGTCCAGCAGGGCGGTGTCATCGACCTTCAGCCGGATGACATGGTCGATCTGCTTGCCCAGCTTGGCCAGCATGGCATCGAGGGCCACGGCCTGGGCCACGGTGCGCGGGAAACCGTCGAAGATCGCGCCGCCGGCATCCCCGGCTTCCTTCAGCCGGGCCTCGATCAGGGCGATCACGATGGCATCGGACACCAGGTCGCCGCGCGACATGATCGCCTGGCACTCGCGGCCCAGCTCGGAGCCGGACGCGATCGCCTCACGCAGCATGTCGCCGGTCGACAGCTGCACCATGCCACGCGACTTCACCAGCCGCTTGGCCTGGGTGCCCTTGCCCGCCGCGGGCGGTCCGAACAGGATCAGGTTCATCGCAGCCCTCCCCGACCGGCTCTATCGCCGGGCGGGGGCAGTGACGCCCTTGCCGCGACCGCGCAACTTGGCCTTCTTGATCAGACCTTCGTACTGGTGGGCCAGCAGCTGGGACTGGATCTGGGCGACCGTGTCCATGGTCACGGAGACCACGATCAGGATCGAGGTGCCCCCGATAACGGCCGCTCCCATGCCGGAGTTGGCCATCATCAGCTCGGGCAACAGGCAGACCGCCGTGATGTAGGCCGCGCCGATCACGGTCAGGCGGGTCAGGACATAGTCCAGATATTCCGCCGTCCGCTTGCCCGGGCGAATACCCGGCAGGAAGCCGCCGTATTTGCGCAGGTTCTCGGCCGTGTCCTCGGGGTTGAAGGTGATCGAGGTGTAGAAGAAGCAGAAGAAGACGATCAGGGCACCGTACAGCAGCATGAACACAGGCTGGCCGTGTTGCATCTGGGCGGTGACCAGCGGCAACCAGTCCATCCACGCGGGCAGGTCGGCGTTGGCGGTCATCTGCGCAACCGTGGTGGGCAGCAGCAGCAGCGACGAGGCGAAGATCGGCGGAATGACGCCGGCGGTGTTGACCTTCAGGGGCAGGAACGAACGTTCACCGCCGGCCATCCGGTTACCTTCCTGGCGCTTGGGATACTGGATAAGCAGCCGGCGCTGGGCCCGCTCCATGAAGACGATGAAGACCACCACGGCGATCGACAGGGCCGCGAAGAACAGCAGGGTGAAGGCCGAGATCTGGCCCTGCTGGGCGAGACCGAACATGCGGGCCACAGTGCCCGGCAGGACAGCCACGATCCCGGCGAAGATGATCAGCGAGATGCCGTTGCCGACGCCGCGCGCCGTCACCTGCTCGCCGAGCCACATCAGGAACATCGTGCCGCCGGTCAGGACGGTGACCGTCGAGACGATGAAGAACAGACCGGGTTCGTCGATCAGATTGGGCTGGGCATTCAGGCCGAAGGCAATGCCGGTCGACTGGAACAGGGCCAGCACCACGGTCAGGTAGCGGGTGTACTGGTTCAGCTGCTTGCGGCCGCTCTCGCCGCCTTCCTTCTTCAGCTTCTCCCAGGGCGGATACACGGCACCCATCAGCTGGACGATGATCGACGCCGAAATGTAGGGCATCACGTTCAGGGCGAAGACGGCGAACCGCTCAACGGCACCGCCGGAGAACATGTTGACCATGTCCAGCACGCCGCGCTGGCTGTCCGGGTTCTGGAAGAAGGCCAGGAAGGCCTCGGAATTGATCCCGGGCACCGGCACATAGGTGCCGATGCGGTAGATCAGCAGTGCCATGATCGTGAACAGCAGACGCTTGTGCAGCTCGGTCGCCTTGGCGAACGAGCCCATGTTCATGTTTGCTGCGAGTTGTTCGGCGGCCGAAGCCATGTGTCGTCACCCCGACTGGTCAGAACGCGGCGTATCGGACCTGAATCCGGTGCCAGCGTCCAGATAGGCGAAGGGCGCCCGCTTAGCGAGGGCGCCCTTCAGGCTTATTTCTTCGCGGCCGTCCGTGTGGTGCGGGCCGAGATCTTGTTGGCGTCGCCACGCGGTGCCTTGGCCGGCGGGGCCTTGCCCTTGGCAGCGTTGCGCTTCTCGATACGCGCAGCGGCCTTGGCTTCTGCGGCAATGCGCTCCTGGACGATCGTGCCGCCGGCGGCCTCGATCGCCTTGACGGCGCCGGCCGAGGCCGACCAGACGACCAGGTTCAGCTTGGCCTTGATCTCGCCGGTGCCCAGGACGCGGACGCCGTCCTTGACGCGACGGATCACACCGGCGGCGACCAGGGCGTCGCCCTTGATCTCGCCCTTGATGTCGATCTTGCCGGCGTCGACGGCGTCCTGAAGACGCCACAGGTTCACTTCGGCCAGCTTCAGGGCGTTGGCGTTGTTGAAGCCGCGCTTGGGCATCCGCATGTACAGCGGCATCTGGCCGCCTTCGAAGCCGCCGATGGCGACGCCCGAACGGGACTTCTGGCCCTTGACGCCGCGACCGGCGGTCTTGCCCTTGCCCGAACCCGGGCCACGGCCGACGCGCATGCGCTTCTTGTGGGCGCCTTCGTTGTCGCGAATTTCGTTCAGTTTCATGTGCCTGATCCTTTCGGGTGCTAGCGCCCGCTGCAGCAGCGGACTCGGCTGTATTTGAAAAGGGATTGGGGATTAGGGACTAGGGAATGGGTCGCCGGCTCGAGCGCTGACGCCCTTCCCTGGTCCCTATTCCCTAATCCCTAATCCCTTACTTCTCGACGATCTCGGTCAGGTGCGCGACCTTGGCGATCATGCCGCGGACCGAGGGGGTGTCTTCCAGCGTGGACTCACGGCCCATGCGGTTGAGACCCAGGCCCATCAGGGTGGCGCGCTGGTCCGACTTGCGACGGATCGGGCTGCCGGTCTGACGGACGGTGACGGTGGCTTTGGATTCAGTCTTGGCCATGGTCAGGCTTCCTGGGCTTCAGGCGCGGCTTCCGTAGCCGAGGCGCCGTCGTTGCGACGACCCATCAGATCGGCGACCTTCTTGCCGCGCTTGGACGCGACCTGACGGGGCGACGACTGGACCTTGAGGGCCTCAAACGTGGCGCGGATCATGTTGTAGGGGTTCGAGGAACCGGTCGACTTGCCCACGACGTCCTGGACGCCGAGGGTTTCGAGCACGGCACGCATCGGACCGCCCGCGATGACGCCGGTCCCGGGAGGGGCAGCGCGCATCATGATCTTGCCGGCGCCCCAACGGCCGTTGCCGTCGTGGTGCAGGGTGCGGTTCTCGCGCAGCGGAACGCGGATCATGGTCTTCTTGGCTTCTTCGGTCGCCTTGCGGATGGCTTCCGGCACTTCACGCGCCTTGCCGTGACCGAAGCCGACGCGGCCCTTGCCGTCGCCGACGACCATCAGGGCCGCGAACGAGAACCGGCGGCCGCCCTTGACCGTGGCCGCGACGCGATTGATGTGCACCAGCTTCTCGACGATGTCCGATTCCGGACCTTCGACAGGAGCGTTGCGGTTGTCACGACGATTGCGGTCATTGCCGCCGCCGCCACGTTGGGGTGTTTGCGCCATCTGTCGCGTCCCTTAGAAATTCAGGCCGGCTTCACGCGCGGCATCAGCCAGCGCCTTCACCCGTCCGTGATAGATGTAGCCGCCGCGATCGAAGACGACGTCCTTGACGCCCTTCTCCATGGCACGTTCGGCGACCAGCTTGCCGATCAGAGCAGCGGCGGCGACGTTCGAACCCTTGATCTTCTGGCCCTTCTCGCCTTCCAGCGAGGAGGCCGAAGCGATCGTGACGCCATTCAGGTCGTCGATGATCTGGGCAGAGATGTTCTTGTCCGAACGGTGCACCGACAGACGCAGGCGTCCGTTGGCGACAGCCTTCAGGCGGCGGCGAGTGCGCTCGGTGCGGCGCTGGGCTTGTTGTCGAAGAGAGAGAGCCATGACCTACTTCTTCTTGCCTTCCTTGCGCCGGACCGTTTCGCCCGTGTAGCGGACGCCCTTGCCCTTGTAGGGCTCCGGCGGACGCAGCTTGCGGATGACGGCGGCGATCTGACCCACAGCCTGCTTGTCAGCACCGGAGATCTTGATTTCCGTCTGCTTGGGCACCGCGAAGGTGACGCCGGCAGGCGGCTGGATGTCGACATCGTGCGAGAAGCCGAGCTGCAGCGACAGGGCATTGCCCTTCATCGCGGCGCGATAGCCCACGCCGACCAGGTCCAGGCTCTTTTCGAAGCCGGTGGTGACGCCGACGACCATGTTGTCGACCAGCGTGCGCGAGAGGCCCCACATGGCCCGCGAACGCTGGTTGTCCTCACGCATCGTCAGGTGAAGGCCGTCGTCGCCCTGGGTGATTTCGATCTCGTCGGCGACGGTCCAGGAGCGTTCGCCCTTGGGACCCTTCACCGAGACCGTCTGGCCGTCGAGGGTGACAGTCACGCCCTTCGGCACTTCAATGGTGCGTTTTCCGATACGGGACATCTTAGTAGACCCTGCAGAGGACTTCGCCGCCCACCTTGGCTTCGCGAGCCGCAGTGTCCGACATGACGCCCTTGGACGTGGAGAGGATCGAGATGCCGAGGCCGTTCTTGATCGGCTTCAGGTCGGAGATCGCGGAGTAGACGCGGCGGCCCGGCTTGGACACGCGGGCGATCTCGGCGATGACCGGCTGGCCGTCGAAGTATTTGAGCTCGATCTCGAACTGCGGGAATTCGCCGGGGTTCTGCACCAGGGCGTAGCCGCGGATGTAGCCCTCGTCCTGCAGCACGTCGAGGACGCGCTGGCGCAGGCGGGACGCCGGGGTGAGCACCTTGGAACGTTTGCGCATGTGCGCGTTCCGGATGCGAGCGATCATGTCGCTCAGGGGATCGTTGATCATCATGTCTGTCGCTCCCCTTACCAGCTGGACTTGGTCAAGCCCGGGATCTGACCCAGGTTGCCGAGTTCACGAAGCGCGATACGGCTCATCTTGAGCTTGCGATAGAAGGCCCGCGGACGGCCCGTCACTTCGCAGCGGTTGCGAATCCGGTTGGCGGCCGAGTTGCGCGGCAGCTTGGCCAGCTTGAGGCGCGCTTCGAAACGCTCCTCGAGAGGCAGGGATTCGTCGTTGGCGGTCGCCTTCAGGGCGGCCCGCTTGTCGGCGTATTTCGCGACGAGGGCCTTGACCATCTCGTTGCGGTTTACGGCGCTTTTCTTAGCCATGGTTTCTTTCCCTTCCCGCTCAGTTCGTCACGAACGGGAACTTGAACTCGGTGAGAAGCGCGCGTGCTTCGTCATCGGTCTTGGCCGTGGTGCAGACGATGATGTCCATGCCCCACATCTGGTCGATCTGGTCGTAGTTGATCTCCGGGAACACGATGTGTTCCTTGAGGCCCATGGCGTAGTTGCCGCGACCGTCGAACGAGGTCGGCTTCAGGCCGCGGAAATCCTTCACGCGCGGCAGGGCGATCGTGATCAGACGGTCGAGGAACTCGTACATCTGGTCGCCGCGGAGCGTGACCTTGGCACCAATGACCATGCCTTCACGCAGCTTGAAGCCGGCGATGGAGTTACGGGCCTTGGTGGCGACGGGCTTCTGACCGGCGATGGCACCCAGGTCCTTGAGGGCCGCGGTGGCCTTCTTGGAGTCTGCCACGGCTTCACCGATGCCCATGTTCAGGACGATCTTGTCCAGCTTGGGCATCTGCATCGGGTTGGTGTAGCCGAATTTCTCGGTCAGCACGCCCTTGATGCGGTCGTTGTACTCGCCCTTGAGGCGCGGGGTGTATTTGGTGTCGGCCATCAGATGACGTCTCCCGTCGTCTTGGCGAAGCGGACCTTCTTGTCGCCTTCCATGCGGAAGCCGACGCGGGCGGCCTTGCCGTTGGCGTCGACAATCGCGACGTTCGACAGGTGAAGCGACGCTTCCTTGTTCTTGATGCCGCCCTGGGGGTCGGCCTGGGTCGGGCGGGTGTGGCGCTGGACCATGTTGATCCCCTGCACCAGCACGCGGTTCGTGGTCGGCAGGACCTTGGTCACCTTGCCGGTGCGGCCCTTGTCCTTGCCCGTGAGCACGACGACGTTGTCGCCGGTCTTGATCTTGGCGGCCATGACTACAGGACCTCCGGAGCCAGAGAGATGATCTTCATGTGGTTCTTGGCGCGCAGTTCGCGGGGAACCGGGCCGAAGATCCGCGTGCCGACCGGCTCGTTCTGCTTGTTGACGATGACGGCGGCGGACTTGTCGAAGCGAATGACAGAGCCGTCCTTGCGCATGATGTCCTTGGCGGTGCGCACGACGATGGCGCGCACGACGTCGCCCTTCTTCACGCGGCCGCGAGGAATGGCTTCCTTCACCGAAGCGACAATGGTGTCGCCCACCGAGGCGTAGCGGCGCTTGGAGCCGCCCAACACCTTGATGCACATGACCCGGCGAGCACCCGAATTATCGGCTACCTCCAGGTTAGTTTGCATCTGGATCATTTGATCAGATCTTTCTGATTACGAGGCCGAGGCCGAGGAGTCCGACAGGACTTCCCAGCGCTTCAGCTTGGACTTGGGGGCGCACTCGATGATGCGGGCCTGGTCACCCACCTTGAGGGCGTTGGCTTCGTCGTGAGCGTGATACTTCTTGGACAGGCGCACGATCTTTTTCAGGACCGGGTGCAGCAGGGTGCGTTGGACGACAACGACGACAGTCTTGTCGCCCTTGTCGGAGACGACCACGCCTTCGAGAACTCGTTTGGGCATCTTCGTTTCCTTAAACCGCTGCGCGATTTGCACGCAGGAGCGTGGAAATGCGGGCGATGTCCTTGCGCACTTCCGAGACCCGATGGGTCTTTTCCATCTGGCCGGTGGCGGCCTGGAAGCGCAGGTTGAACTGTTCCTTCTTGAGCTTCAGCAGCTCGTCGGACAGCTGGTCGGGCGTCTGGGCCCGGAAGTCAGCGATCTTGGTCATGCGCCAGCGTGCTCCACATGGGCGATACCGGCGTCGAGGCGGGTGACCACCTTCGTACGGACCGGCAGCTTGGCGGCACCGAGACGCAGGGCCTCACGGGCGATGTCGTCCGGCACGCCGTCGATTTCAAACAGGATCCGGCCCGGGTGGCAGCGCGCTGCCCAGTGGTCCACGGCGCCCTTGCCCTTGCCCATGCGGACTTCGGCCGGCTTGCCCGTGACCGGCAGGTCGGGGAACACGCGGATCCAGACACGGCCCTGGCGCTTCATCTGGCGGGTGATCGCGCGGCGGGCCGCCTCGATCTGACGCGCGGTGATGCGTTCCGGCTCCACCGTCTTCAGGCCATAGGACCCGAAGTTCAGCGAGAAGCCACCCTTGGCGGCACCGTGGATGCGGCCCTTGAAGGCCTTGCGGTACTTGGTTTTCTTCGGTTGCAGCATGACTTAGCTCTCACGTGCCCGGTCGCGGCGCGGACCGCGATCACCACGGGGACCGCCGCGTTCACGGCCTTCGTTGGACGACGGACCAGCAGCCTCGGCAGCCCAGCGCTTGTCCTGGGCCATCGGATCGTGCTCGAGCACCTCACCCTTGAAGACCCAGACTTTGACACCGATGATGCCGTAGGTCGTCTTGGCCTGGATGAAGCCGTAGTCGATGTCGGCGCGCAGGGTGTGCAGCGGCACACGGCCTTCGCGATACCATTCCATCCGCGCGATTTCCGCGCCGCCGAGGCGGCCCGACACGTTGATGCGAACGCCCTTGGCGCCGAGACGCATGGCCGACTGCATCGAACGCTTCATGGCGCGCCGGAAGGCGATCCGGCGTTCCAGCTGCTGCGCGATGTTCTCGGCGATCAGCTGGGCGTCCGTCTCGGGCTTGCGCACTTCGACGATGTTCAGGTGGACTTCGCCCTCGGTGCGCGCCGAGATGTCCTTGCGGAGCTTCTCGATGTCAGCGCCCTTCTTGCCGATCACGACACCCGGACGGGCGGCATAGATCGTCACGCGGCACTTCTTGTGCGGACGCTCGATGATGATGCGCGACACGCCGGCGGCGTTCAGGCGTTCCTTCAGCCACGTGCGCAGCTTGAGGTCCTGGTGCAGGAGCTTGGCGTATTCGGCGCCGCGGGCGAACCAGCGGCTGTCCCACGTACGGTTGACGCCGAGGCGCAGACCGATCGGATTGACTTTCTGACCCATCAGGCGGCCTCACCGGCTTCGCGAACCACGATGGTGATCTCCGCGAAAGGTTTCAGGATGCGCGACGAGCGGCCACGAGCACGGCTCGCGAAACGCTTCATCACCAGGTTCTTGCCCACGAAGGCCTCGGCGACGACCAGGTTGTCGATGTCGAGGTTGTGGTTGTTCTCGGCGTTCGAAACGGCCGAATACAGCACCTTGCGGACGTCGGTGGCGATGCGCTTGCGGCTGAATTCCAGCTCGTTCAGCGCCTTCTGCACCGGCAGGCCGCGGATCGACTGGGCAACCAGGTTCAGCTTCTGAGGGCTGATCCGGACGTTCACCAGCTTGGCGCGCGCTTCGGTCGGGGCGACCCGACGGGGGTTTTTTGTCTGGGCCATCAGTTACTTCCTTTTGGCCTTCTTGTCCGCCGCGTGGCCCGGGAAGTTCCGGGTCGGGGCGAACTCGCCGAGCTTCATGCCGACCATTTCCTCGGAGACGGACACCGGCACATGCTTGAGGCCGTTGTGGACACCGAAGGTCAGGCCGACGAACTGCGGCAGGATGGTGGAGCGGCGCGACCAGGTCTTGATCACGTCCTTGCGGCCCGACGTCGAAACGGCGTCGGCCTTCTTGAGCAGATACCCGTCGACAAACGGGCCTTTCCAGGAGGAGCGGGCCATCTTTAGCGAGCCTTCTTAACGTGGCGGGTACGGATGATGAACTTGTCCGTCGCCTTGTTCTTGCGGGTGCGGGTGCCCTTGGTGTCCTTGCCCCACGGCGTAACCGGGGTACGACCACCAGAGGTCCGGCCTTCACCACCACCGTGCGGGTGATCGATCGGGTTCATGGCGACGCCGCGAACGTGCGGACGCCAGCCCATGTGACGGACGCGGCCGGCCTTGCCGAGGTTCTGGTTCATGTGGTCGGGGTTCGAAACCGCGCCCACCGTGGCCATGCAGCCGTCCAGGACCATGCGAAGCTCGCCCGAGCCCAGACGGATCTGGGCGTAGCCGGCGTCACGGCCGACCAGCTGGGCGTAGGCACCGGCCGAGCGGGCCAGCTGTGCGCCCTTGCCCGGCTTCATTTCGACGTTGTGGATGATCGTGCCGACCGGCACCGAGCGCAGCGGCATCGCATTGCCCGGCTTCACGTCGACCTTGTCACCAGCCACGACCGAGTCGCCCGCCTTGAGGCGCTGCGGCGCGATGATGTAGGCCTTTTCGCCGTCCTCATAGACGATGAGAGCGATGAAGGCGGTGCGGTTCGGATCGTACTCCAGACGCTCGACGGTCGCCGTGGCGAACTTCCGGCGCTTGAAGTCGATCTTGCGGTACAGCGTCTTGGCGCCACCGCCGCGGAAGCGGACGGCGATACGACCGCCTGCGCCCCGACCGCCCGACTTGGTCAGGCCTTCGGTCAGCGACTTCTCGGGGCGGCCCTTGTGCAGCTCCGAACGGTCGATCAGCACCAGGGCGCGACGGCCCGGCGATGTCGGATTGTAGGTCTTCAAGGCCATCTGATCAGAGCCCCGTGGTGACGTCGATCGACTGGCCTTCAGCCAGCGTCACGATCGCTTTTTTGATGTCGACCCGACGGCCCATGATGCCGCGGAAGCGCTTGGTCTTGCCCTTTTGGACCAGGGTGTTGACCTTCAGGACGTTGACCTTGAACAGGCTCTCGACCGCCGCGGCGATCTCGTCCTTGGTCGAGGTCCCCGCAACGCGGAAGACGACCTTGTTCTGCTCCGACAGGATCGTGGCCTTTTCCGTGATGATCGGAGCCAGGATGGTGTCGTAGTGTTTGGCGGTGGGTTGAGCGCCGGCCATTACGCGGCTCCCTTCACGGCTTGCGACCGGGCCACTTCGCTGCGCGAGGGCTTGTAGTCGGCATAGGTGGCTTCGATGGCTTCAACAGCCGCCTTGGTCAGCACCAGCTTGTCCGCGCGCAGGATGTCGTAAACGTTCAGGCCGGCGTTCGGCAGGACGTTCACCATCGGGATGTTGCGGGCGGCCAGGCCGAAGTTGGTGTCGACTTCCGGACCGGCGATGATCAGCGTGCGGGTCCAGCCCAGCTTGCCGAGGGTTTCGCGCAGGGCGGCAGTCTTGGCGTCCTTCAGCGTGATGCTGTCGACGACGACCAGATCACCGGCGACGACCTTGGCCGACAGGGCGTGACGCAGGGCCAGGGCGCGAACCTTCTTGGGCAGGGAGAAGCCGTGGTCGCGAACGACCGGGCCGAAGGCGCGCGAACCACCGACGAACTGCGGGGCGCGACGCGAACCGTGACGGGCGCCGCCGGTTCCCTTCTGCTTGTACATCTTCTTGCCGGTACGGGAGTTCTCGTTCCGGGTCTGGACCTTGTGGGTGCCGGCACGGCGCTTGGCCAGTTGCCAGTTGACGTAACGGGCCAGGATGTCGCCGCGGATGTCGGTGATGCCGAAGACGGCTTCCGACAGCTGGACGTCACCGGCAGCCTTGCCGTCGAGTTTGATGACCGGGAGTTTCATTACGCTTCACCGCCTTCGGTGGTCTCGACGGCCGGGGCTTCCTCGGCCGGCGTTTCAGCCGGTTGAGCCGCAGCAGCCGAACCGCCCTTGGACTTCACGCCGCCGGGGAACGGGGCGTCGGCCGGACGGGCCTTCTTGATGGCATCGCGGACCTTGACCCAGGTGCCTTCGTGACCGGGGACAGCGCCCTTGATCAGCAGCAGGCCGCGCTCGACGTCAACGCGGAACACGGTGAGGTTCTGGGTGGTGACGATTTCCGTGCCGTAGTGGCCGGCCATCTTCTTGCCCTTGAACGTCTTGCCCGGATCCTGACGCTGACCGGTCGAACCGTGCGAACGGTGCGAGACCGAGACGCCGTGGGTCGCCCGCAGGCCGCCGAAGTTCCAGCGCTTCATGGCGCCGGCGAAGCCCTTGCCGATGGTCTCGGCCTGGACGTCGACCTTCTGGCCGGCGACGAAATGGTCCGCCGAGAACTCGGAGCCCACATCCATCATGGCGTCCGCATCGATGCGGAACTCGGTGACATAGGCCTTCGGCTCAACTTCAAGCTTGGCGAAAGATTCGCGCTGAGCCTTGTTGGTGTTCTTGGCCTTTTTGGAGCCAGCACCCAGCTGCAGGGCGACGTAGCCGTCCCGCTCCTGAGTCCGCTGACCCACGACCTGGCAGCCATCCAGCTGCAAGATCGTGACTGGAACATGCGCGCCGTCTTCAGCGAAGACACGCGTCATACCCAGTTTCTTGGCGATCACGCCCGTGCGCATCGGATCCCGCCTCTTTCTTATTAAATCTTGATCTCGACATCCACGCCGGCGGACAGGTCGAGCTTCATCAGCGCGTCCACAGTCTGCGGGGTGGGGTCGACGATATCGAGGACACGCTTGTGCGTGCGGATTTCAAACTGCTCGCGCGACTTCTTGTCGACGTGCGGCGAGCGGTTCACGGTGAACTTTTCGATCAGGGTCGGCAGCGGGATCGGACCACGAACGGTCGCGCCCGTGCGCTTGGCGGTGTTGACGATCTCGCGCGTCGAAAAGTCGAGGACGCGGTGATCGAAGGCCTTGAGCCTGATGCGGATGCTTTGATCCATATCGGTCGTATTTCCCAAGCAGGCGAACCTGCGTCCCTGTGAACCATTTCAAAGACCGGAGGCCTTCAGGCACGAATGCCTTCAGAGTACGCACGTCCGCAAAAACGATCGGCCCACGCAGCGAACCGCGAAGGCCGTTGAAGTCCTGGGTCACTGCAAAGAACAGGGTCTCAGGTCGTTCCTGCGAACCGCGTCTGCATCCCCAAAACACTCGGGATGCACAGCCGGTCCAACAAGAGTTGGCGCTTATGACGATTGAGTCCCCTTTCGTCAAGCGACGAAACGGGCTCCGGCCGGTCTTTTGTCCGGCAGCAGACGTGAAGAAGGCCCGGAGGGTTCCACGCTCCCGGGCCTTCCCACGCACGGCGACTGAGGGGGGATCAGCTGCCGATACGAATGTCTCCGCTGCCGACGATGGAACGGCTGACCGAGCCCGTGGCACGGGCGATCGTGACGTCACCGCCTCCGGCGATGGAGACATCGACATCGCCGGCGACGCCGGCGAAGCTCACATCGCCCGAGCCCGCGATGCTGACACTGACATCAGGGCTGGTTCCGTCCCGGATCACGACGTCGCCTGAACCGCCGATGGCGACGTCGAGAGGGCCGTCGATCCGCGCCACGGCGACATCACCCGATCCGCCAATGGCAATCTCGAGGCCACGGGTTGGACCGGCCGTAACCGAGCCGGACCCCCCGATGCTGATGTCCAGCGATGTCGAGCTCCCGGCACGAATGTCTCCCGAGCCGCCGATGCCGAGCGACACCGGCCCATCGGTATTGGCGACGTTCCAGTAACCGCAGCCGCTGCTGCCGAGCTCGACCGAAGTCGCGCCCCGGCCGACAGAGCCGAACACGGCACCGGAGGCGGATACATTTACGTGCCGCGGCGTGCGGATGACGATCAGCGGGGCGTCCGGGATATTGATCCGGCCGTGGTCCCGGACCTCGACCGAAGCACCGTCTCCGGGCCGGGCGGCATTGTCGGGACCGGAGCGGCACTCACGGATGCTGTCGCTGCGGTTGAGGAAGCCGCGACGGCGCAGGCCGCCGTCGATGCGGACTTCATTGCCGACGCGGGAGACCTGGATGGCCGGAAGGCCGGACGTGCCCTGCTCGACCTCGACGGCGACATCCGTGCGGTCCTCGACGATGACGGCGACGCGGGCGACGGCGTGACGGATCTCGACCTCGGGGGCCGGCTTGGCAAAGGCGGGAGCCGCCAGGGCAGCGGTGGCGGCAATAACGGCGGACGCAACGACGGGTTTCATGACAGGGTTCCCTCTCCGGAGTGCCCCCGGAAAGTGCGACCGCCCTGTCGCAGAGTCAGCTTAAATCGAGGTCATGACCTCGTTGTAAGAAACAGCCCGCGGGAGGCTCAGCCTCGCAGGGCCCCTGCCCCGTCCGCGACACCGACCTCCGGTTCGAAATCGCGTTCGAATGTGTCCAGTCGGCTCTTCAGGGCTCCGGCCCGCTTGAGCGCCAGGGAGGCCGCCCAGCGTGCGGCCAGTTCCGGCGTGGCCATGCGGTCGGTCATGCGCGGACGTCCGCCCCGGCTGCGCAGCACCGCGTTGGCGAACAGGGCCCCGTTGCGGAAGCGTGACGGCCAGGTCTGGAAATCCATCGACAGGGAAACACAGAACCGGTCGAGGTTTTCGACCCGGTGCGGGGCATAGATCGGCCAGGTCAGGGCCTGACCGGGCTCCAGGTCGATGACCTGGGCGTCGGCCTCGAAGGCGCGGACATAGGGCAGTTCCTCGGTGGTCTGGCGTGACACCACCTTTTCCATATCGACCTCGGCCAGGTGGGACTCGTCACCCGGATAGACGAAGATCCGCTTGCGGCCGCGCATATGGAACAGCACCACGCCGGCGGGGTCGAAATGGTAAGGCACGCGCGCCTTGGGCGAGGACAGGATCAGCTGGCCCGCGTTCTTCACCGCCCGCAGGCCCGGATAGGCCGCCTGGACCTTGTTGAACTCGGCCATGGCCGCGGCCCACAGTTCGGGCCAGCCGGTCTCGACCGAGCGCAGATTGACCCAGAGCCTGCCCTGCTGGATCGCGGCCAGAAGCTCAGCCCCGTTCAGCTTCCCCCGCGCGCCTGTGCGCAGCGAGACCTGACCCTCGTCGTCGTAGTCGTACAGGTTGATGTCGAAAAGTTCGGCCGGATAGCGATCCAGCACGGCGGCCAGCGCCTCGTCGGTCGCGAAGCCCTGTTCAACCAGGCTGTGGGGATGGACCCCGGCCTCGGCGATCGGGCCGGCGTAGCGGGTGCGGGTCTGGATATGGTTTTTCATCGATCTCAGGCCGGAACGCGGTTGGCGGATTGGCGAGCCTTTGCAAGGGCGGCACCCGCCGCCTGCATGGCCCCCTTCATTCTTGCACCGGGCGAAGTCTCGCAGGCCTCGATAGCGGCCCAGCGGCGGCGGACACTGGTGCGCAGCTGTTCGCCGCGCCCGGCTCCGGCCAGGTTCAGCGCCCCGACAGCCGCCTGGCTCATGGTCGCACCCAGGCCGGGCCTCAGCACCACCGCCTCGCGCACCACCTTGAAGCCGTTGCAGAAATACTTCTTGTAGTGCTCGCCCTCGAAGCCGAAGTCGAAGGTGCGATAGCCGTCCTCCGCCGCCAGCCGCATGGTATCCAGGCTCAGCAGGATTCCGGGCGAGCAGCGCGACAGGCTGGGCTCATAGCCCGGGAACCAGAAATGATACTGGTCGCCGGCGTGCAGCGAATACTCCACCGCCGTCAGCCGGTCACCGGCCCACAGGGCGGCCAGTGAGGCCCCGAAGCCCTCACCCTCTTCCTTGAGCAGGGCGTGCAGCAGGTCAGCGGTCCAGCCACAGGCGAAGATGTCGTGGCGACCGGTTCGCCGGTATTGGTCCCGCTTCAGGTCGATCAGCCAGTCGAGCAGCGCATGGTCGCGCAGTCCGTGCTCCACCCGCAGTGGCCCGAGCTCGGCCTCCATGCTGCGCCGGGCGCGTTCCTTGTCCTTGAAGAATTTTCCGAAGCTCGCGCGACGCTCGACGTACCAGCCGTCATAGCCGCCATCGCCGAGCTCGACCTGGACCGTGTGGCGATCCTCGCCGAGCCCGGTCGGCCCGACCCAGGCGGTCAGGTTCAGCCGGGCAGCGCCCAGCAACTCTGCGGCCTCTTCCAGCGACGGAGCCGTGCCGGGGAAGGCGATGACCCCATGGTAGTCATTCATCGGTGCCGCGAGCGGCTGCATCGCCCCGCCACGCCGCTGATGGGGGAAGAAGCCGACGGTTTCGCCGCCGCGCGAGAACACCGCCACCGCCGCCCCGGGGCTGACCCGGCCGGCGACCCGGGCGAACTCCGGCCGGAAATAGGGGCTGGCGAGCGCGGGATTGGCGGCCAGCATGGCGGACCATATCGCCTGGTCGGCTTCACCCAGCGCGTCGATCCCGACGATGTCTACCTTCAGCGGAGCCATGCAACCGTCCTTCGGCGATCCGCGATGGACCGCCCTTCCGGACAAGGTCTAACCCGGCGCCGGTTTCGGGCCGGTGAGCGTTCATGGTGAAGGAAGTCTGTGCGGAGCCCTGGCCACACAGCAAAACGGCCCCGGAGTGTCCTCCGGGGCCGTCTGCATTCAGATCGTCAGATGACCGAGGCTTACTCGGTGATCTTGGAGACCACGCCGGCGCCGACGGTGCGGCCGCCTTCGCGGATGGCGAAGCGCAGGCCCTGGTCCATGGCGATCGGGGTGATCAGCTCGACG